>UMLQ01061950.1_pt1 | contig 11355 bp, 8 predicted proteins | sample 1966631 | NCBI WGS metagenome assembly UMLQ01 (sample SAMEA4836206, study PRJEB28245) | human gut metagenome | biome: gut microbiome; material: fecal sample | place: Denmark | collected 2008 | reverse complement strand
GCGACGACCGACATTTTCCGCAAGCCGCCTGTCCGCGCACGCAGGCTGTCCGCCTTGTTCTTCACTGTCCTTACGATATCGTGTTTTTCCCGGAGGGTGAGCCGGAACATTTCAGAGGACATACAGACGGCAAAAACACCGTGACAGCCCTTTTCCCAGTACCATTCGGTAAGCGCTCCGACAGCGCCGAGGTCAACGCTCCCGTCACGGTTGTAGGGTGTTATCATCGTCGGGTATACGCCCGGATTTATTTCGTTCATATATTGTAAAATCTATTCCTTTTTGTTCGCATTTGGAGAGTAATATGGAAAAGCCGTCTTCGCACAGAATCGTACAGAAATACAACTGCATCTACACCAACGAGACGATCTCCCTGTTCTCGTCGGTAAACGTGCTGAGAAGCGCGTACTCCGGCACCGACAGCATAACCGACTATTCCGAGCACCGCCATTCCTTCTACGAGATACAGATGGCGGTGAGCGGGAGCATTGATATGGTCATCGACCGGACAGAGACGGTTCACATCCCGACGGGACATTATATAATCGTCCCGAAAAAGTGCCTTCACCGGCTTTCCGGATACGGAGATTCCGGGTCAAGGCTGGTAATTGCCTTCGACATAAAGGACGAATTCGGTCAGAAGCTGATCGGAAACCCCTTCTGCCGTCAGGCAGGCAGGGAGGTAATGAGTGCCGTCAGCGACCTGCTTTCGGAGGACGGACTGAAGATCAGCGGACTTGCCCAGTATGCCGCCTTCTGCCGCATAGCGGTGGAGCTTTTCATCGACTGCACCGGCGCGCGGCTTCCCGAGAGCAGCAACAACACATACATTCGCATGATGCAGAGATATCTGAAGGACAACGCAAGAAAGGTCGTGACTATCTCCGACATAACCGAATACTGCTGCTGCAGCCAGCGCAACATCAACCGCATCCTGAAGAAGGAGATGAACACCAACATAAGCACGGTCCTTGCCGACCATACTATGGGGGTGATTACCCATCTGCTTCAGAACACCGACCTGTCGCTCAAGGAGATCGCCGACATCACCGGATTTTCGACCGAAAACTCGCTGAGCCGGTTTTTCAGCCAGCATATGAAGACGCCGCCGAACAAGTTCAGACGGGTCAGCACCGGAATGTCAAATGGCTGAAAACCGCAGAGACGGCACGGGTCTGCTCCGCAAACCGCCGTGCCGTCCCGTTTTGTATTCAGCCGATATTTCTGTTTTGTTTATTTCTGTCCGGTGAACGATTTCACCATGTTTGAAAGAAGCGCGTTGTAGGAATCAACGTTTCCGGCAAGGGTCGATGATACCGAGGTGTCCTTATTGAACACAAGGTTTCTGACGACGGTTGAGGCGTTGAATCCCGAGGCCTGAAGCACCATGCCGAGGTCTATTGTCATGTTCGAGAATATTATGTCGAGCATTGTTTTCGATTCCTCGTCCTGTGCGCGTCTAATCGTCAGGTTGACGTCATAGTACTCGTGCTTTACTCCGTCGCGTGAAAGATATGCCATATCCTCAAGCACCGTTGCGGTCTGCTTCAGTCTTTCTGCCGTAAGAAGATTGGGGAGCGAGAAGGACGAGCTGTGCGCGACGTGGATGAAGGTGCGGTAGTCCTTCTGGTTCTCGTCATACTTGGGGCAGGGCACCATTCCGATGACATATGTGGAATCGGCAAACGACGAAAGCTGATAAAGCTGTTCCTGAGAGAAAAGGGCTCTGCCGTCAAGAAGCGTGTCGGCAAGCAGGTTTCCGCCGGCACGGGGAGACTGATAATCCGGATAGCGGTTTATCAGAAGCGAGGAATCCTCCGCCCAGAATTCGACGACCCTTGTGATCCTGTCGATGTTTTTCTGATCTGTTATCGTAAGCTCCGGAATGTCATCGGAATCCTTGTTCAGGGTCGTCCCTCCGAGGCCGGCAAACATTGTTTCGGAGGCGGCATAGGTCGATACCGAGCCGAAACGGTCGGCAATCGAGGGAACACCGTCGGAGTCGAGGTCGGAATAGGCTCTGCGGCTCATTGAGAGCATTGCTTCGTATGTCCATGCGTTTTCGTTGACAAGGTCATACGGCGATTTTTCAAACTGAAGATCCTTTATCATGTCGCTGTTGAAGAACACGACACCGGCGGCATTCATTGCCCACATATTCGCGTCGGAAACGAAGAAATAACTCTTGTTCGCAACGCTTGTGTCCGCCATGACCGTCTGGCTCCAGTATGCCTTTGTGAAGTCGACGACCGGGATCTCGTCGTTTGCATAGAGCGAGCCGTTCATCGCAAGATTTATCTGGAACATCGGTCCGCAGCTGATTATATCAAACGGAATATCGTTTGCATTCATCTGCGTCTGGGCATATGTGTGTATCGCGTTGAACGCCTGATAGTTCACGTCGATCTTTATGTTATACTTTTCGTTGAGCTTGAAATTTCTCCAGTAGACGGCTGACTCAACGTTGTTGGGGCTGTCCTCGAAGATGCCGATCTCGTTGTAGTTCGTGCCGTAGTCGCGGCAGAGGAATACCATCTTCCCGCCGCCGAAATCCTGCTTTTCAAGTCCGGGATCAAGGCTTTCCTCTGTTCCCGCAGAGGTTCCGGCATCCGAACCGGTCACGTTTGTTTTGTCTGTGCCTTTTGTTCCGCCGGTTTCATCGCCGCCGGGATTATTCCCGCCCGTGCAGGCTATGCATCCGGCGGAGATAAGAAGAGCGGCAAGTAGTGCAATAATTTTTTTCATCGATTCTCCTGTTTTCCCTCAGATACGGTCTCCCGTATCTGAGGTTTTGTTGTTTCCGAATTACTTTCTGCGCTTTTTTGCCGTGAAAGCGGTAACGACGGCGCCTGCCGCAAGGACAGTGACTGCAACAAGGGTTGCATCGGAAGTTTCGGGAGTACCGGGCTTGTCTGTCGAGCCGGAGCCGGAGTCAGAGCCGCCCTGTGCGATCTTTCCGTCGCTGATACGGAAGTAGTCAACGTCAAGATAGCCGCCCTCGGCTGCCGCAGAGTTCACGTGCCAGAAAACGCGTGCAACACCGTCAACGTTTCCTGCCTGCGAATGTCCTGCAAAGGTTCCGTTGAAAGGAGTTCCGCCGTCAACCGTCAGAACAATGGTCTTTGCATCAAGGTCAACGACAGCGTTGAGTTCATGCCATTTCTCGTCGGCAACATTCTCGGCAACTATGTTGGCACTTCCCTTGATGAACAGGTTCTTCTCCCCGTTTACGCAGATATTGAACTTGAGAGAATTGTTTGCTCCGTTGATTCTGAGTGCAACATTGTGGGAATTGGTTCTGAACTTTGTCGAGATCACTACCTTGCCGGAGGTTTTCATTTCAGGAAGGTCAAAGTAGTGATCCTCGTTCGTGCCGTTGCGGTTGATGCGCAGGACGCCGTCCTTGACGGCATAGGATGCGCCCTGCTGAATCTTTGCCTTTTCAAGGTCTGCCTCGCTGCTGTAATCGATGTTCAGCAGGTTCCAGTCGTAATTTTCGGCAGCAAATGCCCCGATCGCCATTACAGCGATCATTGCAACAGTTACGATAAGCGCCGATACTGTTCTCAGTGTCTTCATTTTTTCCTCTTTCCGTGGCTGTGCCACATATAATATTTTTTAACCGTTCAGATACTGACGGTAGTTTTCGATGCGGTAGAAGGTCATATAGTTTGAGTCATGGAAGTTTGCCGCGTCCTCCATAGCCTCTCTCACGACAAGCAGGATGTCGTCCCCGTCAAAGATCCAGTCAACATACTGGAACGCGTGAACCGACACCGACAGGTAATAGTTTATCACCGACCGGTCGCAGAGAAGCAGCTCTTCGATTTCCCAGTTTATCAGGTCGTCGGAGGAGATGAGCGCACTGTAATTTCTTTCGAGGATCATGCTCTTGTCCGCGCCGATGACGTTGGCGATAGCAAGGTATTTTCCCGTTGATGCGTCGTATCTGACGGTCATTTTCGTCTGCCCGCCGGGTATTGTGATATATGATGCGTTAAGGGTTCCGTTGTACGGTATCAGCGTGCTTCCGTCCGGGCTGAGCTTTGAGAGCAGCCCCTGATTTGTCGTCAGCCTTGACACCACCCAAAGGTTTCCGTCCTTGCCGACGACCGCGTTTCCTTCGTTGGGGAAACGGTTGTCGCTCAGATAGTTCTTGAATTTCCAGCTTGCCGGGTCGATAAGATCACTGTCGGCATCGGCAAAGGCAACCACCTCGCGTCTTGCTCCGGAAGAGTCGGTATGAACCTCGAAAACCGTGTAGAGCTTTCCGTCAAGTTCGACGACCGGAGTCGGTGCACGGTGAACACCGTAGCCCTCATACGAAACGCCGCCCTGTTTGTCGTTTATCTCCGACCATGTCTTTCCGCCGTCAGTGCTTTTTGTCACGGCGAAATAGCTTGCGCCGGTCGCACCGAAGTATCCTCCGGAGGTGTAGCGTCCGACGAGGTAAAGCTCTCCGCGGTGTGCGAATATCGTCGCCCACCACAGACCGTCAACTTTCCCCGTCTGCTCCCATGTCTTTCCGTTGTCATCGCTGCGGAAGGTAGGGGTGTAATAGCAGCTGACGTCGCAGGAGGCATAGAGGGTGTCGCCGATTTTCGTTATGCTCGGGCTGTATGCAAACAGCTTTTCGGACGGATTGATGTAAAATATCGGCGCGCGGGTCTGCTCGACGCTGTTTGACGGTTCAAACGATGTTTCGACGCAGAACTGCGCAAGTCTCTTCACATATCCGTCGCAGTTGTCGGGATCTACGGTGCTCTTATCGGTCAGCACAACGATAAGCCCGGAATCCTTTGTTCTGTCGATGTATTTTCTGCCGGCTTTTTCGCACAGAGCCTTAAGCGGATAGTATTCCTTTCCGCCCTCTGTCTTTGCCGCGACGTCGGGAAGGCTTCCGAATACCGTTCCGGCAAGAGAAGCCGGTATGCAGATCTCTCCGTCGATAAGGATGTTCTTCACCGAATAGTCGTCCGCATCGGCTTTGACTATATACCCGTTGTTCACCGCATTTGCCGAACCGGCAAGAACTGCCGCGCCGCCGCCGAGTTTGTCAAGCATTTCAACTATGAAAGCCTGATCCTCGGTTATCGACGGGTGTTCGGATTTTCCGTATGAGGTATAAAGCTGATGGACTTCCTCACGGTCAAGCGCACGGTCGAAAACCTGAAATTCATCGATTATCCCGTTGAAGGTCATTGCTTTTCCCTTGCTGTCACCGGCGATTATATCGCTGTAGACCGAATTTTTGACCTCTTTGATGCTGTCCGTCGGGAATCCGTCGGCACGGACAGTCTCTGACGGCTGAATTTCGTCTCCGTTGACATAAAGTCTGACCGATGCTCCGGCAAGATCGACCGAAAGGGTTATGAACTGCCACACGCCGTCGTTTGTGTTGACAGCGTCAAACGGAGGGATCACCGTTTCAAGACTGTACGGGAAGGTGACGGTTGTTTCCCGGCTTCCGTCGTCGTTTCTCAGAACAACGTGGATCGCGGGGCTGCTGTATGAGATCGTCAGAATCTCGTTTTTTCCGTTTCCGTATGCGGAGAACAGGCGGTACTGCCACACTCCGTGGTAAGACTGATACGGCATTATCCACATCGAAACGGTGTACGAGCTTTTTCCGGCAAGCAGTCCGGCAAACGAAAAGTCCCCGAACTGCGCGCCGCCGCTGCTTGACCTAACAAACCGGAAGGCATTCCCGACGTAGCCGCCGATATCCTGTGCGTTTATCAGCCGCGCGCTGTATTTTCCGTCATCGGAGGCAGTCTTTCGCTCCGATGAGGTATCGAAAGCAAACTTCAGAATCGGCTCCGCTCCGCGCGGATTGTCTCCGGAGATATACTCCGTTCTGTAATTTTTCTCAATCATCATCTTATCCTTAACAATAAAATCCTCGATAAATTTCTCCGCCGCTCTGCCGACAGACTCGTCGCTGCCCGCCGTTATCGCGATCTTTGTCCCCACAACGGCAATGCGGTAATCGAATTTGCCAAGCCCCTTTGCGGTTTCGGCGCTCTCCTGCCGGTTCGTGTTCCCGACAAGTATCTCACGGTCGCCGACGGTGTAATTGTCGTCGCCCTCCCTGAAAAAGTCCTCCTTGTAGGTCAGCAGCTTTCCGGAAGCCTCCATGACCGCGGCTCTGATCTTCAGGCAGGCGCTCTTCACGGCGTTCGACGCTCCCTCCGGGCAGACTATGTCATAGTCGGTCAGGCTGCCGATGTACTCCGGCACAGGGTCGGTCTCCGTGCTGTTTCCGCCGCTTCCCCCGCCGCAGGACGCAAGCAGGAAAATTGCCGGAATGAGAATCGCAAGGAGAAAAGCCGTTCCTTTTGCGGTATGCTGTTTTATTTCTGTTTTCAATTATGCACCTCGTTTTCTCACGGTTTTTTGAAGTGATTTGTTGAAATTGTACTGACTTAAGCCTCTTCTATTGTAAATCATTTATCACCTATTGTCAATGACCGTTCAGGAATAATAAGTACCAATATTGGCATCGTGCAGCGCCGATCCGGGGAAAACCTCTCCGGATATCCCGCCGGAAGCAAAAAAAGCACGCACCGTTTTCCGATGCGTGCCTATTAGGTTTTATTGTTTCTGTCCGTAAAGCGGGTACTTTTCGCAGATCCTCGCGACCTCTGCCCTGATGCAGCCGGCGGAGTTTTCAAAGTCGGCGGCGGCGAGCTTTATCAGCCTTCCGACGGTGACCATGTCGTCCTCCTTCAGCCCTCTTGTGGTTGCCGCAGGGGTGCCGACGCGGATTCCGCTCGTGATGAACGGGCTCTGCGGGTCGTTCGGAATGGCATTCTTGTTGACGGTGATATGCACCTCGTCAAGGCGGTGCTCCATCTCCTTGCCGGTGACACCGAACCTGCGGAGGTCAACAAGCATGAGGTGATTGTCCGTTCCGCCGGACACAAGGTCAAAGCCCTCGGCGACAAGCGTGTCGGCAAGGATTTTCGCGTTCTTAACGATCTGCTCCTGATAAGCGCGGAATTCCGGCTTCAGAGCCTCGCCGAAACAGACGGCTTTAGCGGCGATGATGTGGAGAAGCGGACCGCCCTGAATCCCGGGGAAGATCGCCTTGTCTATCTTCTTCGCCAGCTCCTCGCGGCAGAGTATCATTCCGCCCCTCGGACCGCGAAGGGTCTTGTGGGTGGTGGTGGTCACAACGTCCGCATACGGTACCGGCGACGGGTGAAGCCCCGCGGCGACAAGTCCCGCGATGTGAGCCATATCGACCATGAGGTAAGCCCCGCACTTCTTTGCTATCTCCGCCATGCGCGGGAAATCGATGACCCTCGGGTACGCAGAGGCTCCGGCAACTATCAGCTTAGGTTTCACCGTGACCGCCTGCTCCTCGAGCTTGTCGTAATCAATAAGATGAGTCTCCGGGTCTACGCCGTAGGGAACGAAATGATAGTAAAGCCCCGAAAGGTTCACCGGACTTCCGTGGGTAAGATGCCCGCCGTCGGCAAGGCTCATTCCCATAACCGTGTCTCCGGGCTGAAGCAGGGCTACATATACCGCCGTGTTCGCCTGAGAGCCGCTGTGCGGCTGGACGTTTGCGTGTTCTGCGCCGAACAGCTTCTTTGCGCGCTCTCTTGCGATGTTCTCGACAACGTCAACGCACTGACAGCCGCCGTAATAGCGCTTTCCGGGGTACCCTTCCGCATATTTGTTCGTGAGGATCGTTCCGGCAGCCGCAAGAACCGCCTCCGATACGAAGTTTTCCGACGCGATAAGCTCTATCCCGTCGTTCTGCCGCTCATATTCCGCAAAGATCGCCTGACCGACCTCCGGGTCGCATGAGGTGAGAAAATCGATTGTTTCCTTTACCATTCCGTTTTATCTCTCCTGTCCGATAGTGTAAAGTGTAATATCATTTATTATAACAGAAAACTCCCGGTTTTTCAATGCCTTTTTGCCCGATTCCCGACATCCGGGGACGGAAAAAAGACAGCGAAAAAACCGGGAGCGGTTGTGTATTTGTTACCAGGAAAGATCAAAACCCGCCTTAAGCGTTTCGGGATTTCCTCCGACCGAAAAATCAAGCTTTATGTAAATGCTTTTCGGCCTGTCATTTTCAAGCTCGGAAAGAGGCACCTTCACGGTAAATGTCGTGTCGTTTCCGGTGTTGTCTATCGTTTTCGAGCTGTATTCGATATCGGCAATAACGCTGTCGGAATAATCCTCGTTGACCGATGCATATCCGAAGGTTCTGAAAAACTCCAGTTCTTCAGCCGATTTCATGCCGAGCGTAATGATTATGCACAGTTCGTTTCTGTTGACAAACACATAAAAGCTCTTTGTTTGCTTTTCGCCGTTGTCTCCCCATGAGAACGGATCGACTCCGGCTACATTCATTATATACCCGACTGCATTTTTCAGGTCAAATATTTCGGGACCCATTGACACGAATACGGTTACGGGAGCATCACCGTCAATACTGCTTCCGATGGCGGGCTCGGTGCCGATAATCATTCCTCTTTCCACACTGTCGTGATATTTGTATTCCCGTTTCGGAATCAGTCCCTTACCGCTGAGTATCAGCGCGCCCTCGTCCTCCTTCAGCCCCGATATGTCGGGGATTTTTATCAGGTCGGACTTCCGCGAAGAGGTATCTTTGCTTTTGACTGCTCCGGATGTTTCCGCCGGTGTACCCCTGACGATCCCGCAGGAAGCAAAAGAAACGGCAATGATTGCCGCAAGCAGTGCTGTTATGACTTTTTTCTTCATTTTTGTCCTCCGCAATTGAAATAGTAACAAATTGTTACATATATATTGTAACACATTGTTACAATATTGTCAAGACCTTTTCGGAGGGTTAAGACGTGAAAACAGCAGCTGACAAAACCGGGCTTATCGGACTGAAGCTCATCAGAAAAAAGAAAAAACTCAGCCAGCTAAGGGTCGCAATGGACCTGAATATCAGCCGTGAAGCACTTTCGTACTACGAAAACGGAAAAAGAAGCCCGGACATAGGTATGCTCAGACTTCTTTCGGATTATTTCAATGTGTCGATCGACTATCTTATCAACGGAAAAGAGTTCGGCGGATAATATTGCCGCAATTCTTTCAGTGCCGCAGAAAAATCACAAAAAAAAGTTGACAAACCCGCGGCGATGTGATATAATGAAAATACGAGGAAGGATCACCGCAAACAGTGCTCCTCACGAAGGATTATTTTTGGGAAATAACCGCCACGTTTGGAAGCTGAGGGCGGTTATTTCTTTTTGTTGTTATAAATCGAGACGAAAATAGTAACGACATTGGCGCAATACATACCGCGGTCTTACTTCTGCTTCCCCTCAAACCTGTCAGTCAGAGCCTCAAGCGTTGTCCTGTAGGCTTTTTCTTCGTTTCCGAACCGGATGGGAGAATAATCTGCCGATCTGCGGGAGGTCAGAAGCCGGACGAAATACTCCGCCATGTGCGGGTTCTTGACAATGCAGGGGCCGGTGAGGTGCGTGCCGTAAAAGCTGCCCTCGCAGATGCCCTCCGATTTATCCCGCTCCGAATTGCCTATGCCGTGAACGACCGTGAAAAGCGGATGCTTTACCCCGTATATTTCGCTTGCGCGGTTGATAAAGCCGACAAAAGGCTTTTCGTTTATCCCGGAGCGGTAAATCACGTCCCCGAGAATGCGCTTTTCGCCGAGCGAAACCGTGAAATCAAACAGCGACAGCCCCTCGTGAACCGCCCCGTCGGCTGAGGTCACCGATTTTCCGAAAAGCTCGAAGGAATTTCCGGTCGCAAGGAATATCACGCCGCTTTCAAGCGCGTTTTTTATGCTCTCCGTATGCCGCTTTATATCCTCAAGCACGAAAAGCTGTTTTCTCTCGGTACCGGAACCTGTGTAAACAAGATCGTAGGAGCAAAAATCCGGCGCATCCCCGACGGTCAGCCGGTCAGTCATGACCTCCGCACCCTGCATACGGAGATACCTCTCAAGAGCCGAGACATTCCCGTATTCGCCGTAGAGGTTCATTATGTCGTAATACAGATGAAGTATCCGGAATTCCATATCTTAACCCCTTTCGACCCGCGAGAGAATCTTGTCCTTGTCGGAGAAGCAGGTCACCGCATACAGCCTGCCGTGTCCTGATTTTTTTATTGCGTCAAGCGATTCCGGAATGCTTTCCGTCACCGTTATCTTCTCCGGGTCGATGCCGGTATAGGAGAACCGGACGGCAAGGTCGTCTGCATAGCGCCCGCAGAGATAGATATGCTCCGTCTCCGGGGTGTCAAGCAGGTCGAAATCTATGTCCCAGAGCCAGCTTGTATCGCTTGTGAAGTACTTTCTGCTTATCGCGTCAACCGTCACCGAAACGGCGTGCGGCTCCTTCTGCTGAGAAATATAGCGGAGCGACTGGTCATAAGAAACGGAATTCTCGTGTTTCGAGGTTATAAGCGTCCCCTCCGTGGCTCCGAGGCGGAAATTCACGACCCTGCCGTTTTTGAGAACGTAGTTGCTTATCCCGGAGGCAACAAAGCCGCCGTCAAGCCCGATCTCCCGGCAGAGAGTATAGCAGGCAAGTATATTGTAGGCGTTGTAAATGCTCCTGAACGCAAGATCAATGCGGTTTTTGCCGTCGATAATCAGGTAACCCGCATCAAGGTCGGCAAGAGTTATCCTGTGATCCGGCTCTTCGCGGCGGTAACCGCAGGAGGTGCAGCGATACGATCCGATATGATTGTAGTGCCGGAAGGAATACTCCATCCTGCCGAAGCACACCGGGCAGTATTTCCCGTCGTCGTAGACACCGGTGTTTTCATCGGTCGAAAACGGCTGCCTGTCCATTCCGAAGCGGACGGTGTCCTCCCGCCCCCGGGCAAACAGCGAGACAAGCGGGTCGTCCGCATTGACGATGAGCCGGCAGCTTTCCGGAATACTGTCCTTAATCGCGTCGTACACCCACTCCGGATGACCGTTTCTTGTCAGCTGGTCGCGGTAGAGGTTGGTTATGACGTAATGCGTCGGCTTCACGTACTTAAAGGTGTGCTTTGCATACCGTTCGTCCGATTCGATAAGAAGTATGTCCTTCCTGAATCGCCCGGAGAGCGTACAGCTGCAGAGTATCAGCGCAGTCACGCCCTCGATCTGATTCGAGCCCTCGCGGTTATAGGCAAAGCTCTTTCCCGCGGAGGTCAGAATATGCGCTATCATCTCGACCGTTGAGGTCTTTCCGTTGCTCCCGGTCACGGCAATGACCGTCTTCGGCAGTTTAACGCGGCTCAGGATATCCGGACAGAGCTTAAGCGCTATCTCTCCGGGCAGGCTGCTCCCCCGTCCGAGGAGCGACCCGGCAAAACGCAGCAGTCGGCAGATGAGTATTGTTATTGCGG
>UMLQ01008507.1_pt1 | contig 11452 bp, 11 predicted proteins | sample 1966631 | NCBI WGS metagenome assembly UMLQ01 (sample SAMEA4836206, study PRJEB28245) | human gut metagenome | biome: gut microbiome; material: fecal sample | place: Denmark | collected 2008 | reverse complement strand
CTGCTGCAGTCGCTCGCCCAGCCGAGGACAAGCATCCAAACGATCAGCCCGCCGAGCCAGAGCGCGAGCGCAGCTCCCGCCCACCAAAGCGGCCAGCCGCGCCACCGGTGCAGCGCGAGCAGGAGCGCCGCGGGAAGCGCCCCCTCCCAATTCAGCAGCACATTGAGCAGCAGACAGAGGAAAAACCCTCCGCCGCGTTTGGTCCTACGCATGGCTCACACTCCCTTCACGCGGATGCGGCAGGCTTCGCTTTACAGATCCTCGCCGCAGTTGGGACAGCAGTTCGGCATCATGCCGCAGACATTGTAAAGCCCGTACCCGCAGTGCGGGCAGCGGTAAAAGAGAAACATTTGAATAAGCGACACAGCGAGCACAGCTCCCGCTATCTTCGTGCTGAAAAAGCTGACCGCAATGGTCAGCACAAAGCCGACGATCAGTGCCTCAAGGCTCCGCTTGTGCTTCATGCCCGCTTCCTCCTTTTCTTTTCTCCTCACGCACTATGAGTTCATTTTGATTATACCATATCCGCCCGCTCCTTGCAAGCGCCGGACTTGCTTTTTCCCGCGCGGTATGATACATTGTATTCACTTTTGAAATTTGGGAGCATCACGATGGAGCTTTGCGATTATTACCTCAAGTATATGAACGCGCTGTGCGAGGGTACGCTTGCCGCGCCCGAGGGCATTGCCCTCAGCGGCGAAACGCCCGAGGAGCGCGCGATGAGCCTGCAGGCCGCGCTGAAAAACGTCAGCGTGCCGGACTTCGTGCGCCGCTGCGCCCGCGCAGCGGGCGACGCGCTGCCGGACGGCCTGTTAGACGGCTTCCATGAGGAGGACTTCGCCCGCGCGCTCTTCGCGCGCATGGCGCTCGGCGGCGCGCCGCAGGCGGAGGAGCCGCCCGCTCCCGCTGGGGAGGCGGACGAGCCGGCCCCCGATCCCGACGCGGGCAAGCACGCCTTCGAGGTGTTCTGCGACTGCCTGATGCTCGACGAAAACCTCATTGCCTACCTCATCGACGTGCTCAAGGCGAACGACCGCGCGGGCTTCTACAAGCTCTCGCAGGTCACGACGCATCTCGACCTCGACCCCGACGAATTTCTCTACTGGCTCGCCCACCGCGAGGACTACGCCGAGACGGACGAGGAACGCGCCTGCGCCGTCATTCTGGACGCCTGCCTCGACCGTCTGCGCGCGGAGGGGCAGATGGACGTCGCGGCGGCGCTGCTCTCCGGCGACCGCATGACCTTCGACGCCCTGCGCTGCGAGGCCCCCGAGCTGCGCCAGCTCCCCGTCGCGACCTATGTGTGGTTCGAGAAAAACTACCTCGACCGCGACTACCCGCTGCGCTTCGTCCTCAGGTGCAACGGCGTGGAATTTCCCGAAACACTGAAAAAGGAGCCTTGATATGACAGCGGCTGAAATTTATAAGACCCTCGGCGTGAGCGGGGAGGTCCTCGCCTACGGCGAAAAAATACTCGAAACGCTCCGCCCCCGCTTCGCGGAGATCGATGCGCGCGCGGAGATCAATCAGGCGAAGGTGCTCGCCGCGATGCAGAAGAACCGCGTCAACGCCACGCACTTTGCCGCCTCGACCGGCTACGGCTACGACGACGAGGGCCGCGACAATTTAGAGCGCGTCTACGCCGACGCCTTCCACACCGAGGCCGCGCTGGTTCGCCCGCAGATCACCTGCGGCACCCACGCGCTCGCCGTCGCGCTGAGCGCGAACCTGCTGCCCGGCGACGAGCTGCTCGCCATCTCCGGCAAGCCCTACGATACGCTCGAGGAGGTCATCGGCATCCGCCCCTCGCCCTGCTCGCTCGCCGAATACGGCGTAAGCTACCGGCAGGTCGATCTGCTCGACGACGGCAGCTTTGATCTTCCCGCCATCCGCGCCGCCATCTCGGCGAAAACGAAGCTCATCCACATCCAGCGCTCCAAGGGCTACCAGCCGCGTCCGACGCTCTCGGTCGCGCAGATCGGCGAGGCCATCGCTGTCTGCCGCGCGGTCAAGCCCGATGTGACGATCATGGTCGATAACTGCTACGGCGAGTTCGTCGAGACGGTCGAGCCGAGCGACGTCGGCGCGGACATGATCGTCGGCAGCCTCATTAAAAACCCCGGCGGCGGCCTCGCGCCCATCGGCGGCTACATCGCCGGCACGCAGAGGTGCGTGGACCGCTGCGCCTACCGCCTCTCCGCCCCAGGACTGGGGCAGGAGGTCGGCGCGAACCTCGGGCTGATGCCCGCGCTCTATCAGGGCTTCTTCCTCGCGCCGAATGTCGTCTCCGGCGCGGTCAAGGGCGCGGTGTTCACCGCCGCCGTGTACGAGTCCCTCGGTTTCCGCGTCGTTCCCGCCGCAAGCGAGGAGCGGCACGACATCATCCAATGCGTCGAGCTGAAAAGCCCCGAGGGGATGCTCGCCTTCTGCAAGGGCATCCAGGCCGCCGCGCCGGTGGACAGCTATGTGGACCCCGTCCCCGGCGATATGCCCGGCTACGATTCGCAGGTCATCATGGCGGCGGGTGCGTTCGTGCAGGGCAGCTCCATCGAGCTGTCCGCCGACGGCCCCATCCGTCCGCCCTACGCGGTTTACTACCAGGGTGGCCTGACCTGGTACCACGCCAAGCTCGGCGTGCTGCTCTCGCTGCAAAAAATGCTTGACGCAGGGCTGGTCACACTGCCCTGACTCTATATTGTCAGGAGGGTCTTGCTATGCTGATCCGAAGGACTCCCCTCACCAACCGTCATTTCCGGCGCAGACCCCCGCCGGAGACTGTCCGTTTTTTGATCTCAAAATACTGACAGATATAAAGGAGTTTGACAATTCTATATGTGGTTCTGGCTTTCTCTCATCGCGCTGCTCTGCTGGAGCGGCAGCGACCTCTTTTCCAAAATCGGCTGCCGCGACGAGGACGACCGTCTCAGCCATCTCAAGATGGTCATGGCAGTCGGCGTCGTCATGGGCCTGCACGCGGCGTTTGAGATCTTCGTCGGCGGGACGGAGATCAGCTTTTCTATCATCCTCACCTACCTGCCCGTGTCGCTGCTCTACATCGGCTCGATGACGCTCGGCTATCTGGGGCTGCGGTACATTGAGCTGTCCGTCTCGTCGCCCATCTGCAATTCCTCCGGCGCGCTCGTCGCCGTGATGACGCTTGTGTTCCTCGGCGGCGAGGATTATTCCCCGCTTGCCATCTTCGCCGTGCTGCTCGTGTGCGCAGGCGCCATCGGTCTCGGCGTGGTGGACGCGACCGAGGACCCCGAGCTGCGCGCGGCGCGTCAGGCCGAGGGCAACCGCAAGTACGCCAAGAGCTTTCTTGCCCTCGCGCTGCCGGTGGCCTACTGCCTGCTCGACGCGGCGGGCACCTTTGCGGACAACCGCGTGATCGAAACGCTGACCGCGCAGGCCTTTGACAGCGGCAGGTTTGCCACACTGGACGAATGCACCAAGCAAGTGGCAGCCTCCGCCAACTGTGCCTATGAGCTGACCTTCCTCTTTGCCGCCGTGGTGTGCTTCGTCTACGTCGTGCTGATCCGCAGGGACCGCCTTATTCCCAAAAGGGAGGCGCCGAAGTACCTCGGCGCGGTCTGCGAGACCGCGGGCCAATTTGCCTACATCTATGCCATCGCGGACACCGAGCACCTTGCCATGTCCGCGCCCATCATCAGCTCCTACTGCGCGGCGAGCGTGCTGTGGAGCCGTCTGTTCCTCAAGGAAAAGCTCTCGTGGAAGCACTACGCGATGATCGCTCTTGTGGTCGTCGGCATCGCCATTATGGGCGTGTTCGACTTATAAAGAAAACAGAAAAGGACGGCTTTTGAGCCGTCCTTTTTCTATTCCTCGATGGGCACGTCGATGATGTTCACGCCGCGGCGCAGGGCGTATTCGATGGTGTAGCGCGTGCCGCCGGGCAGGCCGTCGTGCAAAGCGATGAGCAGGTCGGAATGGTCGACCATGTAGCGGTTGCGCCGCTGCATACACTCGCGCGTGTAGCGTTCCTGCACCATCGTCTCATAGTCGCACTGCTCCAGAATACGGCGGTAGCGCTCGCGCTGCGCCGCGCTCCAGCTGTCCGCCTGCGTCGGGCAGGGGATCGCCGCCTCGAGCGTCACCTCGCTGTGGCGCTCGCGCAGCGCCAGCACCGCCTCGGCGCAGTAGAGGTCGCAGCCCTCCGCCATGCCGCAGATAAAGTGCGTGTAGCCGTCCTCTACGGCCCGGGCGATCACCTCACGCAGCCGCGCCTTGAGCCGCAGGCAGCGTTCGTCTCCCTCGTCCGTCCCCCACGGCAGCTTCGCCGGGCGGTGGCCCGTGAAGCAGCAGCTCACCGGTTTTCCGCGCACACGCATTCCTCCCCTCGTCGTTTATCTTTTATTATAGAACATTCGTTTTTATTTGTAAAGTGTTGTTTTTCCTCTTGCATTTTTTCCAGCGCTGTGCTATGCTTTAACCAAACTTGAAATACAGGTCTTCGAGGCGGGGTGAAATTCCCCACCGGCGGTATAGTCCGCAAGCGGCATTTTTTGCCGCACGATCCGGTGCGATTCCGGAACCGACGGTCACAGTCCGGATGAGAGAAGATGTGCTGCGCGCTGTTACCACGCAATTTCCTCGCTCTTTTTGCGTCATGCACCTTGGAAGACTCGTTCTTTCAAGGAAAATGAACAAAAGGAGTGTTTTTTCATGTCCGAACCCAACGTCAACGCCATCCCCTCCGCCCGCGCCGCGGGCCGCAGCCGCACGCATAAGGTAACGGTCACCGCCATGCTCTCGGCCGTCGCCTTTGTGCTCATGTTCATCGAATTCCCCATCCCCGCGCTGATCCCCGCCTTCGTCAAGCTCGACATCTCCGACCTTCCCGAGCTGCTCGCCGCGTTTTCGCTCGGCCCCGTCTACGGCGTGGTGGTGGCCTTTCTGAAGAACCTGCTCTTCGCCGTGCTGCACGGCACCTCGTCCGCCTACGTCGGCGAGCTGTTCAACTTCCTCATGGGGTCGGTGTTCGCCTTCTCCGCCGGCTTTGTCTACCGGCGCAACAAGTCCCGCCGGGGCGCGCTGCTCGGCGCGGTCATCGGCACGCTGCTCATGGCGGTGCTCTCCGTTCCGCTGAACTACTTCGTGGTCTACCCCGCCTACGTCGTGTGCTATCACCTGCCGCTCGAGACCATCATCGGGATGTACCAGGCCATCCGTCCCTCGGTCGACGGTCTGCTCGAATGTCTGCTCGTGTTCAATATGCCCTTCACATTTTTCAAGGGCCTGCTCGACGTGGCGCTGTGCTTTTTGATCTACAAGCCGCTCTCCCCCCTGCTGCACAAGTAAAAAGGCTCTCTCGGGCGGTCTGCCAAGGCAGGCCGCCCTTTTTATGCAAACAGCCGAAAATTTACAGAAATTTTGTGCAAAACGTTGGGTATCTGCAATATTGACGATTTGCTCCCGCAAGACTATAATTCACTCATTCAATCCAATAAAGCGAAATGCAACGATCGAGACAAGTACCATGCGCCATTCGGTCACAGCGAGTCGGGGACAGTGGGAGCCCGATACACAGAGGCCATGCGAATAACACTCGGGAGCAGCGATCTGAACGGCTTCGGCCCGGTAGGAAAGACGCGGCGTGCGGCGTTAAGGCACAGGGGTTTGTTGGAACCCCGCAAAGGGGCCGGTCCTTGGATCGGCAAATTAGGTGGCACCACGGATACGCAGCGATTCGTCCTAAAATTTACAGGACGTCGCTGCTTTATTTTATCTGGAGGTGCTTTTTATGTGCGCTATCATCGGTTTTGATTCCCCCACCCTGACGGAGCAGGAGATCCGTCCTTACTTTGACCGCACCATTTCCCGCGGTCCCGACATGAGCCGAATGGAAAAGGCCGGCCGCGGTATGCTCGGCTTCCACCGCCTTGCCATCATGGGCCTGCACGAGGAGGGGATGCAGCCCTTCCACCTCGGCGGCGACATGGCGGTTTGCAACGGCGAGCTGTACGGCTTCCGTCCGCTCAAAAAGGAGCTGGAGGCCAAGGGCTACACCTTCGCGTCCGAGTCCGACTGCGAGCTCATTCTCCCCCTCTACCGCGAGTACGGCGTGGAGATGTTCGCCAAGCTCGACGCCGAGTTTGCCATGATCATTTATGACGCCAAGGCCGACCGTCTCGTCGCCGCGCGCGACCCCATCGGCATCCGCCCGCTCTTCTACGGCTATCTCGCCGACGGCGGCATCCTCTTCGCCAGCGAGGCGAAGAACCTCGTCGGTCTGTGCGAGCGCATCATGCCCTTCCCGCCGGGCCACTACTACGCCGACGGCAAATTCGTCCGCTACGCCGACCTCACCACGGTGACGGAATACTCCAGGGACGATCTGGACACTGTGTGCAAAAAGATCCGTGAGAAGCTCATCGCGGGCGTGGAAAAGCGGCTCGACGCCGACGCGCCGCTCGGCTTCCTGCTCTCCGGCGGTCTGGATTCCAGCCTTGTCTGCGCCATCTCCGCCAAGCTCCTCGGCAAGAGGATCCGCACCTTTGCCATCGGCATGGACCTTGACCCCATCGACCTCAAGTACGCCCGCGAGGTCGCCGACTTCATCGGCGCCGAGCACACCGAGGTCATCATGACGCGCGAGCAGGTGCTCGCCTCGCTCGAAGAGGTCGTTGCCATGCTCGGCACCTACGACATCACCACCATCCGCGCGAGCATGGGCATGTACCTGTGCTGCAAGGCCATCCACGAGCAGACCGACGTGCGTGTGCTCATGACGGGCGAGATCTCCGACGAACTCTTCGGCTACAAGTACACGGACTTCGCGCCCTCGCCCGAGGCCTTCCAGCAGGAGGCCAAAAAGCGCGTGGACGAGCTGTATATGTACGACGTGCTCCGCGCCGACCGCTGCATCGCGGTCAACTCCATCGAGGCGCGCGTGCCGTTCGGCGACCTCGATTTTGTCAAATATGTGATGAGCATTGATCCCAGGCTCAAGGTCAACAGCTACCACATGGGCAAGTACCTGCTGCGCGAGGCGTTCGCCGCCGACCGCATCCTGCCCGAGGACATCCTCTGGCGGCAGAAGGCCGCCTTCTCCGATGCCGTCGGCCACTCGATGGTGGACGATCTCAAGGAATACGCCGAGAGCCTGTACACCGACGAGGAGTACGAGGAAAAGCGGAAGCAGTATTCCTTTGCGACTCCATTCACAAAGGAGAGCCTGCTCTACCGCGAGCTGTTCGAGAAGTATTACCCTGGGCAGGCCGAGATGGTCAAGGACTTCTGGATGCCGAACAAGGACTGGGAGGGCTGCGACGTCAAGGACCCCTCCGCCCGCGTGCTCTCCAACTACGGCGCAAGCGGCGTGTGAGCTATACGGAATCAACAGGAAGAGGCCGCCCCGCGGGGCGGTCTCTTTTCATTTGAGAGAAAAGCCGCGCGGCGCATTGACATTCCTCCCCGCCGCGCCTATAATCAAGTTCTATTTTTCCCGAAAGAGGCCGCCTATGAAATACGTCAAGCAATTCGGTATCATTCTCCTCATTTCCTTTGCCGGAGAAGCGTTCAACTACCTGCTCCCCCTCCCCGTGCCCGCCAGCATCTACGGGCTGGTGCTGATGTTCCTGTGCCTGCAGCTGCGCGTCTTCCGTCTGGAGGACGTGCGCGATACGGCGCTCTTTCTCATCGAGATCATGCCGCTGATGTTCATTCCCGCGGCCACCGGACTGATGACCTCATGGGGCATCATCCGCGCGAAGCTCTTCGCCTATCTCGCCATCGCCGTTATCACGACCGTGCTGGTCATGGTCGTTTCGGGCCGCGTCACGCAGTTCTTCCTGCGCCGCGGCCGCGGCAAGGAGGTATGAGCATGGAATTTTTTGAACACTCCGTCTTTTTCGGCGTTTCGCTCAGCCTGCTTGCCTACGGGCTCGGCGTGGTGCTGCAAAAGCGCTTCCGTCTGGCGCTCTTCAATCCCCTGCTCCTCTCTGTCATCGTCACGATCCTTGTGCTCGTCACCGCGCACATCGATTACGAGGTGTATTACGCCGGGGCGAAGTACCTCAGCTACTTGCTCACGCCGGCGACCGTGTGCCTCGCCGTCCCGCTCTATGAGAAATTCGCGCTGCTGCGCAGCAGCTGGAGGGCCATTCTCGCCGGCATCCTCTCGGGCGTGCTCACCACGCTGTGCAGCGTGCTGGCACTGAGCCTCACCTTCCGCCTTTCGCATGAGGAGTACGTCACGCTCCTGCCGAAGTCCATCGAGATCGGCGAGGTGGAGGGCGCGATGAGCGGCCTGTCCATCGTCGTGGCCGGACTGCTGACCGTGGTCGGCGCCTCGGTATTCGCCAACTTCCTGTGATGAAAAAGGAGTCCCCTGTCCGCACGGACAGGGGACTCCTTTTTGCTGCTTTACAGGAATATCTTCGCGTCGGCGCGGCGGGTGTAGTCGCGCTCAAGCATCGCCTTGTGCGAAAGGAAGGCTTCGTCGTCGAAATACTTCGCGCCCGTCGGGCAGTTCCGCACGCAGGCATGGCACTTGATGCACACGCCCGTGACCTCGGCGGGGTCCTCGCGGCTGATGCTGCCCATCGGGCAGAGCGCCGCGCACACGCCGCAGCCGGTGCATTTGCTCCGGTCGGTCTGCGGCTTGGCCTTGAGGAAGTTTTTCGGCTCGCCGTCCAGTCCGAGGGGACGGTAGTAGGGCGCGTCCGCGTCGCCGTCCACGGCGACAGGCGCGGGGATCTCGGTCATTTTGCCGAGCTTCGTCACGACCGCCGCGCCGAGCTGCGCGAGCACGGTCATGTCCTCGCGGTCGGGACGGCCCGCAGCCAGCGTATCCGAAAAGGCGTGCTGGCAGGCGAACGCGCCGGCGGCGATGGTGTGGAAGCCCGCGTTCTCCAGACTCGCGCACAGCTCGGCGAGGGAGTTATCAAAGCTGCGGTTGCCGAAGGTCACGACCGGCACGGCAAGCGCGCCGTTGCCGGCAAAGCCGGTCTGCACAAAGGGCAGGAGCTTGTTGGGCACCTTGCCGGCGTAGGTCGGCGTGCCGAAGATCACGAGGTCCTTGTCCGTGAAGGCATAGGTCTCCTCCCGCGCGGCAGGCAGGGTGAAGTCGACGGTCTCGAGCGGCAGCTCCAGCGTCTGCGCAATGGCGTTTGCCAGGGTGGTGACGACCTTGCGGGTCCTTCCGGTAGCGCTGAAATAGACGGCGTAAACGGTTTTGATCTCCATGATGCGTCCTTCTCTCTTCATTTTTATATAACTCTCAGAGGGAAAAATCCTCCGGCGAGTGCGCTTTGGGATCGAGCGAGGCGGGCCGCGGCGGCACGCGGCGCAGAGGGTCGTAGCGGAAGTGGCGGCAGTGGTCGCTGCCGTCCACCACGCCCCTGCGCGAGCAGGCGACCTCGCACTCGTTCACCGCAGAGCCGTGGGCGCAGTAGGCACAGCGCGGCTCAATGTCCTTGCGGAACGGATTTCTCATGTCCTCTCTCCCCTTTTTCTTTCTTTTTATTATAGGCTCAAAAGGTCGATCGCGCCGTCCTTCATCACGGCGCGCAGCTGTGTGACGGGGTGGTCGTAGGAGTCGATGATGCGCGTGGCGATGACGTCCTCCAGCTCCTTCTGGATGGTGCGGCGCAGGTTGCGCGCGCCGTAGGTGAGCGAGTAGGACTTGTTCGCCAGATACGCGGCGACGGCATCGTCGTAGGTGAAGGTGAAGCCCTTCTCCTTCAGGCTGGCCGCCAGCTCGTCGAGCATGATGCGGGCGATGGCGACGAAATTCTTCTCGTCGAGGCGATTGAAGCAGATGATCTCGTCCACGCGGTTGATGAACTCGGGACGCAGGAACTCGCCGAGCGCCTTCATGATGCGCTCGCGGTTCTGCTCGCTGACGCTGCGGCCGAAGCCGACGCTGCCCTCCTTGCGGTCGCTGCCGGCGTTGGAGGTCATGACGATGACGGTGTTTTCAAAGTTGACCTTGCGGCCGTGCGCGTCGGTCACCTCGCCGTCGTCGAGAATTTGCAGCAGGACGTTCAGCACGTCCGGATGCGCCTTCTCGATCTCATCGAAGAGAATGACGGCGTAGGGCTTGCGGCGAATTTTTTCGGTCAGCTGACCGGCCTCGTCATAGCCGACGTAGCCCGGAGGGGAGCCGACGAGACGCGAGACGGAGTGCTTCTCCATAAACTCCGACATATCGAGACGAATGAGCGAGTCGGGCGAGTCGAAGAGGTCGGCGGCAAGCTGCTTGACCAGCTCCGTCTTGCCCACGCCGGTGGGGCCGACGAAAATGAAGCTCACGGGCTTGTGCTTCGGGCTGATGCCCACGCGCCCGCGGCGAATGGCCGCAGCGACCGCGTCCACGGCCTCGTCCTGCCCGATGATGTGCTTTTTCAGGCGGTCGGCCAGCTCGCTCAGGCGCTTGAACTCGGCCTCGCGGATGCGGCTGGCGGGAATTTTCGTCCACAGCTCGATCACGCGGGCGAGATTGTCCATCGTCAGCTCGGGATCGCCCTGCGCGCAGAGACCGTCCAGCTCGCTCTGCGCCTGAAGCTCCAGACTTTTCAGCTCAGCCAGACGCTCGAAGTCGGGGTTCTCGGTCTCCGCCTCGAGCAGCTCGCGCTCCTTGGCGTAATCGTCCAGCTCGCGGCGCAGCTCCATGCGGCGGTTGATGTTTTTGTCGTGCAGGTTCATATCCGAGCACGCCTCGTCGATCAGGTCGATGGCCTTGTCCGGCAGGAAGCGGTCGGTAATGTAGCGTTCGGAAAGCACGACGGCCTGGCGCAGGATACCGTCGGGAATTTTCACGCCGTGGAAGGACTCGTAGTAGTGGGCGATGCCCTTGAGAATTTTGAGCGTATCCTCCATGCTCGGCTCGTTGACCGTAACGGGCTGGAAGCGGCGCTCGAGCGCGGTGTCCTTCTCGATGTGCTTGCGGTACTCGTTGAAGGTCGTCGCGCCGATGACCTGAATTTCGCCGCGCGAGAGGGCGGGCTTCAAAATATTGGCGGCGTTCATGCTGCCCTCGGCGTCGCCCGCGCCGACGATGTTATGCACCTCGTCGATGACGAGAATGATGTTGCCGAGCTTGCGGATCTCCTCAATAAGACCCTTCATGCGGCTCTCGAACTGGCCGCGGAACTGCGTGCCGGCGACGAGCGCGGTGAGGTCAAGGAGATAGACCTCCTTGCTGCGGAGCTTGAAGGGCACCTCACCCGCGGCGATGCGCTGGGCAAGGCCCTCGGCGATGGCCGTCTTGCCGACGCCCGTCTCGCCGATGAGGCAGGGGTTGTTCTTCTGGCGGCGGTTGAGAATCTGAACGACGCGCTCGATCTCCTCGTCGCGGCCGATCACCGCGTCGAGCTTGCCGTCGCGGGCGCGCTGGGAGAGGTTGATGCAATAGCTGTCAAGAAATTTATGCTTAGCGGCCTTGTCGTTCTTCTTGCCGCGCTCGGCGCGGCCCGGGCCGTCCGCCGCG
>UMLQ01066365.1_pt1 | contig 11546 bp, 6 predicted proteins | sample 1966631 | NCBI WGS metagenome assembly UMLQ01 (sample SAMEA4836206, study PRJEB28245) | human gut metagenome | biome: gut microbiome; material: fecal sample | place: Denmark | collected 2008 | reverse complement strand
CACAGTGCTCGTCACGGGTTACGACATCCTCTTCTTCTGGGTGGCCCGCATGGTGATGATGACTCGTCACTTCACCGGCCGCGTGCCCTTCAAGAATGTCTACATTCACGGCCTCGTGCGCGACGCTGAAGGCAAGAAAATGTCGAAGAGCGAGGGCAATACGCTCGATCCGCTCGACATCATCCAGGGCATTGATCTCGAATCCCTCATCGTGAAGAACACGAAGGGCCTTCGTCAGCCGGAAAAAGCGCCGGCTGTCGAAAAGAAGCTTCGCAAGAACTATCCGAACGGCATCGCCGCACATGGTGCCGATGCGCTTCGCTTCACGATGGCCGCTTACGCAACGCTCGGCAGAAACGTCAATTTCGACCTCAAGCGCACCGAAGGCTACCGCAATTTCTGCACGAAGCTCTGGAACGCCTCTCGTTTCGTGCTCATGAATGTGGAAGGCAAGGACTGCGGCGTCGGCGCCACGGCATGCGAACCGATGCAGTTCTCGTTCGCTGACCGCTGGATCGTGAGCGAACTCGAAAAAACCATCAGCGCCGTCATTCAGGCTTATGCGGACTACCGTCTTGACAACGCCGCCAACGCCATTTATTCGTTTGTCTGGAATGAATACTGCGACTGGTATTTGGAGCTCGCCAAGGTACAGCTGAAAGGCGACGAAGCGCAGAGTCGTGCGACGCGTCATACGCTCGTGACCGTTCTTGAAACAGTGCTCCGTCTTGCGCATCCGATCATCCCGTTCATCACCGAAGAGCTTTGGCAGAAAGTCTCCGTTGCTGCAGGCGTTCGTGCGGAAGACGAAGAAACGTCCGTGATGATTCAGGCCTACCCGGTTTATGAAGCCGATCGTGTCGACGAAAAAGCCTGTGAACAGATGAAGGCAGTCAAAGCCATCATTGATTCTGTGCGCAACCTTCGCAGCGAAATGAAGCTTTCGCCCTCTCAGAAGGTACCGCTCCTGATGGCAGGTCCGGCTGAAGCTTGTGCCGAAATCGCGCCGTACCTTCAGACGCTTGCACGCCTGCAGTCGGTTGAGCACGTTGATGATCTGGATGCTTCCGATCAGAGCACTGTGGCACCCGTTGCCATCGTCGGAAACTACAAGCTGATGCTCAAAGTAGAAATCGACGTTGCAGCTGAGCGTGAACGTCTTTCAAAGGAAGTCGCTCGCCTCGAAGGTGAAGTCAAGAAATGCGAAGGGAAACTCGCCAATGAGCGCTTCGTCTCTAAGGCGCCTGAAGCTGTGGTCGCGGCTGAACGCAAGCGGCTTGAAAACTTCAAAGTGCTTCTCGTGAAGGTGAGCGAACAGTTGGACAAACTACCCAAAGCCTGATTTCGCCTACACCCCCATTCTGGTGAAGACATACCCCTCGGCGCTTAGCGTCTGAGGGGTATTTTTTACATCTTTCCTTTCGATTTCGAACGCATCCTGGCATTTTTTTTAATTTTCATCTAAATTTCACAGAAATTTGACACCACTTTAAAGAAGTGTTCTTCAGAACAATTAAAGAATTCTAGGGAGCTGACTTTGTTTTTCATCAACACTAAGGAAGCTAGAGTACCTATTCCCGTTTATCTTAAGAATGGAAGCACTATTCAAGAATGGATAATAAATTCAAAAGACATCGATTATTTAAAATTTAAAAATAATTTTTTCTATATTTTAGACAAAGACAATAAACAAGACATATCTTACATATTAACAAATATAGATAAATTCATAGAATCAGGATCTTTTACGAAGCAATCGAATACACGTGCATCTATATTTTTATACAAAAACAAAAAATACTTCGGCAAAGCAGCCTGGCTATCCAAATCTATTTGGTATAAACAAATAAAACATTACTTTTTGCCGCCAAGAAGTTTTTGGGCTGCTGCAGTTGCCCAAAAATTAACCAAGGCCAGCATATTGACACCACAGGTTTTTGCTGCCGGAGAATATCGTCAATTTGGCAGGCTTATGGCCAGTTACTTATTAACAGAAGCTGAATCCAATTTGAATGGCTTAAACAATGTTTTAGCCTCAATCACTCAAGAAAATTTGTTATTTGAATTATTTTTGCATATTTCAGAATCAATAGAACAATTACACAGCGCTGGGATAGGGCATGAGGATTTGGTTCCCTCTAATTTATATGTTTCAAACGAAAATATAGGATTTTGGGATTTGGATTCTTGTCTGTTATTTAAACAAGAGACTCCAGTCAAATATCGAATTAAAGAATATTCAATGTTTTTAAAAACAGCTAAAACTATTATCTCAAACAATAAAAATATTTGTCAGAATCCTGATTTATTCAAAGAACTTGCAGAAATACTTACAAAACCATTAGAAAAAATAAGCAGTAGCGCTTATGCTCGACTCCAAATTTAAGAAGCATCAAGTTCTTTTTTAGGAATACGAAATAATGGATTTCAAGGATCAAATGTGCAAAAATTGAAAGTACGAAGCTTGAGAGCCTCGCTAGGCTGAACGATGAGAACATCCTCGGCTGACCAAACACCACCGATAAAAAGCTGCATCAAGGAGAAGAAAAATGACTACCGTTGACCTGATTGTGAAAGCAATCGAAGAACACAAATCCATCGATTTCAGCTATCACGGCTACGAACGCATCGTTTCGCCTTACGCCTGCGGTCTCAACAACAATAATGAAATCAAGCTGCTCGCCATGCAGACGGGCGGCAGCAGCACTTCCGGCGTTGTCCATAAACTTCGCTTCTTTACGGTTCCCGACATGCTTGCGCCAGCGGAAAGCGCCGAGCCGTACGAAGAAACGACAGCAGAAGCGATTGAACCCGCCCTCAAGGAATTCATGAAGTTTTACGCGAAGTGCTGATCTGAGGAAGAACAGCCTCAGTGCATAAAGAAAAAGAACGCACCGATTGAAGAAAAGCCCGCATCGAAAAAATTCCGATGCGGGCTTTTGTGTGTGGGGTGGGAAATGGGACTCGAACCCACGACAACCGGAATCACAATCCGGGACTCTACCAACTGAGCTATTCCCACCATGAAAACATGGCCTGCCCGGCAGGAATCGAACCCGCGACCACCTGCTTAGAAGGCAGATGCTCTATCCAACTGAGCTACGGGCAGTTCGAAAACTGATTCTGCAGGGCGCCTGGTCGGGGTGAAGAGATTCGAACTCCCGACATCCTGCTCCCAAAGCAGGCGCGCTACCAGACTGCGCCACACCCCGAGGAAAGCGGATTATATGTGAGAACTTTGGTATTTGCAAGACCTCATGCGCGGAAAGCTCCATTTTCTTCAAACGAAACGCGCTGATCTCAGTAAAATAGCAGTCCTTTCAATCCATCTCCTCGAGGCGCGCAAATGAGCCAAGCCCAAGACAACTCCAACGATCCTCTGCATGCCAAGAAGAAAGCTTGGTCAGGTCGCTTCTCTGAACCGGTTGATGCTTTCGTTCTTCGCTACACGGCAAGCGTCGACTTCGACAAGCGCATGGCGCTGGTTGATATCGAAGGCTCTTTGGCGCACGCCGCCATGCTGACCAAGATCGGTGTCATTACTGAAAAAGACCTCGAAGACATCCGTCGAGGCATGGCACAGATTCGCGAGGAAATTCTTGCCGGCACGTTTGAGTGGCAGCTGGAACTTGAAGACGTGCACCTCAATATTGAAGCTCGCCTGACAGCGCTGATCGGCGACGCAGGCAAGCGCCTTCACACCGGCCGCTCGCGAAACGACCAGGTTGCTACCGACATTCGCCTTTATCTGCGCGGCGAAATCGATGAAATCGTGAAGCGCATCGAACATCTTCAGGAAGTGCTGGTTGCCCAGGCCGACAAGCACTGGAACACCATCATGCCGGGCTTCACGCACATGCAGGTTGCGCAGCCCGTCACTTTCGGTCATCACATGCTGGCTTATACGGAAATGCTCGAGCGCGATCGCCAGCGTTTCCTCGATCTGCGCCACCGTGTGAATACGAGTCCCTTGGGCGCCGCTGCGCTTGCAGGCACCACCTATCCGATCGATCGCGAATATTCCGCTCAGCTCCTTGGCTTTGAAGCTGTTGCCCAGAATTCTCTTGATGCCGTTTCCGATCGTGATTTCGCGATTGAATTCTGCTCTGCTGCATCCATCATCATGATGCATATTTCTCGGCTCTCCGAAGAACTCGTGATTTGGATGAGCCAGCGCTTTGGCTTTATTAAGCTCCCGGATCGCTTCACGACGGGCTCGTCGATCATGCCGCAGAAGAAGAACCCCGATGTGCCTGAAACGGCTCGCGGCAAATCCGGACGTGTCTACGGCGACCTCATCGCCATGCTGACCCTTATGAAGGGTACGCCGCTCGCCTACAACAAGGACTTCCAGGAAGACAAGGAACCTGTTTTTGACGCTGTCGACACCGTGAAGGACACGCTTCGCGCGTTCTGCGACATGATGGCTGGCGTCGAACCGCAGGCTGAAACCATGCACCGTGCTGCGCAAATGGGCTTCCCAACCGCCACGGATTTGGCCGACTACCTTGTCCGCCACGGCGTTCCCTTCCGCACGGCGCACGACATTGTCGGCCAGACCGTTCGCGAAGCTGCTGAGCGCAACTGCGGCCTCGAAGAGCTTCCGCTCGAAACGCTCCAGAAGTTTTCACCCGTCATCGAAAATGACGTCTACGACGTTCTTCGTCTTGAAGGCTCCGTGAAAGCCCGCAATCATCTCGGCGGAACAGCGCCCGAACAGGTGCGTAAACAAGTTGAACGCTGGGAAAAGATTTTTGCAGAGCGTTCCGCCAACAAATAAAAGCCTCAGGTGAGGTAAGCTGATCAGGTCGCCGATCGCGCTTGATCAACAAAGATCTGCCGTCCGGTGTAGCTGCCGGGCGGCATTTCTTTTTTCGAGCCATCATCAATTACAACAAAAACGCACATAGGAAAGTCATGGAAACTCTCGTTCATACTCTCAACGACATTATTTGGGCGCCACCGCTCGTGGGGCTTTGCCTAATCGCGGGTCTTTTCTTTTCCATTCGGTCCCGCTTCGTGCAGCTGCGCATGGTGCCGGAAATGTGGCGCCTGATCTTTCAGCGCAGAGAAGGTGAAATCGGTCTCTCGAGCTTTCAGGCCTTGACCATGACGCTTGCCGGCCGTGTCGGCACAGGCGCCATCGCCGGTGTGGCAACGGCCATCTGCTACGGCGGCCCCGGTGCATTGTTTTGGATGTGGGTTATGACGTTTCTAGGTGCGTCCTCCGCATTCGTCGAATCGACGCTCGGCCAGATCTATAAAGAAAAAATCGAAGATCAGTATCGCGGCGGTCCGGCTTTCTATATTGAAAAAGGTTTGCAATGCAAACCCTATGCCTGGGCTTTCGCCATCGTAACCATTTTGGCTTCCTGCATTTTCTGTCCCGGCGTCCAGAGCAATACGATCGCCGCAGCTTGGCATGAAGCTTTCGGCATCGACGCAGCCATCAGTGCAGCGATTATCACATCTGTCCTTAGCTTCATCATCTTCGGCGGTCTCAAGCGAATCGCTCAGTTCACCAGCATTGTTGTGCCTTTCATGGCTCAGGCCTATATCGTCGTCGCCGTCATCGTCGTCGGCGTTAACTGGCAGCAGATTCCTGAGATTTTCTCTCTGATCATCAACAGTGCTTTAGGCACCGATTCCGTCATGGGCGGCCTGTTCGGCGCTGCCATTTCCTGGGGCGTCAAGCGCGGTATCTACTCCAACGAAGCCGGCCAAGGTACGGGACCGCACGCATCTTCCGCTGCTGCAGTCTCTCATCCTGCCAAGCAGGGCCTCGTTCAGGCGTTCTCCGTCTACATTGATACGCTCTTCGTTTGTTCTGCAACAGGCTTCATGGTCTTGATGACTGGCTGCTACAACATTGCCGATCCCAACGGCGGCTTTATTTACGAAGGCCTCAAGGGTGTGGAAGCCGGTCCGGTTTATACCCAGGCAGCCATCGACCAAGTGATGCCCGGCTGGGGCGGTCCATTCATCGCTATTACGATTTTCTTCTTCGCATTCACCACCATTCTCGGCTACTACTACATGGCTGAAACGAATGCTGCGTACATCAACCGTGCCATTCGCAAGCCGTTCATCATGACCGTCCTGAAGGTCATCTTCCTTTGTACGGTTGCTTTCGGCACGCTGAAAGCTTCAACGCTTATCTGGACGATGGCGGACGTCGGGGTCGGCACGATGACCTGGCTTAACCTCGTCGCAATCCTGCTCCTGCAGAAGCCTGCTTTCCTAGCATTAAAAGACTATGAAAGGCAGAAAAATCTCGGCATTAATCCTATATTTATTCCAGATACACTTGGTATTAAAAATGCTAACTATTGGCGCACAGGACGAGCTGAAGAAAATTTGCTTGTCGAAACAACTGAAGGTGTAGATAATTTAGCAGGTTTAATACCTAAAAAACGCTAGGAATCTAAAAAATATCCTCCCAAAACGATAAAAACCGAAATATCGAATCCAAGTATATATAACGGATTCGATATTTTGGACCCTAAAGAAGGATTCACTACAATACTCACGGTTATCCATAGTAGTTGGACCAACACTAAATTGAAAAGCTGGATGCCCTTAAGAAAAGAAGTACGACTCCGAAAGACAAGGATTAGAGGATATATTATTTTCTTCTACAAGTAATTGATTATTCTTCTAGTTGCTTCATTAAAGATAACATCCCATTAATTAGGCCCACTAAATGAAAGTTTTTTGCCCCTCCACAGTGCAGTCTAGTTTACACTTTGCCGTTATCGTACCCGTATACAACACAGCCAAATACCTTCGCGAATGCTTTGATTCTCTTCTATTGCAAACATATAAGAACTTCACTGTTTTTGCTGTTGACGATGGATCAATTGATGAATCTGCAAAAATTCTGGATGAGTATGCGATAAAAGATAAACGAATCCGTGTAATACATAAGGACAACGGTGGGGTTTCTAAAGCAAGAAATATTGCACTTGATTTGATAGAAGCCGAGGGTTGTTTTGATTTTATTATTTTTTTAGATTCAGATGACTACTGGTCGTCGAATTGCCTTGAGACCATAGCCAAGGCAGCTACCGAAACAAGAGCCGATATTGTAGCTTTTGGTATTGAAGCCTTTGACCGTAACGGTATCATTATAGATCCAAAGAAACGTAAACACGAACCAATTTTTATAAGCAATGGTGAAGCATTCTGCCTTTTCACTTTTGCCAATATAAAAAAAATACCATTTAAAAATAAGAAGATTCTCTCTATTATAGAGAGATCGCCCGCTAGATCTAATTTTATTGGAAACATTGCATTTCGTAGTTCACCTGTTCTCGGTTTGCGCTTTAATGTCCAATTAAGGGCAACTGAAGATCAAGATTTCAGAGTTCATGGCTTTACACGTTGTACTAATTGTGTCGTTATTTCGGATTGTCTGTACAGATACCGTTTGCGTAGTAACAGTTTGTCGCACTCTAGAGAGTTTGCACAATCCGATCTTTTATTGTGTTTATCATGGTTGAAAACCATTGAGAATCTCCCAATTATTGGGAGAATTGCTATCGAACAGAAAACTTTTGCCATTTGGTGGAAACATCTTGAATTACTCAATAAAACTCACTCTCTTGAAAATGAATGGGATAATTGCCGTAGATATTTGAAAGAAATGCGAAAACTATTTATATCTAGTGCATTCCATTACCCAAAAGCATTAAAACACATCGTTATATTTCAATTAGGTCAGTTATTTACAATCAAATACTTTTCTTGTCGACAAGCTAAAAACAAAATAAGCAAGAAAATAGAACATGATAGCTATTTTTGATGCTTTCTACATCTAAGCATAGCAATACATAATAGCAAAACTTATAGGTTTAATATGAAACAAACACTTTTTCAACCATCACCTGCTTAGAAACCAATGCCATTAGTTCCTCTGGCTGTTTAATTGTTTTTCCAATATTTAGTTTGCCTTTTATTCCATTATTCTTTAAAGTTAAAGCTAATGGAAGACCATCAGAACAAAAAAATAATTGAATAGAATTCCACAGTTCATTAATTTGTGAGGAATCCTTTTTTTCTAATGAGATTTCTATGTTTAATTCAGTCCCGAGTCGACAACGAATTTCATCTAAGGAATCACAACCATCCATAGTAACGGACATGCGCTTCGAAAAATCATCGTAGCGAACTTTGCCAGTGATGCACACAACATCATCAAGCTTTAATTTTTTTCGATAACGCTCCCATACTTCGCTAAAGCACAATACCTCGATAGCCGCCGTTCCGTCATCAATAGTGACGATGCCCATTCGACCGCGCTTGCCTTGCACTTGACGAATATTGGTAATGATGCCTGCCAATTTGGCAACGTCTCGCGTCGGCTGCAAGTCACTTAATGCTGTTGACGAAAAATGCTTCAGTTCTTCGCGGTACTGGTCATACATATGGCCTGTCAGCCAATAACCGAGAACATTCTTTTCTTCAATGAGCTTCTGCCGCTCGGACCATGGCGGCGCAGGAATCCAGCTGACAATGCGCTCTTGTTCTTCGCCTGGATCTGCAAATAGACTCGCCTGACCAACACTGGCTCGCAACGATTGCGCTGCGCCAAGCGCCTGACTGATGTTGCCGAAAAGCTTGCCTCGATCAGGATCAAGTGAATCAAAAGCGCCAGCCTTAATGAGACCTTCCAGGAATTTGGCATTGAGGCTCGGCACGCGAGCAGCAAAGTCAAACAAATCGATAAAGGGACCACCCTCTTCTCTGGCTTTGACGAGTTCCGTCACAACAGATTGACTGAGCCCTTTGATCCCGCCGAGACCAAAGCGGATATGGCTTTCGTCCGGCACAGAGAAGAACCATTCGCTCTGATTGACGTCCGGCATCAGAAGCTCCACCCCGTTTTCCTTGGCGTCATCAATGAAAGTCTTCATCTTGTCGCCGTCGTCCATCACCATGCATAAGTTGGCTGCCATAAAAGCTGCAGGGTGATGCACCTTGAGATAAGCCGTCTGATAAGCAACGTAGGAATAAGCGGCAGCATGCGACTTATTGAAGCCGTAGCCGGCAAACTTTTCCATCAAGTCGAAGATTTCTGTAGCTACGGATTCTTTGACGTTTCGCTCTGCAGCCCCCTTAATGAAGACAGCGCGCTGCCGCTTCATTTCTTCGACATTCTTCTTCCCCATGGCGCGGCGCAAGAGGTCGGCGCCGCCAAGCGAATAACCGCCCACAACCTGAGCGACTCGCATCACCTGTTCCTGATAGACCATGATGCCGTAGGTTTCCTTCAGCACCGGCTCCATGCGAGGATCCAGGTATTCAACTTTTTCGCGTCCGAACTTTCGCGCAATAAAGGATGGAATCAGGTCCATCGGCCCCGGACGGTACAAAGCGTTCAAAGCGACCAAGTCTTCCAGCCGGTCGGGCTTTGCCTGCTTCAAAAGCGAGCGCATGCCGTCCGATTCAAACTGAAAGATGGCCACGGTTCGAGCCTCCTGGAAGAGCTTATAGGTCGGCTCGTCGTCCACGGGGATTCGGCTTAGTTCAAAGTGCGTGCCAGGATGAAGCTTGTCGATGTATTCGACCGCCTTCGCCAGAATGGATAGCGTTGTGAGGCCCAGAAAGTCGAACTTCACAAGGCCGACGTTTTCCACGTCCTTCTTGTCAAACTGACTCACCGTGTTTTCCGGATGACCGTCCGGGTTGTAGAGCGGACAGAAATCCGTCAATTTTCCCGGGGCAATCAGGACGCCGCCGGCATGCATGCCGAGGTTGCGCGTCAAGCCTTCCAGAGGCTTTGCGAGACGAAGAATTTCCTTATATTCATCATCGCGCTCGACAGCCTCTTTAAATTCAGGCACCTCTGCGAGCGCTTCGTCGAGCGAAATATTTTTGCCGGGCTGCTGCGGAATCAGTTTGGAGAGCGCATCCGTCTTCATGTACGGCACGTCAAGCGCACGCCCGACGTCGCGAACCACTGCTTTGGCCCCCAGCGTACCGAACGTCGCAATCTGGCTCACGGCTTCAACGCCGTACGTGCGCTTCACATAGTCAATCGTCCGGTCGCGGTTGTACTGGCAGAAGTCAACGTCGAAGTCAGGCATCGAGACGCGTTCCGGATTGAGGAAGCGTTCAAAAAGAAGGTCAAACTTCAGCGGATCCAAGTCCGTAATGCCTAAGGAATACGCAACAAGCGAACCTGCGCCGGAACCGCGCCCCGGGCCAACCGGAATGCCGTTGTTCTTCGACCAATTGATGAAGTCCTGAACGATCAAGAAGTAGCCAGGAAACTTCATTCCTTTAATGATGCCGAGCTCGTATTCAAGACGCTTGTCGTAAGCGGGTCGTTTCTCCGACTGCTCCTTCGGGTCGGGATATAGAAAATCCAGGCGCTTCTGCAGCCCTTCCTTAGCCAGATGATCGATGTAATCATCGAGCGTCATCCCTTCTGGCGTGGGAAAAAGCGGCAGCTGCGGCTTGGAGAGAACATGGTCGAGATTGCAGCGCTTGGCGATTTCAATCGTGTTTTCGAGCGCAGCCGGAATATCGGCGAAGAGTTCGCACATTTCCGCCTCGGTCTTCATGTACTGCTCGGGCGTATAGCGCTTGACGCGGCGCGGGTCCTGCAACGTAAAGCCTTCTGCGATGGCGCAGCGCACTTCATGCGCTTCAAAGTCTTCCTTGTTGAGAAACTGAATCGGATGCGTTGCAACAACAGGAAGCCCATGCCGGACAGCAAAATTCGCCGAGTGCGCAGTGGCAAGCTCATCATTGCGGCGCCCCGCGCGCTGAAGCTCGATGTAGAGTCTGTCGCCAAACTGCGTCTTTAGCCGCTCGACGAACGCATCGGCTTCCTTGATCTTGCCCTTGATGAGCAGCGAAGCCAGTTCGCCCTCAGCGCCGCCGGTGAGGCCAATCAGTCCTTTGGCGCCATCTTCATCAAGCCATGCAGGATCCACCTGACCGCGATAAGCATCCGAGTCTGTGAGGTATGCCTTCGTCAGAAGCACGCAAAGCGAGTGATAGCCCTCATGGTCCATGCAGATGACGCCCATGCGGTAAGGTAGCTTTGCATCCTTGGGATTGCGAATTTTTAAATCGCAGCCAAGAATCGGCTTAATGCCGGCAGCGAGCGCATGCGTATAAAAGCGCAGCCCGCCGAAGATGTTCATCAGGTCGGCAATGCCGATCGCTACGCCGCCGCGCTCCATGACGGCATGCAGGATTGGATCAATCCGGACAATGCCGTCGGTGATGGAGTATTCCGAGTGAAAGCGCAGATGAATGAACTTGGGATCCTGCATGACGTCTCCAGTGGACTAGACCGGCAATTATTTCAATGCTTGATGATCTTAACGGTGATGCTCGGGTCAGTGACGCGAACCTTGTCTTGCAATCCGTCGCTCACAAAAGCAGTTTTAAAGTCGGCCGAGAGAAGCACGGCCTGAACATCTGCGTGCTGCTCCAAAAACGCCTGCGCCGCTTTCTCGCCCATGCCGAAAAGCGCCGTGCAAAGTGCGTCGGCCTTGGCGCCGTTTGCATCCACGATCGTCACGGATGAA
>UMLQ01033147.1_pt1 | contig 11646 bp, 10 predicted proteins | sample 1966631 | NCBI WGS metagenome assembly UMLQ01 (sample SAMEA4836206, study PRJEB28245) | human gut metagenome | biome: gut microbiome; material: fecal sample | place: Denmark | collected 2008 | reverse complement strand
CCGCCAGTATCACGACGAACATGTCCAATTCGGAGGTGCGGGTATTACGGTTGTAGAACTCGAATAAGAACAAACAGATATGAGGCGAAGAGAATATGTACATCCACACAAGCGTAAGCATATTTCCAACCGGCATCTTGCCGACCGATATTTCTATGCCGGCGAGCATGATACCGTTACCCGGATCAGCCTCACACAGTACAATACCGACACTCTGCACACACGGGAGATCAAGACAAACGAAACGTCGTTCAAAAAATTTGTCGACGGAAATAGTATCAACTGGTTCCAGGTTAGCGGTCTGACTGATTCGGAGGCGGTCACGCGTATCGTCAATGAATTCGGGATGCATAACCTGGACGCCAAAGATATTCTGACTCCCCAACACGTAGTCAAGATAGAAGAGTATGACAAACACATGCTTATCGTACTCAATTCTTCCTACTACGACACCAATATGGAGATCAACTCCGAACATATCAGCATCCTAATCACGGGAAACGTAGTCATCAGCTTCACGGAAAGCAACAATCCTGTATTCGAAAAAGCCTACAAAGCCATCGAATCCGATATGCTGAATATTCGCCGAAAAAACAGCGGACTACTCCTGGCATTCCTTTTAAATACGATCATTGCCAATTTAGTGGAATCGGCCTCCAAAGTGGAGGAAATGCTTGAGGATATAGAAGAGACCCTGCTCGATATCAAAAACGACCAAGGTAATATGGGGCTGCTTATCCAACAACGTCGGAAAGAATATATGGTTATCCGCAAGAACAGCCAACCACTGAAAGAGCAATTTGCCAAACTGCTGCGCACCGAAAACGGAATCATAAGCTCCGACATCCTTCCCATCTATAACGACTTATCCGACCAGTTGCAGTTCATCATCCAGACAACCGAAAGCTGCCGGGAAATCATATCTTCCCTGGTCGATCTCTACATATCCAATAACGACCTGCGCATGAATGCGATCATGAAACGCCTGACAATCGTATCCACGATCTTCATCCCGCTGACATTCCTGGCTGGTATATGGGGGATGAACTTCAAGATGATGCCAGAATTGGACTGGCAATACGGATATGGTATAGCCTGGTCACTCATGCTACTGACAGCAATCTCGACCTGGCTATACATGCGGAAAAAGGATTGGTTTTAGAGTCCGTAGTTCCGTTTGAACATATAATAGGTATTTCTGGAAACATTAAAACGTTTACAAATTTCGAAAACAGTGTCTCCGCGTTCAAGCATGCTGATCACCTCTTCTTTATTCGCATCCAGGAAAGACTGTTTTGCAGCCGATCCTTTCGGACGGCCTAACGGGCCTCCCGCGCTCTTCTTATGATTCAATGCCTCTTTGGTACGGATTGACATCAAACTGTGTTCGATCTCCGTCACCAACTTGAACACGTTTCCCATAACTGGCAAATCCAATGCCTGGTCTAGGATATACCGGTCTCTTATACTATAGATCTGAACGCCTTTTTCCATGCAGCGTCCCATAATATCCATAACTTCCGACAAAGTTCGTCCCAAGCGGGAAATATCCGAAAAGATCAGACTATCGCCTTTTTGCATACGATCCAGTCCCCTAGCGAGATTACGTTCATCTTCCCTCCCTTTGTCGACAGTGACATCCGTAATCCACTTATCGACATTCATATCATGATTCGAAGCATAACGTTCAATCTCATCTTTCTGTTCTTCTAGAAGTTCCTTGTTTGAAGTTCCTACTCTTAAATAAGCTATTACCATATTTCCAGCAACTTAATAATTAAAAAAACGTAGAACCAAAATTTATTTCTCGGTGAAGATACGAAAAGTAATTATAGCACAATAGCTAAACTTTCCATTTTATTTAAAGAAAATGTTAGTATTCCGTTCTTTAACACAATAAATTAAATCGTATGTAAAAAGCTATCGAACTAAGAATGAAATAGCTAACAAATTATCCAATAACCGGGGATTTATTACCTTTCCCTCGATATAAGTATTTTGAACATGTTTATCGTTTTTTTTTGATCTTAGTGCTGGTAGTCGTATGGGGCATCTCGACTTCTCCATTTAACTGGCACGGAGGGATCATTCCCCGCAATCCGATTCCGGTAGACGCGATTCCCGACATCGGCGATAATCAACAGATCGTAGCGACCGAATGGATGGGACGTTCGCCCAAAGATATCCAGGATCAGATCACCTATCCGCTAACCACTTCCCTATTGGGGATTCCCGGAGTCAAATCGATCCGTAGCTCTTCCATGTTCGGCATGTCCTTCATCTATATTATTTTTGATGATAATATAGAATTCTACTGGAGCCGTTCGCGGATTCTCGAAAAGCTCAACTCCCTTCCCCCCGGCACGCTGCCCGAAGGCGTACAACCAGTGTTGGGTCCGGATGCAACCGCTTTAGGACAAATCTACTGGTACACGTTGGAAGGACGCGATCCGGCAACCGGAAAACCGACAGGAGGATGGAATGCGGAAGAGCTGCGTACCATACAGGACTACTATGTCAAATACAGCCTTTCGACCGCCGAAGGAATGTCGGAAGTGGCATCAGCCGGAGGTTTTGTAAAAGAGTACCAGATCGAGCTGAATCCGGATGCCATGCGCACCTTTAATGTTTCCGTTATGGATATTATGGGGGCGATCAAGAAAAGCGATCTCGATATCGGCGCCGAGACAATGGAGATCAATAAGGTCGAATATCTGATCCGCGGCCTGGGCTACATCAAAGATGTATCCGACCTGGAAAAAGCCGTCGTGACGGTGTGCCGGTACGCATCTCCGATGTAGCGTTTGTAAATATCGGTCCAGGTACGCGGCGCGGCGGGCTGGATAAAGAAGGTGTCGAAGCAGTCGGCGGTGTCGTGATCGCCCGATATGGTTCCAACCCTTTGGAAGTCATTAATAATATAAAAGACAAAATCAAGGAGATGGCGCCCGGACTTCCCCAGAAAACCTTGCCCGACGGGACTGTCTCCAAAATCACCGTCGTACCTTTTTACGACCGGACAGGCTTGATCAAAGAGACAATCGGCACGCTCGAAACATCTTTATCCCACGAAATACTGATCTGTATCATCGTTATCATCGTGCTGGTCCTCAACCTCCGGGCATCCGTCGTGATAGCCAGCATGCTCCCTATCGGCGTGATGGTGGACGTCGGCGTCGTGTTTGTCGAAAGCATCATCCGGTATATGGAGATGCCGGAAAACAGAGGCATCCGCAAAGGGAAAGCGATGGTAAACCTTATTTATAAGGCGGTCAGTGAAGTGTCGGGGACCATTGCCACGGCGATGATCACGACTATCGTCAGTTTCCTGCCCGTTTTTGCAATGGAGGCACAAGAAGGAAAAATGTTCTCTCCCCTCGCCTACACGAAAACCTATGCGCTGGCCTCTGCTTTCGTATTGGGATTGATCTTGCTGCCGACCTTATCCTATATATTGTTTTCGGTACGGATCGACTCAAAGCGGATACGGAAAGTGCTCAACTACATACTGATTGCAGCAGGTGTCCTCTTGTCTGTCCTGTACAGTAATATTCCGGCACTCGGACTTACAGCCGTCGGACTTAACAACCTGCTTGCTCACCGTTGGAAGAAACCCGGAATAAGTAACTATATCAATATCGGTATCGCACTTGTCGTCGCCACCTACTTCTTGGCAGAAGAATGGTTGCCGATGGGCCCCCAGAAAGGCATTATCGTCAATCTTCTTTTCGTAACAGGATGTATCGCCATCATTCTTGCACTGCTCTGGTTACTGGTGATCTACTACGAACGTATCCTTCGCTGGTGTCTGAATAACCGGTGGAAGTTCATGCTGCTACCGATCGCGACTATCCTATGCGGCATCCTGATCTGGAAACGGATCGGGCAAGAGTTCATGCCCAGCCTCAACGAAGGTTCATTCCTGTTGATGCCGACCAGCATGCCCCATACAGGAATCGAGCAAAACCTGAATTATATCGAAGCGCTGGACAAACGCCTGGCAGCCATCCCCGAAGTGGAAACGGCAATCGGCAAATGGGGACGGGTAAACTCGGCACTCGATCCGGCTCCCGCCCAGATGTTCGAGAATACGATCAACTATCGTCCCGAATATATCCTGAACGAAGACGGAAAGCGGGAACGTTTCAAAGTGAACCGGAAAGGAGAATATCTCCTGAGAAACGGAGGCACTTACAATCCGGCAGACGGCTTCCGCCTGATTCCGGCAGATAGCCTGATACCGGACCGCAAAGGAGACTATTTCCAGCAATGGCGTCCCGAAATCAAGAACACCGACGATATCTGGCAGCAAATTGTCAACGTCACCCACCTGCCCGGACTCACATCCGCCCCGAAACTGCAACCGATAGAGGCACGCCTTGTCATGCTCTCGACCGGTATGCGCGCTCCGATGGGATTGAAGATATACGGGCCGGATCTGGAAACGATCGAGCAGAGCGGAAAGGCGATCGAACAGGCGCTCAAAGACGTTCCTTCCGTGATCCCTTCGTCCGTATTCTATGACCGGGCGGTCGGAGCACCTTATCTGGAGATTAAGCTGAACCGGGATAACATGGCCCGGTACGGAGTGAACGTCGAAGATTTACAGGAGATACTAAGTGCAGCCGTCGGCGGCATGATCCTGACGAAGACGATCGAAGGCTGCGAGCGTTTCCCCGTGCGCCTCCGCTATGCCCGCGAACTGCGTGATAATCCGGAAGCATTGTCCATGCTCCTGGTTCCGACAGCCACCGGCGCCCAGATCCCATTGAAAGAACTCGCCGATATCGAATATGCCCGAGGCGCCCAGATGATCCAGAGTGAGAACACCTTCCTGGTCGGCTACGTGATCTTCGACAAGAAACAGGGAAAAGCGGAAGTGGATGTTGTAAAAGAAGCGACAAAAGTGATCGAAGGAAAGATACAAAACGGAGAGTTGAAACTAACAAAAGGCGTTTCCTACAAGTTTGCCGGAAACTACGAACAACAGGAACGTGCCACCGCCCGGCTGATGATCGTCGTTCCCCTGGCCCTGCTGATCGTCCTCCTGGTTCTGTATTTCCAGTTCAAGACCCTTACGGCCTCGTTGATTCATTTCTCCGGTGTATTCGTGGCTTTTGCCGGCGGCTTTATCCTGCTCTGGCTGTACGGTCAGGACTGGTTCATGAACTTTTCGCTGGCGGGAGTCAATATGCGGGACCTGTTCCAGATGCATACCATTAACCTGAGCGTAGCCGTATGGGTCGGCTTCATCGCCCTTTTCGGAGTGGCGACAGACGACGGTGTGCTGATGGGAACTTACATCCATCACGTCTTCCTGGAAAAGGACCCGCAGACCAGGCACGCCATACGTGAAGCCGTCGTGACAGCAGGACTCAAACGTGTACGTCCCGCAGCCATGACAACCGCGACCACCCTGATCGCCCTGCTCCCCGTCCTCACCTCGACCGGAAAGGGAGCCGATATTATGGTTCCGATGGCAATCCCGACTTTCGGCGGCATGCTGATCCAGTCGATGACCATGTTTGTCGTCCCCGTATTCCAATGCTGGTGGCGGGAAGGGCTGCTGAAGAAAGAGGAAAAGGCCCGCAACGCAGCAGAAAATTCCTCACCAGGAAAATAAATTTTCCGAGTCATTTTTTAAGTTTCGGGCTATCTGGCTGAGAAGTAAGAGGTTACCGTTTGGGGTGATACGGACAGGTAACGATTTAGAAATGAGCGGAGTGCTTTGAGGTACATTGTTTTGAATAGCCAAAGAACGCTCACCATTTCGGTCGCAAATATACAAAAACTCGCTCACATACGGATAACTTTGGAGAAAATAATGTAAAGTGTTTGATAGCAAAAGGGATATGTCGTTTTGTACCACATTCTTCCGCAGGGGGCTTTTAGCAAGTTTTAGGTGGAGTTAGGAGGACAAATCACTACTTATCCGTTGCCTTTTCGGGATAAAAAAGAGGCTTGAAAAACAAGCTTTCGTCTTTCATTGATTACCCCGTTTACCACCGCAAAGAACGCTGTTTTTTCCATGTCTGCTGACGCAAACTTAGTCATATTTTTCCGTATCAGAAAAAAAATACAGGCTTTGTTTGCAGGCCGAGGGGTCTTATTCTACGTTCCGCTATATTTTTCATGCCGTTCATTTGCTCTGCATATAATAATTTTGCAAACAAAGGAATTGGTTATGAATCAGGCAAATGTAAAGGTGTCGTTCTACCTGAAAAAGAGCGAGGCGGATGCCGACGGGAATTGCCCCGTAATGGCAAAGTTGAATGTCGGAAAATATTCCGAAGCGGCATTCAGTGTGAAGATAAAAGTCCCGCAATCCCGCTGGTCTTCGGGACGCGCTTCTGGAAAAAGCGTGGCGGCAAAGGAAATCAACAACCGGCTGGATGAGATACGTGCGATGGCATTGAATATCTATATGGAACAGTCGGCTGTCCGTGACGGTGTGACGGCCGAAGAGGTGAAAGGCATACTGCTTGGAATGGCAAGCGGGCAGGAAACGCTTCTGGGATATTTCAGGCGGTTCATCCGCAACTTTGAAAAGCGTGTGGGGATAAACCGTACGGTAGGAAGCCTGAGAGCCTATAGCAATGCCTATAGCCATATCGAAAGATTCTTGCAGGCGCAATACAAGCTCTCCGATATTCCGTTTTCTGCGTTGGACCGTTCTTTCATTGACAAGTATGATTTGTATCTCCGGACGGAACGTAACCTCGCTCCCGGAACAATCATCAACCTGACCGTCCAACTGAAAACCATTGTCGGAGAGGCCATTGCTGACGGTATTATTACCGCCAGCCCGTTCATGGGCTACGAGCCGGTGCGCCCGAAGCACGTGCAGAAATATCTCACGGCAGAAGAGTTGCACAGGATTATGACCACCCCGCTTCACAGGCAGCCCCTCTATCATGTCCGTGACATGTTCCTTTTTTCCTGTTTTACCGGCATTCCATACGGAGATATGCGCCTGCTGACAAAGGACAACCTATGCCTTGCGGAAGATGGAATATGGTGGATCAAGAGTGCCAGGCAGAAAACCAAGATAGAATTTGAGATTCCTCTTTTGGATTTACCGTTGCAGATTCTGAAGAAATATAGCGGTACAGCTCCCGGTGACAAGCTGCTGCCGATGTATTGCAATTCCACGCTGAACCTCTACTTGAAAGAGATTGCCCGAATCTGCCACATTGACCGTCCGTTGGTCTTCCATGCAGGACGGCATACATACGCAACGGAAATCACACTCTCTCATGGGGTCCCCCTTGAAACGGTCAGCAGGATGCTCGGCCATAGTCAGATAGAGACCACACAAATCTACGCGAAAGTGACCGATGAGAAGATAGACGCCGACACCAAGGCATTGAACCGAAAAATTTCGGAGCGTTTTTCTGTCGTCATTTAATAACCTTTTAAATGGAAAGAATATGGAAAAGAATACTGAAAAACAGAATGTCAAACGACGCAGCACTTTTGCCGTGCTGTTTTATATTAACCGCACGAAAGTGCGAAAGGACGGAATGTGCCAGCTATTGTGCAAGGTGAGCATTGATGCCGAATGGGCACAGATAGGGACCAAAGTCTCTGTCAATCCGGGCATCTGGAATCCGGAGAAAGGCCGTGCCAACGGAAGGAGCGAGAATGCCGTTACCGTGAACCGTGCCATAGATGACCTGACACGTGAGATTGCCGGACATTATGAGCGGATAAGAAACAGCCTGGGGTTCATCACGGCTGAACTGGTCAAAAACGCAGTCAAGGGTATCGGACAGAAACCGCTTACCCTGCTGGCTCTTTTCAGGGAGCATAACGAGGAGTTCAGGAAACGGGTCGGGATAGACCGCATACAGGAAACATACGACTCCTATCAGCGTTCCTACAAGCATCTTTCCGCTTTTGTCCGGGAAAAGAAAGGCGTGGAAGATGTGACGCTGCGAAGCCTTGACCGGACGTTTTATGACGATTTCGAGGTATTCCTGCGGACTGACCGCAACCTGAAACCCAAAAGCGTGCATGAACACCTGTACCGTTTGAAAAAGCTCACGATGCGGGCTGTGAGCCAGGGCACGTTGCGACGCGACCCTTATTGCCGCCTGCATCCCGAACTGCCCAAAAGGAAGAGCCGCCACATGAAACTGGAAGACCTTAAAACACTCATGACCACTCCGGTGGAGAAACCGCAACTGCAATTCGTGCGGGATATGTTCATCTTTTCAACCTTTACCGGACTGGCGTATGCGGATCTGAAACGGCTTTCGGACAAGGACATCACGCAGGCCGGCGACGGCACATGGTGGATTCATATCCACCGGAAAAAGACCGATACGCTCTCTTCTGTCCGTCTGCTGGATATTCCTCTTCAAATCATAGAGAAATACCGCGGCCAAAGAAGCGGAGACAAGGTGTTCAATATTTATGCCCGCAGGTATTTTATCCTGTTGACTAGGGAATTGGGGCAGGTATATGGTTTTGATTTGACCTTTCACCTGGCCCGGCATAATTTCGGTACCCACATCACCCTTTCGCTCGGCGTTCCGATAGAGACGGTAAGCCGGATGATGGGACATACCTCTATTTCCACCACGCAGATTTACGCGCAGGTTACGGACACGAAAGTGGACGAGGACATGAAACGGTTGAGGTCCACAGGTTTCGGAAACAGGATAGACCTTTGCGAGGAGGATTTCACCGTCAGGAAAAAGCGGAAAATAAAATCACCGGCTGTATGAAATGGAAAACGGAGAAACTGCCCGGCTGACAGCAGGCAGTTTCTCCGTGCTTGATTAAAGAAGCAGTACTATACCCAGCGCTGTTCCTCCCGGCACCGTTTGTAGGCATCGTCCAGTATTTTCATGATATCGGACTCTTTATAGAGTGCCTTCCCTTGCACCAGATAGTAAGGGATTACACCGAATGTACGGTATTCCTGCAATGTACGCCTGCTTACCCGCAGGACTTTGGAAAGTTCCTCGTCCGTAAGGAAACGTTCACCGTTGAAGAGTGATCTCGGTACATCCTCCATTACTGAAAGCATCCTCTCCATTTTCTCCAGTCCCTGGAACATCACGTCAATGCGTGGGTCTTTCTTATCTATAAAGTGATAGCTCATAATTTGCTCTTTATTAAAGGGTGGTAACTCAATTCCAATAATCTCCGTATATCTTCCGGTTTGTAGAAAAGCTTGTTCTTGATGCGACTGAAAGGAAGGAGACCTTTGGCACGATACGCCTGAAGGGTCTTTTTGTTGATGCGGAGTACGTCGCACACCTCCTGGTTGTCCAGCCAGTTTTTCAGGCCGAGATCCTCGACCGGACGGCACAGGCGTGTCACCCGGTCCTCAAATTCGCAAAAACGGACACGCAGTTCTTCAAAAGTCTGTTTGTCAATACATACAAGTTCCATATTCTTTCATTTATATTAATTTTCCATCTGTTTTTTCAGTCTCGCCGGCAAACGCCTGCCCTTTTGGTTGAGGAACGCCTCGACCTCGGAGGACTTGTAATAGGTACGCCCGTCTATCATGTAATAGGTCACGAGTTTCTTCTGGCGGTACCGCGCGAGAGTGCGTTTGGTAATGCCGAGCAGCTCGCACATGTCCTGGTTGTCCAGCAGCTTGTCTCCGTCAAGCGCGGAGGTCTGGCGGTTCATACGGCTCAGCCTGTCTTCAATCCTGTCGAACCTTTCCATAATCTGATGAAGCATCATCTGGAAGGTCTCACGGTCTGTCTGTATCATAATACGGTCTGTCTTTAAAGTGTAAATAATTGACTGGTTACACCTTGTCGCGCAACAGGTTATATTATGATATAGGGCTAACGGCGTGCCAATTGCTCTGTATTTCACGAAATGACATAGCTATTCCGTTGAAATACAGTACAATAAAAAAAATAAAGGAGAAATATTTGATGGGAAATTAACCTTGCAGGATGCAAGGATTCTCGCAATCTGCAAGTTACATCCTGCAAGGATTACGATAAATCAGACGGCAGATGCCACCAGGCAGGACAACGGCCTTGTGTAACTGCCATTGCCGGACGGGAAAGATGGCCTGTATGGAATTCCCTTTGCCGGCGGAATAAGGAAAAAGGTAGATAATAAGTTCTTCCACAAGATTGTAATGGAAGAGGCCACGCAGGAGATCCAATGTTTCTGCATCAGAAACTTCTGCCAGGTAGATAAAGGAATCGCCTTTAGTGTCTTTTTCACAAAGAAGGTCTAGTATGTAATGGGGTAAAATCCGGGCATCACAACGCTCCCGCCAACGGGCAAAACCTTTCCTGTGGTTCATTACCCATCGCATCAGCACGTTGTCGGTTTCCGGCAGGAAGCCGTCCAGTGTCATCGCCGTTACAGCTTGGACTTTTGGCATAAATTCTGTTTTGATACCGGACCGTAAGCCGTCAAAAAAAGAAGCGTGCAAACACGCTACTTCTAATGGAGGCTCTGGAATGCCTTTGAACAGGAATAGGTGAATGCACGCTATGCGTAGGCATAGCATAAGCAATCACGCAATAGTTCCTTTCAATGTTAATTTTCCAGATTCCCATTAGAAACACCTTGCGGTCTTATGTCATATACAGTCAGCAATTGTCTTAGAGACAATATGTCGATTTTTCTCTATTTGTTTGCAAATGTACACATATTCAGTGAGATTTGCACTAACGGCAGGCTCATTTTTATTTCACCCCGTATTTCTTCATCTTCCGGTACAGTGTTGCTGGGTTGATGTTCAGCAGTGCGGCAGCCTGTTCCCGGTGTCCGTTGCAAGCTTTAAGAGCATTGATAATTTTCATTTTCTCCAATGACTCATCCTTCAACGGCTGAATTACCGGGGAGTGCGTATCTCCACTTTGGCGGATCTCAATATCCAATCCTTCCATATCCAGCATCGGAGTCTCCGCAATCAATACAGCACGTTTGATCCGGTTCTGTAAGTCCCGGACATTGCCCGGCCATGAATAGGTAAGCATCCTGCGCTTGGCATCTTCCGTAAAGCCTTGTGTTTCCCTTTTCAGTTCTTTCGAATGGCGTTCACGGAAAAACTCAGCCAAAGGGATGATGTCTTCCGGACATTCCGCCAATGAAGGCTGACGTATCTCGAATTCGCAAAGGCGGTGGTAAAGGTCTTCCCTGAACCGCCCTTCCTTGATGGCCAGTTGCAAATTCTCATTTGTGGCGGTAACGATACGCACGTCCGCTACCCGTTCCTTGTCACTGCCTATCGGAGTATAGGTATTCTCCTGTAACACGCGCAGCAACATGGACTGAATCTCATAGGACATTGTACCTATCTCGTCCAGAAACAGAGTTCCGCCTTTCGCCATGTCGAAATATCCGGTCTTGGCGGTGTCGGCACCGGTAAATGCCCCTTTCTCGTGACCGAAGAACAACGAGGCGGCCAGTTCACGTGGCAGTGCCCCGCAGTTCACCGCCACGAAAGGCATCTCCCGGCGTTCGCTGCCCAGATGGATGCTCTGTGCCACCGACTCCTTCCCTGTACCGTTGGCACCAAGTACCATCACCGACATTTCCGATGGAGCTACCAGTCTGGCAAGTTTCTCCACTTGTAGGATCTTCGGACTTGTACGGTGAAACAGTACCTTTTCCTGTTTCCGTACCGTAACCATGGGGCGGAACACATCT
>UMLQ01033981.1_pt1 | contig 11647 bp, 9 predicted proteins | sample 1966631 | NCBI WGS metagenome assembly UMLQ01 (sample SAMEA4836206, study PRJEB28245) | human gut metagenome | biome: gut microbiome; material: fecal sample | place: Denmark | collected 2008 | reverse complement strand
CTCAAACAGACTTCGGGAATCCCGCTATAGCGAAATTAACGGCAGAATGTACACCATTGTATTGACAGGGACATCCAGTGAATATACTCTTGGCCGTCCACGTATGGTCCAGGATACATACCATCCGGAACTTATGGTTACGGATCCGGGACAGGACAATGCCCAATTGGTCTCGCCGTCATTCATGATAGGTTCCTGTGTAGGCGAATTCCAAGTTGGAGGAGGAAACCTGAAGCTGGACGGGAGTGACAACAGTGTCCGCGTTGCACGCGAGCACTGCGCGCATTATGTAGAAACGTATAAAGACCCGAAAACCGATAGGACGGTTACCTTGGATGACTGGCGCCTGCCCACAGAAGCCGAACTTAAAATCATTTTTAAATTCCAGGGCTCGAAAGACCAGGATGCAGACGCCATAGACTACCGCTTGAACGGACAGTACTATTACAGCGCAAGCGGAAGATTTTATAATGAGAAATACACCGTTAGCGGTACCGGAGTGGCCTGTGTACGCGATGCCTACGGTAAAAAGGAATAAACGTAGAAACCTGTCAAAAAGAAACGAAATATGATAAAGGAAATAATAGACAAGCTTGTCGCCCTGCTTGCGGTATCGGCCCTGCTCGCTTCGTGCAGCGAAAGCGAGTTGTGGCAGAATCCGCAGACCGAGGCACGCGACGGCTACATCATGCTGAATTTCAAGACGGAAATTCCTGCGATGCAGGAAGTCGTCACCCGTGCGGTAGACCCTGACGGTGGCGGAGTGCAAGATATGACACTTTTCTGCTTTGACAGTTACGGGCTTTTCATCTCTACCGTCAAGGCCGGTGTCACGGTGCAGAAGCCCGGCCCGGGGGAGATGGAGGGCACATTCAAGGCTGAGGTGCCCGAAAATACCCGGACCATCCATTTCCTGGCCAACCAGAATATGGATGAATTCAAGGAGGACAGTTTCCGCAACAAGTCGGAGTCCGAGGTCATGGCAGTGTTGGAGGGCTCGTCCGGACGCATGATCTATTGGGGCCGTTTCGCCTGCGATGCAGGAAACGACAGCAATATAGCCGAACAGATGGCCACCTCGGGCAATTCCGTCAAACTGATCCGCAACCACGCGAGAATCTCCGTCGACAACCCGGACAATAACGGGCATATCGTGATTACGGGCTTTGCGGTCTGCAACACCAACGCTTTCGGAACGGTGGCCCCGCACCACCCGAAGAAAGGCTTTGATTTCACGTGGCCTTCCAGCGACGACCCCTTCGTCACGCTTCCCGTGAACGATGCCAAGATGAGCGATATTACGGACGTGACATCCAGCATGAACCAGTATGTCTTCGAGTGCGAGAACAGTGCCGATGCCCCTGTCAGCGTAATTCTTCGGGGACATCTTCCGGATCAGGACGAAGAGAAATACTACCGTGTCCTGCTGGTTGACGACAAGGGCGAGCAGCTCCTCGTGCGCCGGAACCACCATTACAAGCTTCACATCGAGGGCGCGCTATCTTTCGGTCAGGCCTCCTTTGCCGAGGCGTTGGAAGCGGCAGCCACGAACAACGTATGGATTTCCATTTCCGATGAAGTGAACGAGGTGGAAGATACGGACTATATCCTGACAGTAGAGAAGACTTTTGTCGTACTGGACGAGAGCTTTACGGAAAACGGAGGCAGCTACACGCTCAATTATACCATTAAAGGAAAAAATGACAAAGCCATCACCGAAGCCGATGCCGCAACGGTCTCCTGGATAGACAACGGGGTGGCGACGCAGACATTCGAGACGAAATTCGAGGTCGTGAACGGTGTCGGACAGGGACATATCCAGATACACCTGCTTCGTTTGGAAAATAACGAGAAACTGGAAGGTACGCTGCTTGTCAAGAAGGGACGGCTGCAACGCAAAATCAAGGTCATCACGATCAGGAAGCAGTCTTTCGTGCCTGCATGGGTCGGGACGGAAATATACGGTAATTTAGGGAACGGTGCCAACAAGAACAACCGTGCCCATGTTACGGCCATGTTCACCATACCCGAAAGCTGTCCCAAGGAGCTGTTCCCGATGAATGTGTACCTTTCCGTTGGCGATCTGGATATCCGCAACGCTTCGGGCATGGAACTGCCCGTGGTGCGCGAGGCGGACAATGACTGGTACAGCAGCGGTGAAATCTCTTCCGTCTATCAAGGCAAAGAGCCGGATTACAAATTTGTCTACACGGCCGATGGTCCCGGCGTCCAGCGTGTCTATTTCGAGAACATATTGAATCAGGAAAACGGCTACGAGGGCACGCTCTATATCGAAGCCGAATATTTCGAAACGATGCGGCGCAAGTTCAAATACTCCACCAATCTCGTATCCATCACGGTGCAGGGACTGAACAAATACGATGCCGTAGGCTCGGGCGTACAAGATGAAGTGATATACTATCGTCTGGTTCCACAGAAAAAAGGAGCCAACGTGCAGTTTGACATGCTGCTGGCAGAGAGGTCCGACAATGATCAAGGGACAGGGAACGACAATCCTGCCAATGCGCAAGGCAAAGACGAATTCCTGCTCTACTCGCAATACCTGGATTATTACGAGGACGGTGAGGAACCCGATGCCGGAGTGACTGCATTCGATTGCAAATTCTATCCCGATGAATCGAACAATTGGTGGCAGACCAACAATCCCCAAGGTGGCCGTATGCTGATGTTCAAACCGAGAACTGAAGTTTTGAGCAGCCCGTCGCAAGGTACCGGAAGATATTCCATCTACATGAAGACCAACCGTGCCCGGAGCGCCGAGGTGATCCACATCGCCTCCAACGACAACCGGCTCGGACCGGTATTGCCGGAAGATGCAAACGAGGATAATCCCGGTATATATGGCGGCCGATCATACCGCAGTACGACTTTCGAGCTGGCCAACTACACCCCGTTCCGGTTCGGAGCCCGCGTGAAGTACGGCAACAACGACTGGCAGGGAGAGGCCGACGAGCCTGACCGCACGGTAGCATCCGGTGCCATACCGGCAGACATACCGGAAAAAGTCACCCCGTTGGAATGGACATATCAACCCGACCAGCGGGTGGATATCGGCATCGATGTGACGAGCTTTGCCGGTTTTGACAACAAGTCGGTGGATCCTTTCGGCCAAGCGTTCGAAATCTATATCGACGCGCCTATGCTGAAAATCGATGCCGGCCGTCTTGCGGAAAACAGACTGGACGGAACCAAACTGAAAGCGCATCCCACGATTCCCGGGCGTTTTGTCTATACCGTGGATGCCAAGCGGGAGACGGAACGGCGATATGGTACGGATGATATTGCTAACACGGACAATATTGCCTCCAGTCAGCGTGGGGAACGCAAGACCCTGCCGTTCCTTGTGAATAGCGTCGTAAGTGCCGGGGACATCGTGATTTCGTCCGATGAAAGCCGGGTAGTGTATTATTCCAAGACTTTCCGTGTGTCGAACCAATCGATTGCCGGGACGCTTCAATATAAAAATACCGCCGGCGTGGTGCAAAACATACCGAAGGATGCTTTCGTATCCTTCGAGCGTACCCGCAACGGAAGCCGTATCGGGTCGGTAAGCGTAACAGCCGACGGCCAGTACGAACTTCGGCTTCGCAAGGAATATGAGTTTAACTGGTACACGGACGAGGTGGAACTGCATTACACAGGTGACGGAGGCATGGTTTATCATGCGACATACCCGAGCCTGTCCAGCCTGTTTGCCAGTCCGCACATCGTACTTGAACCGTCTGCCGGCGAATGAGATTTTCCGAACCGGTATATGCAACGGCACCGGACGTTTCCACATCCGGCGCCTTTTTAACAACATAAGATATGAAGATGCTGAATCATACTTTTTTCGCCTGTCTTTTGGGCATGAGTCTCGTTTCCTGTTCACATGCCCAACAGCAGAAAACCAAGGAATTCCGTCTGCCCGACGTGCCTGTCACGCTGACGGCGCCTGAAGACAGGGCGGCGTACTTGTCCCTGCATTACTGGGACCACTTCGATTTTGCCGATACGTCGCTCATCTCCCGTCCTGAAATCACCGAGCAGGCCTTTGTCGATTTCCTCGGCATCCTGCCCTATACCGACCGGGCACAGGCTGCCATCGATACTCTTTTCCGCCGCGCCGCAACCGGACAGGAGATGCTGTATCACTTCATCGGGCTGAGTGACAAGTACCTCTACGAGCCCAATTCGCCCATGCATGACGAGGAACTGCATATCCTCGTATTGCGGGCACTGCTGGACAACCCCTGCCTGTCCGATACGGACAAGATACGTCCCCGCTACCTGTTGGAAATAGCCATGAAGAACCGTCCGGGAGACGTGGCGGCGGATTTCACCGTCACTTGCCGGGACGGCAGGCGCAGGCAGCTCTCCGGCATAAAGGCCGACTACGTGCTGGTTTACTTCAACGACCCCGATTGCGAGGACTGCCGCCGGGTGAAGGAATTGCTCACCCTGTCCCCGGTTGTGAACGACCTGTTGGAGTCCGGCCGTCTGAAACTCCTCTCCGTGTGTGTGGAGGGCAAGACCCCCGCGTGGGAAAAGGCGGAATTTCCCGCCGGTTGGATAGATGGTTATGATGCCGATCAGCGGCTTACCCGCGAACAGGTGTACGACCTCAAGGCGATGCCCACCCTTTACCTGCTCGATGCGGAAAAACGGGTGATACTCAAGGACGCTTCGTTCGAGCAGGTGGAAGAACGGTTGTCCTGAAAGATGCCTCATGAAAGCCTATGAAGACATCCGGAAAAGACAGTAAGGAGAGCAACCGTTTCAGGGGCATCAGGCCGGAGACGGAGGAGAAATACCGCCGAGCGATCGAGATGTACGCTTCCACGGAGCTTTCCGGCTGTGAGATATGCCGTATCTGCGAAGTGACAGAATCGGGTTTCCGGTGTTACCTGACCAAGTACCACCGTGAACTCGTGCTGGCCCGTTACGCTATACTGTGCAGCAAAGAAGAGGCCGGGCAGATTAAGTTGGGACAGCTCCGGGGACAGTTGCCCGCTACCCGTGTCAAATACAAGGATACCATCGAGGCGTGCGGGAGCATGGAGCATATCGGATTGCACGTAAATTCGGGTTGGAAGGCACGAATCTGGGCAGGCAGCCGTGTACGCACTACCCCGAGATAATCGAATGGCGCGAGAAGGTGCGCGATTGGCTGGGTATCGGTGACGGGCTGCCGCGCGGCACGCGCCGCTCCTGCAAGGAATAGTATGCTGAGGCCGTCAGGCTCTTGCAGGGTAACTCGTATGTCACGGTGCCGGAGGTTGCCGACTCCTGCGGGCTTTCCTATACCGGACTGGAACAGCACCTGTTGTTCTACCATAAGGATCTGGTGAAGCGGCGCATCAGGATACGCAAGAAGGCTCTCCGACGGCAGCGGAAAGGGGAAATCACCGGTCGGGGTACCGTGCACGCCCCCTCTCCGGAGTTGGTGGAGAAGTATGCCGAAGCGGTGCATCTGTATGCCACGACACCCATGTCGGCCGCACGGATAGCCGGGAAGACGGGAGTGTCGAAGAAGGGATTCTACGAGCACCTGCAAAGGTGGCATCTGGACCTGGTATGCAGGCGGAAGAATATCCCCTACGAGGAAGGGCGGCTAGTGGACTGGTCTAAAGTCCGGAAATACAACCCCGCGACAAAGGCCAAATATGCCGAAGCCATCCGCCGGCTGAAAGAAAGCGGGCTGCCGACGGCACAGGTCGCCGCCGAGTTCGGGCTGCAACCCGAAGCGTTCCGCAGCTACCTGAAGGAACACGAGCCGGAACTGTATGCCCGGAAGGGAATGGTCAGGACGGATACGGGCGGCGCGGTGTCCCGCCGCAGCATGGAGAAATACAGCGAGGCCATGCACCTGTACGGCACGACAACCGAAAGCGTGAAGTCGTTGGCCAGGCGGTTCGGGTTCAACGACTGCTCGTTCGGGCAGTTCATCAGAAGGAATTTCCCCGAACTGGTCGAAAAGCACAACGAAATCGTCCAGAAAAAAGGAAAACAAAATAAATAACCGGCTTTCGTATGCCGCTCCGTTGCGGAAGATAAGCTGTCATAGACAGTCTGACAAAATTCAATTAGGATACCTACTATCAAAATGATTTGCAGGATTATCCGATTCTGTCATTTTTCAATACACTCTCTCTAATAATCATCAAGGTTAGATGGACATTCATCGCATTTTTTTTCTGTCTTTTAATCCTAAGTGTTGCATAATATCGGATAACGATTTAGGTTCAACGCAGCTGACAATCTTATTCAATCGACTATCAACTTTTGGGGAACCCCCAAGCATCATGGACATTTTTTAATATCCGGTTGCGATAAATACAGATAAATACTACATCTTCTCTCAAAATACTGTTATTGGGGACCCAGCATTATACCTTGATTTATAAAAACAAGGAATCTATATACCAATTTACTGTCAACCAACTTTCTTCCAACTTCGCCATACTTTCTCTATAAACAGATAGAGTTAAGTTACTTACTATCTGTTGGGGAAAACAAAAATTTTTTCTCTGTTTATAGAGGAAATAAGCAATTAAATGCGGGTAAAAGAAAACTTGCTCCTTATCTACAGAACGTAGCCCATTTGAAACCCGTTTAGACTTACTTAGCATGAAGTGACAAAAATTTGGCATGAAAACAAGTATCCTCGTCATGCGCTGTAAAGTGGTACATAATATATAGTATGAAAACGTCTAATTATTGGGAAGTGTATGACCGATAAGTTCAGACTAACAATAATGAAGCAAAAAAGGTTTTGTTACAAATAAGTCTGAGTGTAAGTTATAGAGAGATTGTTCGACAAAAATTCCGTTCTCTCCATAAGAGAAGTATTTGGGATACAAAATTATACAATTCACTGAAAATAACAATATAAAAATGATATAATTTTCAACCGAGTGCCTCATTTCAAACAGATGTTATAGGTTTTACTCAACAGTTGTTAAGTGAATCGTCTTCCAAGCAAATAAAACAAATATTGTTTACTAGCTGATTACAACCAATTTTATATTCAAATACTTCTCTTATGGAGAGAAGTAGCAGAAGATGGAGCCGGAAACGGCTTCAGAGATTTTGTGCATGTGTGAGATAACGGAATCTTTTATGGTGTAAACATGAACAGATATACTGACATGGGAAGTTATTCTCCAGCTTTTGAAAAGAATGTTTGTAACTGCTTGATATGTAGTATAATTTACAATCTTGCAGGATTAGAAGAATTGTCCTAAATCCAAAATATGGCTACTTCGGAAGGTGAAAAACAGACATGCTGGTACGTGATGCGCGACCTTAAACGGGCCAATGCCAAGTTGCCCGCATACAAGCAACTGTTGAACGAGCATTTCGAGGTGTTCACTCCCATGAAAGAGCAGTTGAGTGTTCATGGCGGCAAACGGACTCGGGAAGAAGTTCCCTTTATCCAGGATTTGCTTTTTGTTCATGATACCCAGGAAGCTATTGATCCGTTTGTGGAAAAGTATCCCACGATACAGTATCGTTTCCAGAAGGGAGGTGGTTACAAAAATCCGATGACTGTCGCTGATGCGGACATGGAGCGGTTCATACATGCTGTAAGTGTGTCGAAAAATCCGAAATATTATCTTCCTGGCGAATTGACACCCTCTATGTGCGGACGGCACATCCGTATTGTAGGCGGTCCTTTGGACGGTTATGAAGGAAAATTGCTGACTGTACGCGGGTCGAAAACGAAACGTCTGTTAGTGGAGCTGCCCGAGTTCTTTTCCGTAGGGGTGGAAGTCAATCCCGAATATATCAGGCTATTATAAAATAATGATATGTAAGCCCGACTCTATTTTGGATGATATATGGTCCAAAGTTAAAGCGGTGTGCATTGATTATGACCTGCCGGACGAGCTGCGGATATTAAAGGTTATGCTCCGGAACAAGATGAGTACTGGTTTCTGTTATCTGTTTTGACAAATGCATCTGTACAGAACAGCCCGGCGCATGTTACAATGAGGATAAAACCTGCATTTCTGGCTTTGTAAAATTGAATATACGCTAATTCCCGACAACGGATGAAACATTTTTGAAAGTAATGAATGGTTACAATTCCGGAACTGAGCCTTGCTGGATGCCATTGATGGAACTCATCGAAACATGCCTGTTCGACATCATTCACACAGAAGATACAACCGGACGATTCATTCGTCTGTATGGAGCAGGTGACTATTGGCACGCATTCGAAGAATCCGCCTACCAATTGAGTCAGCTGTTCGTGACACACGATGTAACTGTACTCAGGCATAAAGTTTACCCATTTCCCGTTTTAATGGTCAGCATCTCGGATGACGAACTCCAGGCTTACGGCAAAAATCACATCTTCAGAAAGAAAGTATCAGGGTACGGGAACTTGTTGGGATAGGAATCTCGATGAAGCGGTACAAGGAATGGCACAAAAAAGAGGTGATGAAATTCTCTTCTCTTCCATGACTTTGCACAAGTAAAGAACAAATTCTGACATAATATGATTTTTTGGATAGTTAATTGCAGTATTGCATTCCTGATCTGTGTGTTCTGTGCGGGTATCATCATTCCCCAGATTTTGTTGATCGCTTTCCGCAAGCGGTTATTCGACCTTCCCGACGAACGGAAGATTCATCATTGTGCCGTGCCCCGGTTGGGCGGCATCGCATTCAAGCCGGTAGTGTTTTTCACCGTAGCCTTGTTGCTGGGGATCAATATGGTTATGGGGCATTCGGAGATGTTGTCCGAAATCGAGAACGATGTTCGGCCCTTGGCTTTCGCCTTCTGCTCCATCATGGTTCTGTATCTGGTTGGCATGGCCGATGACTTGATCGGCATCCGTTATCGAGCCAAGTTCGTTATCCAGATTCTGTGCGGCATGATGCTTATCGCCGGTGGTATATATATCGATAACCTGTACGGCATTCTAGGCATTCATTCGGTTCCATTATGGCTGGGGTATCCTCTGACCATTCTGTTCGTGGTCTTCATCATCAATGCCATCAACCTGATCGATGGCATTGACGGACTGGCTTCCGGGCTATGCAGTATTGCCTGTTTGCTTTATGGGTTGACTTTTCTTATGTTTCACCAGTATATATATGCCATGCTGGCGTTCGCCACATTAGGGGTGTTAGTGCCGTTCTTTTATTACAATGTTTTCGGGAATGCCGAGCACGGAAAAAAGATTTTCATGGGTGACACAGGCAGCCTGACCGTTGGCATGATGCTCTGTCTTCTCAGTCTCAAGTTGACTATGTGTGGGACAGATGATAATACGGTACATATAAATCCGATGGTGCTGGCATTCTCCCCGCTGCTGATTCCTTGCTGTGATGTGGTCCGGGTTTATCTGCATCGGGTACGCAACGGAAAGAACCCGTTCTTGCCGGATAAGAACCATATCCACCATAAACTACTTGCTGTCGGAATGCAGCAGCGAAGTGTCATGATTATCGTCATATCCGTATCGACCGTATTCATACTGTTTAATATTCTTCTCTCCCTTTATCTGAATGTAAACTGGATCGTACTAGTCGATATCCTGATATGGACTTTCACCAATATCCGACTGACGAAACGTATCGGACAGCTTCAGTCGAGACAGGCAACCAACAAATAAAAATCAATGAAATATGAAAATCAGATACATTTTACTCTTATTGACCGTGGCTTCCCTGCTAGGATCATGTGCCGCGCCGAAAGTCGCTTATTTTACGGACCTGAAACCGGGTATGGCAGAGCAGGTTCTTAATCCATTGGAAATCAGGGTACGTCCCGAAGACAAGATTTCCATATTGGTCAACAGCAAAGACCCTTTGTTGATGGACCTTTTCAACCTTCCGATTATATCCCGACAAATCGGTATAAGATCAGAAGCATCCAACAATCAAGGAATGTCAGGATACACGATAAACAAGGATGGAAATATCGATTTTCCCGTGCTGGGGCATATCCATGTGGCGGGAATGACACGCGAGGAGATTGCCTTGTGCATAAAAGAAGAGTTGATCTCGAAAAACCTCGTAAAAGATCCGGTAGTAACAGTGGAATTCATGAACCTGACCGTTTCCGTGTTGGGTGAGGTCGCCAACCCCGGACGTTTCAATATCGACAAGGACAGGCTGACGCTCCTGGACGCTTTAAGCATGGCCGGGGACCTTACCGTCTACGGGAAACGGGAGAACGTGCTGGTACAGCGGGAGGAAAACGGCAAAAAGACCCTGTACCGGGTCAATCTGAATTCGGGATATGACCTTTATGCTTCTCCCGTGTACTACCTGCAACAGAACGATATTGTTTATGTCGAACCTAACTCGGTCAGGGCAAGACAATCGACAGTCAATGGGAACAACGTGCGGTCTACCTCTTTTTGGTTATCGTTGGCCTCGCTGCTGACCACCATTACCGTGTTGATCGTGAAATAAATATAGAATCTGATATGGCCGTAAATCAAAAGAATACAAAACCGGGACAGCCGGATGATTTCCTGCGGATACAGGATCTGTTGTACCTGTGCCTCGCGAGGTGGAAGTGGTTCGTCCTGTCTTTGGCGATAACGACAGGTGTTGCTGCTGTCTATCTGCTGTGTACCCCTGCCGTATATACACGCACTGCTTCGGTGTTGATCAAGGAGGATTCCAAAGGCAAGTCGGTTTCCCCGGATCTGGAATCCTTTTCGGAGTTTGGGTTGTTCCAGTCCAGCACCAATGTAAATAACGAACTCATCACCTTTCAGTCGCCGGCTTTAATGACCGAGGTAGTTAAACGATTTCGTTTGGATATGAATTACTTCGTTCCGGGGAAATTCCACCGTCAGGTGGCCTATGGACTGACATTACCAGTGGATGTAACGATAAGTGACTTTCCTGAAAACGAATCGGCTGGGTTTACATTGGAAGTACAGCCAGACAGCACATTACTCTTATCCGACTTTACACGTAACGGGACGGAGCTCGACGGAAAGGATATAAAGGGCCGCTTGCTCGACTCCATCACTACGCCATTAGGGAAAATCATTATCCATGCAACCCCCAATTATGTGAAAGGCGAGACATACACATTGTATGTAGGTAAATCCAGTTTGTATGATGCTGTAAACTCCTGCTCGTCCAATCTGTCCGTTTCATTGAATAATGAGAAAGCGTCAGTTATCGACCTGTCATTCAGGGATAATTCTGTACAACGGGCGGAGGATGTATTGAGCATGTTGATTTCCGTTTATAATGAGAACTGGGTGAAGGACAAGAACCAGATCGCTATCAGCACCTCGATGTTCATCAACGAGCGTTTGGGCGTAATCGAACAGGAACTGGGCAACGTGGACGAGGACATTTCATCCTACAAGTCCGAACATCTGTTACCCGACGTGCAGGCGGCTTCGAGCATGTATATGGCGCAGAGCAGCCAGACGAATGCGCAGATTCTGGCTTTGAACAACCAGCTCTACATGACCCGCTACATCCGGAACTATTTGTCCAATGACGCCAACCGTACCCAACTGCTTCCGGCCAATTCCGGCATTGAAAGCGCCAATATTGAATCGCAGATTGCCGAATACAACAAACAACTGTTGCAGCGCAACAGCCTGGTTGCGAACAGTAGTACGGAAAATCCGCTGGTCGTTGATATGGATCAGGCC
>UMLQ01037255.1_pt1 | contig 11676 bp, 14 predicted proteins | sample 1966631 | NCBI WGS metagenome assembly UMLQ01 (sample SAMEA4836206, study PRJEB28245) | human gut metagenome | biome: gut microbiome; material: fecal sample | place: Denmark | collected 2008 | reverse complement strand
CTGCCGTTGTAGAGCCGCACCACGAAGCCGTCAGCGGTTTCCGCCTTTTTCAGCGCTTCCAGCGTCACATCGGGGTTGCTGATGCAGACGGCGCATGGAGTGGGCGCGGCAGAGCCGTCGGGGAAGATGTTGAGAGCATAGGGCGGCTGGTTGAATGCCTCCGCCAGCCGGTGCCACTCGTTCTCCGCCGCCGGGATCAGCCGGAAGTCATAGGTGAGCCAGCCCTGATCGATGCGCTTGATGAAGCGATCGGTAGGGATCAGCGGGCGGTCATTGATGGGGTGGGCACAATAGGCAGCGCCCCGCAGCAGGGAGAGATAAATCGTGTCATCCTCGAAGGAGGAGCCGTACTGACAGTTGTTGAGGATCGCCAGCCCCTGCTTGCCGTCCTTCACCGCCACAAAGCGCTGGGCGGTGCACTCCCGGCCGTCCATGAACAGCGGCTCGGTACCGAAGGCGGTGCCGCCCACATAGTCACCCTTCACCGCCAGCGGGATCTGCAATTTCACAAAGCGGTCGGCATCATTGAAGAACACATCGGCATGGATGTCCACCGCTGGGGAGTGCTTATAGATGCGGTATTCCATGCGGATACGGTTGTTATCCTTGGCGAAGAAGGCCTCAATGGCGCGGTAGACCGGGCCGTCCTCGATCACCTGCACGGATTGCATATACCGGAATACGCCGTCCGGCTTCTCCTGCAGGGTAAAGGGCTCGCCGTCGGTGCCGATGCGCTCCAACTGAAAATCAGACATGCCCCACGGGTCGGCATTGTCCTTCTGAAGGATGGGGGTGATACCGCCCCGCAGATAGTCCACCCCGTCCACCTGATAGGTGGTGAGCAGACCGGTGTCGGAGTCGACTACGGAAAAGCCCGCAGAAAGCTCGTTTCCGACACTGTAGGGGCATTATTCAGAATATGACGCAAAAAGCCTTACGGACGTAGGTTCGTAAGGCTTTGTCACGTTGGTCTGAGTGACAAGACTTGAACTTGCGGCCTCTACCACCCCAAGGGCGACTTGAACATTTTTCTGGTCATTTTATCTTTTTTCAGACCTTTCCGCTACGGCAAAAATGATCTTTCGCGCTCTCGTGGCATCTTGTCTCCGGGTGCTCCGATCGTGTCTATGGTCGCATATGTGGTCGTAAAGATCCGCTCCCAAATCGATGGCTTCGGCCTCATAGGGAGCGGATGATTTTTTATAAAGATCAGTGGTCAATGTATGTGGTCGCTCTCGCAGCTTCAGCCCATCATGGTCGTTGTATTGTACCTTTTCTTCAGCCATTTGTCAAGAGGTTCAGCAATTAAAATTTGCACCGCAATAATCAAAGAAAAAGCTCGGTGCGATTATTTCCAACATGTGTGCGCTAACGCGTCAGCACATCTGTCGGTGATTATTTTTTGAGAATTAGTTCGATGATGAAAAAACTAAAATAAATTTAGATAGACCTCGATTTGGACTTGATAAATGGCGAATTTTGTGATATAATAGAAACTGTATAATAATAACCTCGACCAATGGTCGTGGAAGGAGAAAAAATGGCAGTCAGCTATAAGAAATTATGGAAGATCCTTATCGATAAAGACATGAAGAAAAAGGATCTCGCTAAGCTTGCAGATGTCAGCACTTATACTATCACCAAGATGAGTAAAGGCGAAAACGTAACTACCGATACGCTCGGTAAAATATGCAAGGTTCTAGAGTGCAATGTTGAGGATATAATGGAATTTATTCCTGACAACAAATAACGACAATCTTTGAAAGGAGGTAACATATATGTCTCGATGTTTATATAACAGCGATTTGGCGACATTCCTATATACAGATTCGGCTTCAATTTATAGAATATTAGATGATAATTACCATGGTGAAGCATTGACCACAACAAGAGACGCGTGGAAAGCGGAGATCGACATTATGAAGAACGTGGTTTCTTCACTTAACACTGTTGATGGCCAAATTATCTTTGAATACGATATTCCTCGTCTTGGTAAAAGAATTGATGTTGTCCTCCTTTATCGCGGTGTTGTATTCTGCCTTGAATTTAAGGTTGGTGAGTCAAAAATTCTTGAAACGAATATTGACCAGGTCTTGGACTACGCTTTGGATCTGAAAAACTTCCATAAATTCAGTGAGAACAAGGTTATCGCCCCTATTTTAGTAGCTACGAATTATTCCAATCGCAGTACATCCATACAGATGTCGGTGTACGATGACAGAGTAATAAACCCATTGGTTACCGGAAAGGCAGGGATATCTGCTTTTCAAGTGTAATATCTGCATCAAACGATGGTATCTCTTCTTGTTGTAATGCACTTTCTTCTCACGATTCACCGTAATCGTCATCTGCCGGTATCCGAGAATGCCGTCTTGTGCTTCATAATATTCCTTTATCCACTCTACAAGCTGTTTGTTTACCTTTTCACGGTTGCTCGGTGCTCGCTTTCTCCACTTGTAGTATCCGGAACGTGAAAGACGAAGCTTGTTGCAAAGCTTCTCAACAGAATATTGCTCGGTCTTATTCAAATATTGAATGGCTAAGTATTTGTCCTCCAGGTAGCAACCGCTCAGTGACCGCCTCCTCTCAATTCCCTCAGTTTTTTTAGGAGAGCTATCTCCATTTCTTGATCTTTAATCTTTGCTTGCAGGATTTTGTTCTCTTGACGGAGACGGTCTGATTCCGTCATTTCTTCTTCCGGCTTCGCTTTCCCACGGCGATCCGTAAGTCCCCGTACGCCTTTCTCCTCATATTTGCGCACCCAAGAATAAACTTGTTGGTACGACACATCGTAGGTTTCAACCGTTAGTCCGTAATCTTTTCCGTGTTCTATGCAGAACGCAACAATTTCCGTTCTTTCTTCCTGTGTGGTCTTTCTTCCCTTGATCATATAAATTTCTCCTTTGGCGGTGTTATTCCGCTTCGTTTCTCTATGACCATTATACCACAGAATCCAGTTGTGAAGTTGTCTTCTGTCAATTATCCCGAATTTTTTACATATCTCTTTTTGGGTTCCTTCTCCTCGTAGGTATGCTTCGACCGCCTCAACACGTAGTTCTTTACTATATTTCTTGTTTTTGTGGTTCCTTCTTGACATAAAATAACCCCCATAGCGTAGTCTTGAAATCTTTTTATTATTTCAAGTGTCTATTCTATGGGGATTATATCAAAATCCTTCTGTTCCACAGTATTTTCTTTATAGCAAAATTGGTGATTGTAATTTATCAAAAGTTAATAAATACAACTTTTTGGAGACAACTAATGCGTATCGAAAAAGATTCCCTCTGGAAGTAAGCTTCTGCTCTTATTATGTTGATTATTTCTTAAAAGTTTTGGCGGGGAAAAAAGTTTATAGCGAATGCCAGTGTTATTCATCGCATACTCCTCTTGCTCGTGTAGACAATGTTTTTGAGTTGGAAGGCAAAACAATATTACTGGAAGTAAAACTCAACATAGCTTTGGAAAGCAAGTTTGTTCGTGAAGATAGTGTGCTTGCCGCATTTCTAAGCGGCAAATATGAAAGGGAATGCGTTGAAAAGAACACCTCCATTGTGTATCCATTTGGATTCAATTTGAGCCAAAAGAAAGCGGTAGACAATGCGCTTTGCAATCCGATCAGCATTATAGAAGGCCCTCCCGGAACCGGAAAAACGCAAACCATTCTTAACATTATTGCGAACGCAGTGATGAGAGGGGAGAGTGTTGCCGTTGTATCGAGTAACAACTCTGCTACGGCCAATGTCCTTGAAAAGTTAAAGAAATACGGAGTTGATTTTATTGCAGCTCCGCTTGGCAGTTCTGCCAACAGAGAAGCATTTATAGAATCTCAGAATTCGAACCTTCCCGATATGAGAGCGTGGAGAGAAGCAACGAGCGATCTATCTACCATGCGTGAAGATGAGGTTCGGTGTTTGATTATTTGTATCATAACTATGCGGATGCACGAGAAGATGCAATGCGAAAATACGGCAGAGTATCCGAGGTCGATAGTGAAAACCTGATGTATGCTGTCATTCGCGAAGTGCTTAGCGAAAGTGACTATTCCAAATATGACGTGGTTATGCATGTTCCGCTCCGTATGATATTGAGTGATTTAACTAAACTCAATACGCGCGAGTTGTCGTTTGCAACGAACCATTTAACACATGTGGACTTCTTGATTTTCTCTCGTCTTACTCACCAACCGATACTGGTTGTAGAAGTAGACGGATTTGCTTATCATAACAATGAAAAGCAGCGCGAACGAGATCAAGTGAAGAACGCCGTATTGGAAAAATACAATGTTCCGATTTTACGATTAAGCACAGTCGGAAGTGGAGAAAAGCAGAAGCTTATATCTGCACTTGAAAGCATGAATGTTACTTAATTGATAACTAATCTCCATTGGTCTGGACTTCCTCCATCTTCTGTGGTATATTGTGTGTTACCAAGCAAAGGAGGTAACACGCATGGCAAAGATTACGATTGAAGAGCTGTACCGCGGCGAGAAATACGATATCATGAGCGCTGTGGCGGCCAAGGCATTGCAGCTCGGCATTGACGAGCGAACCGAGGAAGGTCGGACATGGATCGAGATGGAACTCGTCCGTCAGACCGTGAAAGTAATTGAACAAATGAAAAAGAACGGTGACTGTATTGCCGAGGGTGAACTCGGAGATGTGGTCACCGTTTCTGCATGAAGGGAGGTGCTGAGAGTGGATAAGATATTCAAGCAGCTCTATCCCGGCGTGAAAGAGGAATACCTGGAACGCGCATTTGAAAAGTTGAAAAAGAACGGTTGCCCGGCAGGTGAAGACTTAATGACCTGGTTCGGTAAGCTCGTGGCGGCAGAAATCCTTGAAGATGCATTGGGGAACGGTAAGCATGATGAAAACAATTGATGAGCTCTGGTACGGCAATATCTCGCCCTTCGAGCAATGCACTCGTGGCGATAAGCGATTGAAGGAACTGCTGAAGCTGGTAGCCAGGAATCGCGAGGAACTGGACAGCACGCTCACGGACAAGCAGAAGGAAACACTCGAAAAGTTCGAAGAATGCATGAATGAAATGCACAGCATCACCGAGCGCGATGCATTCTCCTATGGCTTCCGACTCGGAGTGCAACTGGTGGCTGAGGCCTTCCTTCTGCCGATTGGCGAAGACGAGTAATGGATGAACACCCTAAAAATCAAGTGGCCAATTTGGACACTTGATTTTTCGCTTCTTTCTTACAATCAATGGGTCATTTTGACCCATTGAAAACCAAGGTATAACAAGGCTTTTAACAATTTTAATGTAAGGGCAGTATGTATTCTCATAAAGATGATTTATACTTCCAAATACCAAGGTGTATCAAGGGTTTCGGAGCATTGTAAGCGGCATTTGAAGGGATTTGAACCCCGTTTTTGACGAGATCAGGGCAGGGGTGGTATGTTTACACCCGGAAGAGATTTATACCTCCAAAACAGGGGGTTGAACCCCACTTTCAGAACCCCGTACGCGAGTTTAGAAGAATGTGTGGGAAGGACGGTATTCGCCAATAGTGAACGGCAAACGCATCACACGCAACATCTATGCCGATAGCGAGGAAGAGTGCGAGGTGAAGCTTGAAGTGCTAATCAAGAAAATGAAAGCAGAGTTTGGAATTAGGTGAAGTCAGAATTTGATATGCAGTAAGCAAAGAAAATACGGCGCTCAACCGAAGAAAATAAATTTTAAAAGTATTGAGGTGAAAAATTACGAATTAAGGAAAACAAAATTTAATCAACATCTTGACAATGTTAATTATCTATGTTATAATAAATTAACCAATTGGTTAATCGAGGTGTTGACTTGAAGATAACTTACGCAAATACAAGATTGGAAAAATATTTTAATAATTATAATTTAATGCAAAAAAAGATTCCTGCTGATTGGGTGAGAAGCGTTAAAAAAACGATGGACAGACTTGTAGCGGCTGACAAGTTTGGAGATTTCTTGTCGTTGGGCTTGGGCAAACCGGAACAATTAAAAGGCGGGGGTGAACAAATTAGGTATTCGATACATGTGTCTGCAAATGCAAGATTGATTATTGAACTAAATGCAACATATGATACAGTAGTGATTTGTTCAGAAATTGAAGTAGAAGGAGTATGTGATTATCATGGCAGCAAAGAAAACTGGTATCTCTCTTGATTTAATAATACATCCAGGAGAAACAATTGCTGATGTTTTAGAAGAGAGAGGATTAACACAAGTCGAATTAGCCGCGCGTACGGGTGTAACACCAGCGTATATTAGTAACGTTATTTCTGGAAAAAAGAACATCTCAGCAAATTTCGCTATGAGTTTGGAATATGCGCTTGGTGTACCTAAGTCGTTCTGGCTGAATTTGCAGGCAAATTATGATGCCGAACTTCTTGAGTATAATGAAGAACACACCATAACTGAAGAAGAAAAGAATGTTAGAAAGAAATTGTCGGAAATTATCAAGTATTTGCGGGATACACTGAAGATTCCGGAAAAGCAAAGTATTAATGATAATATACTGTCACTAAGAACCATATTTCAAGTCAGCAATTTATGCAATCTTAAAGATCTTGTGCCATCCGGAGCGTTTCGATTGGCTACAAGTACAACCGTTGACCCATATGTATTAGGTGCTTGGTTGAGAATCTGTCAAATGGGGGCTAAAAGCGCTTTCGAGACACAATTTGATGAAGATGAAGTAAATACATTGATTGCTGAATTAAAAGCAATCATGACAAATGAACATTGTGATTTGCAAGCGGAATTGTCTTCTGTAATGATGAAACATGGCATAGACTTTTCTGTAGTGCACAATTTTAGAGGTGCTCCTGTACATGGATATATTTGTCAAAGATCAGATAATTGCTATCAAATGGCTTTAACCATTAGAGGTGCATATGCTGATATTTTCTGGTTTTCGTTATTCCATGAATTGGGACACATTGTAAATGGCGACGTATCAAAAACGCAGAAGTTTATTGATATCGTAGAAACAGAACAAACAAATCGCGAAATTGAAGCGGATAAATTTGCTACAAATGCTTTGATTGACCATCATGATTATATTAGATTTATACGTTCTGAGGATTTCTCGATTGGTTCAATCAAACGATTTGCTAAAACTCAAAACATTATGCCTTATATGGTCATAGGAAGATTGCAAAAAGAAGGCAAAGTTCCATATAATTGGTTTAGTGATTATAAATTGAGATACAAGTGGGCAGAAAGATAACTTAATGAATCACTATAAGGCGCTACTTATCGAGTGGCGCCTTACGAATATATCGGATTCCGTTGGGAATTGGCATATATCAAGGAGATTGAAAATGAAAAAACTGATACCGATATTATTATCCGCGCTGATGTTTACAGGATGCGCGAGACCAAGCAATCATCAGACCAACACCTATCGCAGCATCACTATGGACAAGGCTGTGAACATGATGGCACGGGAGACCGGCTATATTATCCTCGATGTGCGCCGTCCCGATGAGTTTGCCGCAGGGCATATCCCGAATGCCATCAATGTTCCTAACGAGAGCATTGGCACGGACGAGATTCCCGAGTTGCCCAACAAGGATCAACTTATCATGGTGTATTGCCGAAGCGGTCGGCGCAGTAAAGAGGCGGCGGAAAAGCTGGTGAAACTCGGCTACACGAACATCGTAGAATTTGGCGGTATCATCGATTGGAAAGGCGAGACCGTGAGCGGAGAATGACGGTTACGGTGCAATATTTGAACCGCAGGAAGCAAAGAATAAGGGCAACGTACGAGTTGTTTGAAAATAAGCGCGACGGAATTATTAAGGTCGCGGTGGAGTGTTGAATTTTGTCGAAAATATGGTATAATTAAAAAAAGTTACTCTTATTGGAGGTATTAAATGGCAAGACCTTTTTCCTCAAAAGATGCTAAACTTATCATTGAAAAGCACTGTTTGATGATTTCAAGATTGACGAATGCATCTTCTCTTGATAAAAAATATAAAGAAAATATCAAAAATGCCTCAGACAAATTGGCTGTACAAGAGGTCTTAGCTGTTTTGCGTGGAATTCCCGTTGAAAAATTAAACCGAGAGAAAAAGGGAATAAAAACTAAAACCTTACGCGATCATAGATACTGCAACATGGCTGATTTGCATACTGCAAGCGTGTATCAGATAGCTTCTATAAAGGGCATAAGCGAAGATTCTGCATATACCATAAAAAGAATGGTCAATGGCTTTGTTGAGCAAGCACGAAAGGAAGCAAAGATAAAATTAAGTGCGGACAATCGCAATTTGTCTGCTACAGAGTTAGTAAAAGCAATAGCTGTCTACAGAGGTAGTCTGAAAGGTGTTGACGCATGCAAAGAGCTTTTGTTTTATCACAAAGAAAGAGTGGAAGACACAATAGAAACTCTGAAACCGGCAACAAACGACTTCAAGTGGTTTTTTACATCAAAGGTGATAAAAAATAAAGCAATTGAGGCATACAACACTTTGGTTTCAATGACTGAAGACGTATATTTTTTACGCGCTAATCATGAATTGTTAGAGCTTGATAAAAATGAGCAAATGCAAGGAAATGTAGCGTGGGAAGATTTTCAGAAAAATTCTGTTCAATTCTTTACAATACTTGAGGAGATAAATCCGGGTCTATTGGGAACAGATGACGCAATATATGGACTTCCTGAAGATCTTGCAAGAGAAATACAAGATGAATGTCTTTTTCCAGATGGCTTACTATGTTCTCTTAGAAGATACCAAGAGTGGGGCGTTAAATATATTCTTCATCAAGAAAAAGTTTTACTTGGTGACGAAATGGGTCTCGGAAAGACAATTCAAGCTATTGCAACTATGGTATCATTAAAAAATACTGGAGCAACGCATTTTGTGGTTGTTTGTCCTGCAAGCGTTGTGACAAACTGGTGCAGAGAGATTGCGAAGCATAGTTTGCTTCGTGCAACTAAGGTGCATGGAGCAGGACGATCAATGGCATTGAGATCATGGATCCAGACAGGTGGTGTAGCAGTTACTACTTATGAAACAACATCGTATTTTAAGGTGGATGAAGATTTTAGATTTTCTTTACTTGTTGTTGATGAAGCACATTACATTAAAAATCCCGAGGCAAGAAGAACAGTTAACACTGTAGATTTAAGTCAACATGCCGATCGACTTCTGTTCATGACGGGTACTGCATTGGAAAATAAGGTAGATGAGATGATAGGTTTGATACAACTGCTACAGCCTAACATTGCTAATCAGGTAAAGCATATTGCTTTTATGTCTTCGGCTCCTCAGTTTAGAGAGAAGATAGCTCCAGTATACTACCGAAGAAAGCGTGAGGATGTTTTGACAGAACTTCCTGAATTGATAGAAAGCAAAGAATGGTGCTCTTTGTCTAAGGAAGAGGAAGAATTGTATGAGCGTTCCATTCTTGAAAAAAGATATGCAGATGCGAGGAGAGTTTCTTGGAATGTTGATGACTTGAAAAACTCTTCAAAAGCAAAACGTCTTTTGGAAATTGTTGAACAAGCGGAGGCTGAGGACAGAAAAGTTATTGTCTTTTCGTTCTTTTTGGATACTATTCGAAAAATCAATCTTTTCCTTGGCAATCGTTGTATGAATCCAATTAACGGTTCTGTCACGCCGCAACGTAGACAAGAAATCATTGATGAGTTTGATAAAGCACCCGCAGGAGCCGTCTTAACTGCTCAGATTCAATCTGGAGGTACAGGTCTTAACATTCAATCTGCAAGTGTTGTTGTGATTTGTGAACCTCAGTTCAAACCGTCTATTGAAAATCAAGCAATTTCAAGAGCATACCGTATGGGACAGTCAAGAAATGTACTAGTATATCGTCTCTTGTGCGAGGATACGATCGATGAAAAAATAACCGCAATGTTAGAAGACAAACAGGCTATTTTTGATGCATTTGCAGATAAATCTGTTGCGGCACGCGAAAGTCTAGAGTTGGATGAAAAGACATTTGGAAATATTATCAATGAAGAAATTGAAAGAATCAATGCTAAGTATAATAAGAGTGGTAAAAAGCCAGAATGGCAAGAAAATAAGGTTGGAAATACTTCTGACGAGTATCACGCCCAAATGAAATTATCCTATGCTGAATTAGTAGAGTATTTGCTTAAAAAATATGGTGCAGCCAAAGAAGATTATTTCATAAACGACTCTTTTTCTACCAAGAACAAACGAGTTTCAAGGACGAAAGAAGGGCTTTACTGTCAACATATCGATGAAGATAAGGCAATTATGCTTTCGAATGACCAGTATGCGAGAAACAATCCTTTTTCGTATCAAAAAGCAGAGAGGTTGGTATATTGCAATATATTAGAACACTTACTGCTTCATATTAAAATTGCCGAGGAACCAAGAAACGCCGATGCAAATGAAAACGAACTTCCCGGTATTGGTGGAGCAATTAATCTAATATGTAGAGAAGTTAATGATTTTTATGATGGCAAGATTCCCACACAAGAGTGGAAAGGGAATATAATGCGGCTTATAGAGGAAAACTTCGAGGATTATATTATGATGCTCGAACATCTTTGGGAAGTAATTCAAAAAGATTCAAGATACAGATCTATCATATTCAAAGAGGATTTGGCACAAGGATGGTACGGAAATATAGTTTCAAAGGTATATGATCGATTATAAATTAGGCAGCAAACACAGCTCGCGGTTACCGCTTTAAAACTATCAAAAATCAGCCAAAAATAAACCTAAAATCTCCGCAAGTGGTCAAACATGTGGTCAAGTGCGAAAAATGGGCTTATTCAACCCCGAAAACAGGGAAGAACAAGCCCATTGATTATATTGCGAAAACACGAGATTTCGCGAGGATTTGCGAGAAAATAAAAGAAAAATCGGGAATCTTACGACTCCCGATTTTGGTCTGAGTGACAAGACTTGAACTTGCGGCCTCTACCACCCCAAGGTAGCGCGCTACCAACTGCGCCACACCCAGATGACAACATTCTGTATTATACCACAGAGCGGCACGTAAGTCAAGAGTTTTTTGAAAAAAATGCAGCCCGGTGCGAAAAAAACGGGCGGTTGGAGCCCACCGCACTCTCCGGAGCTTTTCCGTTCTGCGCTGCAGGGCTTAGGAAGACCGGGAAATCGCGTCTGCGTACAATCAGAGGTCTTCCTGCTGTCGGGGAGACTGAGCGGCTTACGTATCAAAGAACCTGCATTACGGCGCGGGCTTATCAATTCTTCCGGGAGTATTCCGGGAGCGGATTATTTCCCTCGCCCCCTTTACAACCTTCTCCGGATATGCTATACTTTTTATGAACTGTGAAAGGCGGTGACAGAATGTCGTCATTTGAAGGAATACTCGAAACCATTGCCGGAAGCGAAATCAGGGATAAAGTGCAGCTTGCCGATTATCTGCTGAACATTCTCGGAAAGATAAAGAATCTTCATCCGGAGGACCGGAAGGAGCTTGCGGAATTTGCCGACGAGCAGGTGGATCAGCTGCTCGGCAGGCTCCCGCACATCGGCGGATGCAAGGAGAAGGATATGTACTGCGCATACGGGATGGCTATGGCGGCGATATACTCCGCGGTTTTTAAAAACAAAGATGATATGCCGCCGGACTCTGTTGAAAACGCAAGAGAGCTTGTGCGGATGATCAGGGAGGCGCAGCCCATCGAGACTGCGGTGGAGAAGATATTCAGTCAGGACA
>UMLQ01015992.1_pt1 | contig 11682 bp, 8 predicted proteins | sample 1966631 | NCBI WGS metagenome assembly UMLQ01 (sample SAMEA4836206, study PRJEB28245) | human gut metagenome | biome: gut microbiome; material: fecal sample | place: Denmark | collected 2008 | reverse complement strand
AGCAATCCTCTGTTATATCTCCAGTCTACGTTGCTAATAATCTCCGCGAGCTTATCATTCGCATCGCCGCAGTAAATTGTAACAATTCCCCTCATCTGCGGAAACTCGGAGTTTATCATATTCTGAAGTTCTCCTGCCTTCTGAGAGTCCGCTTCTATGAAATAGTAATGATCGAACTTCTTTTCAGACTCCAGTGCACGCTTAGCAGAGCCCACAAGAAACTGCCCGCCGTCACTGGTCTCGATCTCACCGGTTCCAGCAAAGGCATCTATATAAATCTTCTTAAACTTCTGATTTTGCAGTGCAATCAGGTATGCGTCCAGGTAGCTGGTGAAGATATTCAACTTCTCCTCAGTCCAATTGCCACCAAATTTCTGCGACGTTGCCATAAATTCCAATCACCTCATCTATTTGAAACTCAATCTCAAGAAGAGAAAGAGATCACCATTTCCTTCTTTCCTGTATCAGGATTCACAATCTGCTCAATCTTCGCGCCAAAGAAATCGGTAAGATCGCTCTTTACCTCATTACGAAATCCCTCTGACGGGAAAATCGGGTGGTTATCCAAAAGTTCCCACATCTCATCCAGCGGCACCTGCTTTCGGCCTCTAAAGCTGCGCTGCAGGTATTTCGCTATATCGATAACATGCAAGCAGCTTTCATCTTCCTCTTCAGCAATCTCACCGAAAAGGTTAAATGACAACTGCCTGTTCTCAACCGAGTGCTTGGTAGAGGACTGTGCGCCAAATACCTTCCAAGCACTCTTCTTATAGAGCTTAAAGCCCTCCTTGTTGCTCGTGCAATGAATCAAATTGTAGACGAGCGAGTTCTGCGTGTTATAGAACGGAAATGCCGATACGTAGTACCTGCGAGCTCCTTTCAGTGAATTTATGATTTCTTCCACTCTAGCCTCATAGGCCTTCTTGTCACTTCCGTAAGGCACCAGTTTCTCAAAGTCTTCCAGATAAGTGTTCTCATACTTTGCCTTTGTCGTCTTCTTCTTGGCGCTTGTGATCGCCCGCACCGGATCTGAAACCATGTGATTAATCATAACTTCACCCCAGTTACGAAAAAACGGCAGAAGCGCTTCCCAGTCAATAGTCGCATCATACGGATCGTAGAGCAGGAAATAATGCAGGTGCCCAGTTCCATATAACTGTGGTCCGATAGTTCGGAGTAGCTCGTGCGCATCACCACAAGAGGTGACAATCTTAAAATTGCGCTCATCCTGTGGAAGATGCTTTTTTAGCTCATCTACGCGCGCTTTATCCTTGTCATTCAAGTAAATGTGTATATTTTTCTCCGTATAGGTCCTTGATGCTTCCCTAAGTGCTTCTGAGACGCGTACTGCTGTACCTTTCACCAATCGCCCGGCATCGTCGGTGTATACACCACTGTTGCACATACAGTCTATAAAGATCAGCCCATTGCAAGACTCAGTCAGCAGCAACTTCTGTGCCCACGATTTGATGTACTCCTCTATCAGCTCAAATTTTTTTATTGTGTGAGGGCTAGCCTTGCTAATTATGTTTTTCTTTTTTGCCGACATACCATCCACCTCTTATTCAACGATGCCTTCTTGGAAAGAAATCAGCTTTCGGATATTCCCAATATCGCAGTTCAGTGTTTTACGCACGTTCATTAGCATTCTCATACTGACAGTTTCACCTTTAGACAGCTTGATAGCGAGGGATCATTTGGTGCCGACCGCCATCTGCAACTTCTTTCAAAAAGCATCTACAAAATCATACCAAAGTGATGCAATGCCTCCTTGATCGCCTTTTCCTTCTCCGGTGGGCATTGGAGCTGTTTGGCATTCTCCGACTTCGGTTTATTATAATTCTCACGTTCAATAATACCGCATTTCTGCTTTACCTGTGCGATATACAGACTGCTGACCTTCAATCCGGTATGCTCCAGAACATATGTCTTGATTTCCTCATAGGTTGCCTTTTTCTCCGCAGCAGTCAAATCCAACTCGTCCATCTTCACTTCGATCTCGATATGTTCCTTACTTTGAAGTTTGGACAATAAGCATACCGTCTCGACGTGATAAGTCCACGGGAACATATCCACCGGCTGTATCTTTTCCACACAGTAGCCCATGTCCGCAAGCATGCGGCAGTCACGTGCAAGTGTAGCAGGGTTGCAGGAAATATAAACTATCCTGCTTACGCCGCTTTGGGCGAGAGCCTTCAGCACTGCCTCATCGCAGCCCTTGCGGGGCGGATCTATTACGGCACAATCCAGCTTTGTGCCGCCGGATACCAACCTTGGCAGCACATCCTCGGCGTTGCCGCATATAAACTTTGCGTTGGCTATGCCGTTTTCGGAGGCGCTGCGGTTTGCGTCGGATATAGCCTCCGGCACGCACTCTATGCCGATTACTTCTTTGGCGTGTTCAGCCAGCATAAGGGTTATGGTACCTATGCCGCAGTAAACGTCCGCCACACGTTCACCGCCATTCAGATCGAGGAAATCCAGCGCGTAGCTGTACAGTACCTCTGTCTGAACCGGGTTGACCTGCAAAAACGAAGGCATGGACACTTGGAAGCTGTGGCCGCAGACTGTGACGGGCAGTCTTTCGTTGCCCCATAGAGTAGTAAATCTATTGCCAAGTATGATGTTCGTGTCGGCTTTATTGAGGTTGTGTACTACTCCGATAAGGTGTGGTATGCTTGCTCTGAGCATTTCTACAAGCTCAATATCGTGTGGCAGCTTGCCGGCGGTGACGACCATCACTATCACGCCGCTGCTGGATTCACGCACCATGCAGTGTCGCAGCAGGCCGCAGCGTTTCTGTTCATCATATGGCGTAATGTTATACTCCCGCGCCCAATCGGTAACTACCCGCACCGCCGCCATAATATTCTCAGATTGTATGGGGCAGTCTGCTATAGGCACTATGCGGTGGCTGCGGGGCGAAAAGAAGCCGGGCACTATGCAGTGGTTTTCGTCATAACCATATGGGAAGCTGCCCTTGTTGCGATACCGATCCGGGTGTTCCATGCCGTGACAGGGCTGTACATTTATCTCGCTTCCATCAAACCTGCCGAGACGGATAAATGCGTCCCTCACCTGCTTTGTCTTGGCGGCCAGCTGCGCCGCATAGCTCATGTGCCGCATGGAGCAGCCGCCGCAGCGGGGATATGCCGGGCAATCCTGCTGAGCCCTATCCTTCGACGGTTCCATCACCTCTGTAAGCTTTGCCACGCCGTAGCCCGAGGTAGTCTTTATTACGTGGGCGCGTATCTTTTCGCCGGGCAGAGCCAGGGGCACGAATACCGTATAGCCGTCTACCCTGCCTATGCCCTGCCCCTCAGAACCCAGAGCATCTATGGTAAATTCTATATCGTCGTTTTTTTCTATCGGAATTTCACGCATCATTTAAGCTTTACATTCTCCTCGCCAAGCATTTCATTCATTATGGCCATAAAGGCAGGCGACGGGTTAATGGACATGCCCCTGTCAGCCTGCATGGCCTTCTTCGTGGCTGCGTCTACCAGTATTACTGTTACATTGCCGGGGTAACGCCTGAGCATGGTCTGTATTCGCTCCACCATTGCAGAATCATTCATGTCCAGCCTGAGATACAGCCTGCCGGAGGCGCCTGCCCTTTCCAGCGGAAATATATCGTCCACCAGCACGGTATTGTTCTGATCCTCGCGCATGTTTAGCTTGCCGGATACTATCACCTTATTATCCATGATGAGCTTATTGCTGCAGCGGTTGAATACCGTCGGGAATGCGGCAAGCTCTATGGTACCGGTAAGATCCTCTATAACAGCATATGCCATGAGGCCGTTGCCGCTCTTTACAGGCTTTGTGCGCACGGAGGTTATTATGCCGCCAAGACGTACCTTCTGGTTGTCTGTATATTTTCCCGAACCGTCCGAGGCTGAAAGCTCGCTGCACGATGCAAGCGCCTTTAACTCATCCGCATATTCCAGCAGCGGGTGGCCGCTTATGTATATGCCCATTACCTCCCGTTCCATGGAAAGCAGGGTGTTCTTGTCGAATTCCTGTATATCGGGCAGGGGTATTGCCGCGTCTGCCGCAATATCGTCTGCCCCCGCCATGTCGAAAAGGGACATCTGTCCGGTGGCCCGCTGCTTTCTGTCGTTACCCGCGGCGGACATTGCCTGATCGTATATGGCGAGAAGCTGGGAGCGCCGTACATTCATGCTGTCAAAGCAGCCCGCTTTTATGAGACCCTCGACTATGCGCTTATTGAGCTGGTCGCCCCTGCGAATAAAGTCAAAAAAGTCCTTAAACGGGCCGTTCTGCTCGCGCTCCGCGGCTATTTGGCCGGTTATGCTCTCGCTTACATTCTTTATTGCGGCAAAGCCGAAGCGTATGCTGCCGTTTTCCACCGAAAATTTGGCCATGCTGCTGTTTACATCCGGCGGCAGCACATTTATTCCTCGCTGGCGGCAGTAGTTAACGTACTCGGATATCTTGCCCATGTCCTTGCCTATGAAGCTGTTCATCTGGGCTGTCATGAACTCCACCGGGTAGTATTTTTTGAGATACGCCGTTCGGTATGCCAGCACTGCGTATGCGGCAGCGTGGGACTTGTTAAAGGCATAGGACGCAAAGTCCATCATCTCGTCGAATATGCGGTTTGCGGTGTCACGGTCAACTCCGTTTCGCACCGCGCCCGGTACGACCACCTTGCCGTCTTGGACTATGCCGTTTATGAAGTACTCCCGTTCCTTAGCCATCACCTCGTGCTTTTTCTTGGCCATAGCTCTTCGCACGAGATCGCTCCTGCCCCAGGAATAGCCCGCAAGGTCGCGCACTATCTGCATTACCTGCTCCTGGTATACCATACAACCGTAGGTCTTTTCCAATATGGGCTTAAGCTTTTCGTGGGTGTACTTGATATTTTTTCTGTCGTTTCTGGCGGCGATATAACGGGGTATCTGCTCCATGGGGCCGGGGCGGAAAAGGGAAATACCCGCAATTATATCTTCAAAGCAGTCGGGCTGAAGCTGCATCATGAACTGACGCATGCCGTTGGACTCCAACTGGAACACGCCGTCCGTATCCCCCTCGGATATCATCCTGAATATGGCCGGGTCATCGTTTTCCATGCGCTCAAGGTCGGGTACTTCCTTACCCTGCCGCCTTATGAAGTCAAGCGTATCCTTTATAACCGTCAGGTTGCGCAGGCCCAAAAAGTCCATCTTAAGAAGGCCCAGCTCCTCTACCGTATCCTTGGTGAACTGGGTGGTTATGGCGTCCTCGTTGCGCTGTAAGGGAACGTATTCAACGGTGGGCTGAGCACATATAACCACGCCTGCCGCGTGGGTTGAAGCATGCCGGGGAAGTCCCTCAAGCTTCAATGAGAGGTCAATGAGCTTCTTTACCATCGGGTCGCTGTCGTAGAGGGATTTAAGCTCTACCGAAAGCTCTAACGCCTTTGTAAGCGTCATGCCGAGGGCGTTTGGTATGAGCTTCGCTATCCTGTCCACCTCGGCGTATGACATATCCAGCGCGCGGCCTACGTCCCGCACCGCGAGGCGGGCCGCCATGGAGCCGAATGTGATTATCTGGCATACGTGATCCGCTCCGTATTTGCGGGTGACATAGTCTATAACCTCCTGCCTGCGCTCTATGCAGAAGTCTATATCGAAATCCGGCATGGATATGCGCTCGGGATTGAGGAAACGCTCGAATATCAGGTCATATTTTATGGGATCCGTATCCGTTATGCCCATGGCATATGCCGCAAGGCTGCCTGCGCCGCTGCCGCGTCCGGGGCCTACGAATATGCCGTTTTCATGGGCAAAGTTTACGAAGTCCCACACTATCAGGAAATAGTCCACGAAGCCCATCTGAGCTATCACGTTTATCTCGTATTCAAGCCTGTCCTTCACCTCACGAGTGGCGTCAGGCATTTTTCGATTAAGGCCCTCATGGCATATCTTTGTAAGGTATTCGAGGTTAGTAAAGCCGCTGGGCGCGGTAAAGCCAGGCAAGTGCTGTTCGCCGAATTTTATCTCTACGCTGCACTTGTCCGCTATCTCTTTTGTAGTCTCAAATGCCTCAGGATATTCCGGCAGCATGGCCCTGAGTTCGTCCTCCGACTTGAGATAAAACTCATCGGCAGACATCTTCATGCGGTTTCCGTCGGTGACCACACGGTTTGTCTGTATGCAAAGCAGGACGTCCTGGCTTTCGGCGTCCTCCTTTTTAACGTAGTGTATATCGTTGGTAGCGACGTATTTTATGTCAAGCTCCTTCGCGAGCTTTACAAGCTGTGGAAGCACCTCCAGCTGCTCCGGTATGCCGTGGTTCTGTATCTCTATGTAGAAGTCATCGCCGAATATCCCCTTTAGCCGCCCCGCAAGCGCTTTTGCGTCCTCATAACGGCGCTGCAGGAGCAGCTGAGGTATGTCGCCCGCAAGGCATGCGGAAAGGCATACGAGTCCCTCATGATATTGCTCCAGCAAATCATAATCTATGCGGGGTTTGTAGTAGAAGCCGTCCACGAATGCAATGGTGGAAAGCTTCATGAGATTCTTATAGCCCTGTTCGTTCTTTGAAAGAAGTATAAGGTGTGCGTTTTCACGCATTCCGCTCTTTTCGAGATGGGAGCGGGGCGCCACATAGGCTTCCATGCCGAGTATAGGCTTTATGCCGTTCTTTTTGCACTCCTTATAGAAGTCTATAACGCCGTACATGGCTCCGTGGTCGGTTATGGCAAGGGAATCCATTCCAAGCTCCTTCGCCCTGGCCACAAGCTCGTTTATGCGGGCCGCGCCGTCCAGCAGGCTGTACTGGGTATGTACATGCAAATGTGTGAATCCGCTCATCAGTTATCTCCTATTTGTCCTTGAGCTCCTGCGCTATGGTTGAAAGCTTGGCTAACCTGTGGTTAAGGCCGGATTTGCTTATCTCGGCCATTTCCGCAAGGTCGGATAATGTGGCCTCCGGGTTGTTTATGCGAAGCTCTGCCGCTCCCCTGAGCTTTGGCGGCAGGCTGTCCAGGCCGGCATTGAGCCGTATGAACTCAATATCCAAAAGCTGCTGCGCCGCTGCCGCTGCCGCCTTGTTCATATTGGCGTCCTCAAAGTTCTGTTGGCGGTTTATATGGTTGCTTACGCTGCGCATTACCCGCGCCTCCTCAAAGGCCATGGTGCTGTTCATGGCGCCTATTAGGGTTATGAAGTCGGAAACCAGCTCCCCATCCTTGAGATATACTATATAGCTGGATTTTCTCGGCAAGAACTTTGCGCTTATACCAAGGCCCGCCATTATGTCGCACAGTGTAGCTGCAAACTTTTCGTATCTGCACACGAGCTCCAAATGGTATCCCTTATTAGGATCGCTCACCGAGCCTGCGCCCAGAAACACACCTCTCAAAAACGCCTTTGCCTTGCTTTCGTCATCGGTAAGTCGCGGCGGTATGTATCCCAGCTCAAAATCCTCGTCGCCGTCTACCCCGTATCCCGCGTCGTTCAGAAGATTCCTCACGCCATCGCCCGTGAACTTCACTACGTTGCTCACCGCATTGAGCCTCTCCTTTTCACTTATGGAGGTTTCGGCGCTGACGCCGTAAAGCTCCCGGCCGAGGCGTACCGTAAGCGCCGCGACGCTGCTGTTTTCGGTTATATATTGCAGGCCTATGCCGCCACGCCCCAGTGTCATGGAGCCGGCCGCATGGGTTATTCCGCAAAGTAAGGAGCGTTTCTCTTCTGTGCTTCCCAGTTTGCAGCTTTCCACAAGCTCATCTTTTGTCTGAGATGAAAAGGACATATTAGCTCTTGTCTCCTGTACGTTCCTTTATATCGCTGCCCTCTATGGTAAGATCCCGGTGCGTAAGCACTGCGTTATATCTGCCCTTTATCCTGTTGTAAAGTTCCTCTGCCGCGCATACAGAACGATGCCTGCCCCCTGTGCAGCCGAACGCTACCACCAGCCGCCGCTTGTCCTGCTCTATAAAGCGTGGTATCAGCCTGTACAGCATGCTTTCGACGTTGTCCATAAATTCCCGCACGTCCTTATCCGCCATCACGTAATCCCGTATCGCTTTATCTTTGCCACATAACGGCCTCAGCTCTTTGTCGTAATAGGGGTTTGATGAAAATCGCATGTCCAGGACGATATCCGCCTCAAAAGGCACGCCCCGCTTATAGCCAAAGCTCATCAATCTTATCATAAAGCCGGTGCTGCCCATATTCAGCTCGCGTTCCAGAACCGTACCCAGCTCCAGCGGGCGCATATTGGTAGTATCTATTATTACGCTTGCCCTATCCCTAAGCTCTGCAAGCATCTCGCGCTCCATGCGTATGCCTGCCGCTATATCGTCCGAAAGCGGGTGGCGGCGGCGAGTTTCGTTATACCGCCGTTCAAGTATCTCATCGCGGCAATCAAGGAATACTATTCTGTAATCCACTCCTGCCTCGTCCAGCCGGCCGAGTGTGTTTTTCATGTTCAGCCTGAATATGCGCTCACGGCTGTCCATTACTACCGCCGCCTTTTCTACAGGCGGCGTAGCCCTCTTGCAGAGTTCCACAAGGCCCACACACATTTCGCAGGGCAGGTTGTCCACGCAGAAATAGCCCGAATCCTCGAACTTTTTCAGGGCCTGCGTCTTGCCCGCTCCGGACATGCCGGTAAGAATTATAAGCTGCATAGGCTTTACCTTCCGATGAACTTTACTTCCGTCTCCAGCGTAACGCCGCTGTTTTCGTATACCCTTTCCTGTACCAGCTCGATAAGCCTTTTCACGTCCTCACTGGTAGCGCCGCCCTTGTTTATGATGAATCCCGCATGCAGTGTGCTTACCTCGGCGCCCCCTACGCTCACTCCCTTGAGGTCCGCCTGTTCGATAAGTGCGCCTGCATAGTAGCCTGTCGGGCGTTTAAAGGTGCTGCCTGCGCTGGGGTATGTCAGCGGCTGCTTTGCCCTTCTGCGCTCAGAGTAATCCTTCATGCGCTCCTTTGCCATGCCGTCATCAGGCGAAAGGCTGAATTCTGCGCTCAGGACTATCCTCTCAGGCGCCGCAAACCGGCTGAACCTGTAGCCAAGGTCGCTATCCTCAGGCTCAACGGAGCATACCGCCCCATCCTCTATGTATTCTACCTTTGTGAGCACCTGCTTTATTTCGCCGCCGTATGCGCCCGCGTTCATAGCCACCGCGCCGCCAACGGTTCCCGGTATGCCCGCCGCCCATTCAAGACCCATCAGGCCATGCTCGACCGAATCCTTTGCCGCCGCGCTTATCAGCATGCCCGCGCGCGCCTTCAGCTTGTTTCCGCTGTACTCAATGCCCGAAAAGTCTCCGGCAATGCGTATTACAAGGCCTTCTATGCCGCTGTCGCTTACCAGAAGGTTGGAGCCGTTGCCTATTATCATATACGGTACGTCAAGCTCTTTCGCCTTTTTTATGCCATATTCAAGCTGTTCTCTGTCTGATGGCATAAACAGCAGATCAGCAGGTCCGCCTATACGGAATGACGTATACTCCGCCATAGGTGCGTTTGCTTTTATCTTATATATCTCAAGCTCCTTCGCGAGCCTTGCCAGGTTCTCTTTATCGTACTTCATGATTCCTCCAGCCGATACATATGCATATTATATTTTACTTTATACCAGCCCCTTGCACAAGTTCCATAAGTCTCAAATCCAGATCCTTTTTTGCATTTTCATCGCCGGAAAGCGCCTTCTCGGCGCTCTGATAAAGCTGATCCTCATATGTCGCGTACAAAAAACAATGCGGCACTGCCAGTTGGCTGCTATTTTCGTATATTGCGCTGACCGCGGGCGTTTCACTCTCCGGCTGATTTTTTGTAGCTACCGCAGGTATAAGGCCCAGTTCCATCAGGCTTTGCTGTTTATCCTCGGATAAAACATACTGCATGAATTCCAGTATATAATTACGCATTTCTTCCTCTGCGCCGCTGCCAATGCCCAGATACTGCACAAGATTTGTATAATTCGTGCAAGAAAACGCTTCAAACGGGAATCCCTTGCCGGATTGTACTTTCCGCGCCATGTCGCCGGCTGTTCTGGCGTCAATAAATGCTGCCCAGCTTTTCTCCTTAGAAAAGTCCTCCTCGTCCCCAAGCTCACCCTTGGCGCCGTATATGCACGCTATAATCTCATCTCCGGACGCCTTCGCCTCGCCTGACCTTATCATTCCGCAGAGCATATCCATATCCAGCCCTTTTTCCTGTATTATTCGTGAATTCACAGCCAGCACATATCCAGATGCGGCGTAAGGCAACCCATACACGCCGCCGTGATACCGGCAGGAATCCGCCATATTGCCCCGCATTTCCGGCATTGTCATATCTATGGGCTGAAGCTCCTCTATATACTCCCAGCCAAGTGGAAACGAATACATATCCGCCTTCTCGCCCCGCTCCCGCCGCGCCTCATAATCTGAGAAGGTCATGCTTTCCACCTCGAAATACACTCCCTTGTGCTTCTTTTCGAGGGTCGCAGCGGCCTTTTCCAGCCACGCTCCCATGCTTCCCTGATAAGATTTGAAGCCCACTATATGCCACAGGCTTATTATGCCCTGATAGCTCTCGGTGCTTTGCTGCCGGTACTGCTGTGTAAGGTTCCGCCTGTGGGCGGCTATATATCCCGGCGAAAGCACCATAAATGCGATAATTGCCAACGTCATTGCGGCGCATATTATCTTATCTCTGCTCTGCATATACAAATACCCCCTTATGATAAGCATATGCGGTCAGAGGAGAAAAAAAGAGCCCTGAATTTCTTCAGAGCCCTTAGCAAATATATCGTCCGGAAAATCATTACCGTGCAAACGCCCCTGACACGGCAATTATAAGACATAAGTTCGGTTTGTATTTTTGGAGGAAAAAACAATGAAGAAATCCTGTTTTATCCCGGACGACCGAATATATTCGCTTTATGCTATTATACTATCACTACATATTGTATTATGCAACACTATTTTTCCCAATAAATCAAGTGTTTACAGTTTAGTCGCATTTGCCATCGAAAACGGGGGTATATTCCCGCTTTGCAGAGTCCATTTTCTGTATGAAAGCGTTTTCAAGGCCCAGTGAGAGGCAGTAGTCTACCGCCCTTTCATATTCCCGCCTGAGCAGCCTCCTGTCAAGCGGCGGCATTTTTTCCGCCTTATAGCAGGGTACATACTGGCTCATAAGTGAAACCGTTATATTTTTGGGGAAGTTTTCCGCTATGTATTTCAGCACCCGTCGCGTTTCGTCAACGGAACCCGGCAGCACAAGGTGTCGTATTATCACGCCCTTATTGGCCAAGCCATCGCCGTCCAGCTCCAGCAGGCCTGTCTGGCGGAACATCTCCTGTACCGCCGGGGCAGCATATTCAAAGTAGTTTTCCGTGCCGGAGTATTTCTTTGATACAGCTCCGCTTACATACTTAAGGTCCGGCAGGTATATATCCACCAGTCCATCCAGCATGCGCAGAGCTTCAAGCGTTTCGTAGCTGTTGGTGTTGTACACGACTGGTATGCTTAACCCCCTGTTTTTTGCCGCCCGTATGGCATCCGCCAGCACAGGCACGAATGGCGCGGGTGATACGAGGTTAACGTTGTGAGCGCCCTTGCCCTGGAGGCGCAGCATGAGCTCGGCTATGCCCTCCGCATCGTACATCTTTCCTACGCTGCCGTTGCTGATATCGTAGTTCTGGCAGAACACGCACTTCAGATTGCAG
>UMLQ01008109.1_pt1 | contig 11700 bp, 8 predicted proteins | sample 1966631 | NCBI WGS metagenome assembly UMLQ01 (sample SAMEA4836206, study PRJEB28245) | human gut metagenome | biome: gut microbiome; material: fecal sample | place: Denmark | collected 2008 | reverse complement strand
CGTCGTGTCCGGCAGATATGTCAGCATATCCTCTTTTCCAAGCACAGAGAGAATTCCCTGCTTGATAGGATAATCCGTATCGTTAATCCTCATGCCCCCCCTTCCTGAAAGCACTAAGAGAAATTGTGTGCGGTTTTGTCCTCCAAATACCGTCCGTGAGCTAATCACATATTTTTGAGCAGTTACCGTGGAGTTGGGAGAATTGAAACAAAAAGTTTGACCTCTCGCCTCACTCATGGGGAGTTCAAACAGATTGGTAGTATCGTTATTCATACATCAAAATCCTCCAAAAAAATATCCGCCCATATTTAATATCAGAATAGCACTTGAAAAAAACCTTGTCAAGGACTATCATTTTAGTATGAATACTATACCTGTGCCCAAAATTACGCGATTCTTCAGTGAAAAGGGCAAAAACACGCAAACGTTCATATAAAGTTTACAATCAACATCATTTATTGCACCCATTCCATGACAGGAGGTTAGTTCGTGAAAAAGCAGAAACGCATCAATCTTGCCGACCTTGGCATCATCCCAGGTACCGAGGAAGATTTCACCGAAAAGATCAACAAGATTATTGAACAGAATGATGAGCCCTGCACGTATGTGTTTCAAAAAGGCATATACCGTTTTTTTGCCTCCAAAGGAACGCAAGCAAAGTATTCCCTTTGTAATACCGACAGAAACACCTATCGCACCCTTACACTCCAAATTAAGAACAAAAAAAAAATTACTTTTGACGGCAACGGGTCGAAATTTCTGTTTGCAGGAAACACACAACCGATCACCCTCGATTCCTCGGCGAATATTTGCCTGAAAAATTTTACCATCGACTGGGAAAAGCCTCTCGTTGCGGAAGGGATCGTTTTTGCCAAAACTCCCGACTATCTTGATCTTCGCATCGATCAAACGCTTTTTCCCTGTTTTGTTTCCAACTTCTGCTTGAACTTTGACATTGGCGATAATGAAACATCTATGCTGATTTTCGCCGGTCACACCATCTACGACGGAAATTCCCTTTCGGTAGCAAGAAACACCGCGGATTCGCTCTTTTTCAGCAGTGTCGAAAAGATTTCCAAGGACATCTTCCGTCTTTACACCGCGAATAGATTAAGTAACGATCTTGCCATTTCGATAGGAGACATCGTCGTTCTCCGTCACGGGAAGCGTCTTCATGCCGCTGTTTTTGCCGAAAACTGTGAGTTCTTAAAGTTAAACAACATAAAAATTCATTCCGCGCCCGGCATCGGTATCCTTTTTCAGTTCTGCCATGGTATTCATCTTGACCAGCTTTCGATCCACCCTAACCAAAATCTGGGTCGAATGGTATCCTGCACACGTGATGATGGCATCCAAGCAGTTAACTGTCGGGGAAGCATTCTCATCGAAAACTGCAACTTCTTCGGCCTACAAGATAGCCCTGTCAATATTCACGGTTCCAATATAACAGTTGATAACCAAGCAAGCCCCAACTCACTCATCGGCAGCGGAAAAAGACCTCATTTCCTCTGGGCCAAGCCAAATGACCGCATTTCGATTGTCAACAACCTGAGCTATGAAACCGTCTATACAGCCGAGGTAGAACAATATGCCGTCTACGACGATGATGCCTGTGTTGTTTCCTTCAAAAAGCCGATCGCTTCTCTGCCTTATAATAACCGTCATTATTCCTTGGAAAACGCCGACAACACTCCTGCTGTTACCATTCGCAATTGTCATTTTGGCAGTTGTCGGGCCAGAGGACTTTTGGTCTGTACTCCCAAGCCGGTCTTGATCGAAGAAAACTACTTTGAATCGTCCGGCTCGGCAATTCTGTTGCATGGTGACTACTCCACTTATTATGAATCGGGGGCCTGTCGTGATGTCACCATTCGAAAGAACATCTTTACCGATCTTTGCTGTCTCTCTCAATATGAAAACTGTTTGGCCGTGGTAAATATTTCGCCACAGGTTTCACGCCCGATGTTGACGGCGCCTTATCACCAAAACATTACCATCGAAGATAACGTTTTTTCCTCCCCCGGTACTCCGATCATCTACGCCTTTGACGCCGGAAATCTCTCTTTCTGCAGAAATAAAATTTTCCGTTCAGGACGCATCGCCACACTGACAGACCGACCGCTGTATCTTTTTGCCGTATGCTCCGATCTGCTGTTTAAGGATAATACTGAAATCGGACAGTTCCATGCTCCGACGATACGCAAAATTACCTGCACTTCACGAAAGGAATCCAACAACAATGATCAATAAGTCGCTTATGCTTCGCTTTTCCCTCTTCCCTCTCTGCTTTTTGCTCTCTCTTTCTTCATGCGGAAACAAGGGGGAACGTGTGTCGTCAAGTGCTCCTTCTACTTCTTCCGGTGACAACACTTCATTGGAGGAGTCAACAAACGCTGAAACTACCGAAGGCCCTCACATCGACTTTTCTGATTTGACTTTAACCGTCATGGGCGATTCTATTACCTACGGTACCTTTACCGATGTGGGAGATTCCTCACCGACCAGCCGCGTCAGCAATCCCTTCACCTCGCAATTAAAGGAGATATTTGGCCTAAAGCGCGCCTCAAACATGGGCAAAAACGGTGTTTCAATCTCCGCAGCTACTTATGTGAATCGCACAGAGGCGATTTCCTTGCAGTGTGTGGCCATTGAAGCCGGCACGGATATTATTCTAATTGCCGGTGGCACCAACGACCACGGCTCCGATGTCCCGCTCGGCACGGAAGCAGATACCAAAAATTCTTCATTTTATGGAGGATTATATGTGCTTTGCTCCAAGCTGAAGCAGAATCATCCGAATGCCTGTATCATTTTTCTGACACCTATAGACAAAAAACCCAAAGATGTCAACGGGGCCGGCGCCACATTGGAGGATTATCGCATTGCTATACGAAAGATGGCGGGAGATACCTTCGGCTTCTATGTTTTGGAGGGAACCGATATCGCCTTTGACGCTGCCGATAAAAGCCTTTGCCTTGATAATTGTCATCCCAATCAGGCAGGACATGATATCATTGCAAACTATCTGGCACAGGAAATGCTGCCTATCTTAGAGGAATTTTTCAGGGAATAATTCGGACCCTGTCCGACAATCCTCAAGAATACCGTCAAACACTATCATATTTTCCTTGCACTATGACACACCGCCATTTCGCCACGCCGCACATCCATGAAGGAGTACTCTCATGCCGATTCATTATCAAGAAGAATGCCGTTGTTTTCATTTGTCAACCCCCGGTTCCTCCTATTTGATTTCTGTAGAACAGGAGGGCTACCTGCTCCATCAATATTACGGAAAAAGAATTAACGACAACATCACCTATCGCTCCCAACGCCGTTGGCATAGCTCCTTCCATGCACAAAATCCGCACATGGCCAGCGATTTTTCTACCGACACTGCCCCCATGGAGTACGGAACTTTTGGATGCGGAGACCTGCGTGTGCCCGCATTGCGTGTCACTAACAGCGACGGAAATAGTTGTACCGATTTGCGTTTTGTTGGGTTTCGTATTTATCCATCTAAAATTTGCCCGAAAAGCTTCCCCACCCTTTATCTTGAAGAAGACAACCAAGCTGACACCCTTGAAATCGACATGTTGGATTCTCTGACAGGATTAAAGGTCACCTTGTTTTATACCGTTTTTCGGGATCATGATGTAATTGCGCGTCGCGTGGAAATCAAAAACAACTCTGCCTTCTCCTTATGGCTGGAAAACGTTAAAAGCCTTTGTCTTTCCTTTCCTACTTGCGACTATGATATGATTCACCTTTACGGCTTTTGGGGAAAGGAACGAATGGTCGAACGCACCCCCCTTGTGCATGGGATACAGTCAATTTCCTCCAATCGCGGGGTTTCGGGTCATCTTCACAATCCGTTCGTGGCACTCGCCAAGCAGAACGCCACGGAGGAGAGCGGTGATGTTTACGGATTCAGCCTCATTTGGAGCGGCGATTTTGCCATTCATTCCGAAACCGATGCAGACGACGGATTTCGTCTTGTCATGGGCCTGGCAGAAGAAAGCTTTTCTTGGGAATTGCACCCAGAAGAATGCTTCCAATCGCCTGAGGCTGTCATGACATATTCTGACAGCGGTATCGGCGATATGAGCCGTAAGCTCCATCGTTTGTTTCATCAGCATCTCATAGCTCCTAACAGAAAGGGCTTAAAAAATCCCCTGCTGATCAATTCGTGGGAGGCGGCTTATTTTGATTTCGATGAGGAGAAGCTGTATTCCTTTGCACTTCGCGCCAAAGAGATGGGAATCGAAATGCTGGTCATGGACGACGGTTGGTTTGGGAGAAGAAACAATGACCGATCCTCGCTTGGCGATTGGACGGTCAATGAAAACAAGCTACGTCACGGACTACCGGAGCTTGTCAATCAAATTCACGCACTTGGTCTAAAGTTCGGCATTTGGTTCGAGCCCGAAATGATCAGTCCCGATTCCGACCTATTCCGTTCTCATCCCGATTGGTGTTTAAATGCCCCGGGTAGAGAGCCTTCTAATTGCCGTAACCAATTTATTTTAGACATTTCGCGCCCTGAAGTACGAGATAACATTTGGGAACAAATGGACAAGATTCTTTCGTCGTGTCTCATCGACTATGTCAAGTGGGACTTTAATCGCAATTTCAGCGAAGCTGCCTCGCGGGGTCTCGATGCCGCTCATCAAAAAGAATTAAACTATCGGTTCACACTTGGCACATACGATTTGCAAAATCGTTTGATTAGCAAATATCCACAGATTTTGCTCGAAAACTGCGCGGGTGGCGGCGGCCGCTTTGATCCGGCCATGCTCTTCTTTTCCCCTCAGATCTGGTGTAGCGATAACACCGATCCTCTCGACCGTCTTTTCATACAGTTTGGTACATCCTTGGCATACCCCTGTAGTACGATGGGGGCTCATGTTTCGGCAAGTACGCGTGCCGGCTTAGAAACAAAGGGGATCGTCGCAGGGTGGGGCACACACGGATATGAACTTGACCCTAATCGCTATACCGATGCCGAACGGGATGTCGTCAAACAACAAGTCAAAAATTATCACCGCTTCTATGATCTGACTCACACCGGTGATCTATACCGTTTGGTATCTCCCTTTGACAATCGACATTTCTGTGCTTGGGCATTTGTTTCCCCTGACAAATCCGAGGCTCTTGTCACCATTGTGAATCTATATCCTTCGATGAAGGACAATCGCTTCCTGTATCTGAGAGGACTGAATCCGCAAAAGAAGTATGGTTGCGAGGCTATCTCTGCGCCATCTCTTCCTTCCGCTAAAGGCCCGGCAGGCCTTGCTCTCTACGGCAGCACATGGATGAACGCCGGCATCAATCTCACCTGCGCCTCGCAAGAAACCGGCGTCGCTTTACAATTTTATCTCAAGGAAATACAAACCTAAGATTGTGCAGCGTTTTTCTGACAGCTATATTTCACATATGCGTTGTCAGCCAAGCGATGTCTCAGGACAGCATACCTATAAGGAGTTTTATATGTTTTTTCAACCCAAAACATGGGAAAAAGTACAGCCCATAACCATTCACAAAAATATCATCCTCTCCGGCCTCTGTGGCTATGCCACAGAGGTGCTGAGAAAAGCCGCTTTCGTTGCAGGAACAGAGAACGGTATTACAACGGTACTTGGCGTTTGTGATGCCACATTACCCCCCGAAGCCTACACAGTAACGATATCCGACGAAAGCATCACCATCTTCTACAGCGAGGACCGAGGTATGCTGTATGCTGCGGTTACAATTTTGCAGATGGTCGAACACAAGGAGCTTTATACCGGTTCTTTGAGCGATGCTCCGGATGTGAATGTCCGTGGATACCGAGGATTTCTTCCGGGACGGCGTTCGCTTTCCGATTTTTACTATCTTGTGGATATGCTGGCTTATTATAAGTATAATACGATTTTCCTTGAGGTCGGAGGCGCTATGGAGTATCTCCGCCATCCAGAGATCAACACGGCTTGGAAGGCCTACGCCGACGAGACACACCGCTATTCCGGCAGATCCCTTGAGATCCAAAATGGCTATGATTGGGCTAAAGATGCCATTCATACCGACAACGGCGAGGGAGAAATCCTGTCGCAAGAGGAGGTGCGCTCGATTGTCGCATACTGCGAAAGTCGGGGGCTAACCGTATATCCCGAGGTGCCTCTTTTTTCGCATGCCGATTACCTCTGCTTAGCTCACCCGGAAATCGCAGAGCGGAAAGAAGATCCTTATCCCGACACCTACTGCCCTAACCATCCCGACACCTACCCCCTCGTCTTTGATGTCCTTGAGGAAGTTATCGATGTTTTTCATCCCGCCGTTATCCATATCGGACATGACGAGCTCTACTCGATAGCCCTTTGCCCCCGTTGTGCAGACAAAAAACCGGAGGACATCTATGCCGACGACATTATAAAAATTCACGACTTCTTAAAGCAGCGCGGTATCCGTACGGCCATGTGGGGAGAAAAGCTTCTTCCCGTTATCACTCGTGAGCGCTGTGTAGGCGGTTTAGCCAAAGATGCGATCGAAAACGGCCACCGCCATTGTTTTCCTGCCCTTTTCCTCTGTCAGCAAAGAATTCCTAAAGATGTACTCATTCTGCATTGGTTCTATCCCTATGGCATACAGTACGACTTCGTCTATCATACACAAGGTCTTGAGGCGATTTTTGGCAACCTGGACCCCCTTGATGTCGAAGATTGGCGTCTCCGAATTGAAAAAGGAATCCGTGGCGGCGTGGTTTCCAATTGGGGCTCCTATTTTCGAGAAGAAATGCAGCGGAACGGGCAATATCGTCAAGTCATATTTTCCGCCTATGCCATGTGGCATTCCTTCTATGACACACCCATGAAAGCGAAAGTTATGAAGCTTTCCTATGAGGAAGCATATCGCTATCACTTTTCATCCCTTCCTTCTCAAAAGCGCATTACCGTCGATCATACTACAGATGCCTTTTTCCCGTATAAATGGTTTGTAGACGGAGAATTTGTCACGGACATTTATAAACTGGGAGATTATGTGGTGACCTATGAAGATGGAACTACTATGGATTTAGAAGTGAAATATGGTAAAAATATCTCCCATCATGCTCTCCCTATGCTCTTCCTTGAAAGCGGAAAAGAAAAAGAAACCTATACCTTTGAGGAAGCAGGATCGGCCAGCGAGCTTTGCTACTCAGCAATGCCTTATGAGAACAGCGAAAAGGTTTACTATCAAACAATCTTTGAAAATCCCTATCCGGAAAAGAACATTCTTTCGATTGCCTACCGCCCCTCCTCCGATCATTCGGTTTATATTAAATCAATTCATATCGGAGAATAACTCTACTTGTGTTCCGCTATGAACTGAGACGGTTGCGTTGATTTCTGTTGATCACTAATCGATCATCTTAAATATGTACATGAAACGACAGAAAAAGGATTGTGGAGTTTCCCAAATCAATATAGCAAAACACTGAGTTTAACGTGGAAGGAAGTTTACTATGGAGCTCAAAGGAAAGAAAATCGTATTTCTCGGAGATAGTATTACTGAGGGATGGGGGACAAGCGGACAGGACAAGCACTTTGTAACGCTCGTCGGAAAGATGGGGGAGTGTGAAGTCAAGAACTATGGTCTTTGGGGCACAAGATTTGCTCGCCAAATCACACCTACTTCTGAAACGATGGATCGTGACTTTTGCGAACGTGTGGAAGAACTTGATGAGAATGCCGATGTGGTAATAGTATTCGGTGGAACAAATGATTTCGGTCATGGTGACGCTCCCCTTGGAACGACTGAAGATAGAAGTCTTTATACGTTCTACGGCGCTTGTCATCATCTCATGACTCGACTTCATGAACGGTTTTCCGGCAAGACGATCATAATCCTCACACCGCTTCACAGATGCCATGAAAACGATTCCAAGGGAGACGGAAGTAAGCCATATCATGTAGCCCCCTTAAAAACATATGTGAACATCATTCGTGAGATTGCTGAGTATTATTCGCTTCCTGTTCTTGATCTGTATGCGATGAGTGGGATTCAGCCTGCTGTGAGTGTGATTCGCGAAAAATTATGTCCCGACGGACTTCACCCCAACGATGCGGGTCATGTGGTTATCGCCGAAAAGATATTGGCATTCCTTCGTGCGATATGATTTTTACCGATGGAACAACGCACAATATGCTGCCGTGAATAACACTCAACATGCCGGGATCGTTTGCATTATTTAGGGGTAAGTAACAATGCCTAAGGACTCGTGTCTAATCCATCGGCTAAAGGTTGATCGGCTACCACCTCCCTTTGATTTACACTTCTTATAGAGATTTGCCGTGATACGTTATACCGTTAGAATAAAAAGCAAAAAATCCTTGCACAAAAAAGTCTTCGAGGCTTTCCCTTGAAGACTTTTTTCGTATAGAAGATACTGCTATAACCATCACATTGTCAGAGTTCACACCTATATTCTTGGCGCAAGTATATTGTGGGTTGTCGTTTTTTCATGGACGCGAAATATTCGAATGTGTTTAAAAAGAAGGAACCAGTATGTTCTATGAAAAAATGAAATAGGCACACCGGAACCCGAGCCCGAGCTATTGCCTCCCATTGACCGTTCGCTTCTTTCGCAGGTTGCTATCGGAGAAGCGACCCCCTGATGAGCGGAAGACTCTGCTTGGACGGGCGGAAGGCCGTCGTCCAATACCGTTTTGATGGCGAAACGGGTCGCCATATTGTCGAATGTACCTCCTTGCAATCCGACTGATCTACACCCATCAAAAAAGCACTGCTTCGGCAGTGCTTCAGATCACTGACAAAGCCCGTCTCAGGCAAGAGAGGGGCTTTGTCAGTGATCTGAGCGGAGTGAAATTTCACTCCGCTGTTGTTGTATTCCTTCGGAATAATCGAGTAGGGGAGAGAACCTCTCCCCTCTCACGCCACCGTACGTGCCGTTCGGCATACGGCGGTTCAATTCAAAATCAAATATGCGCTACCTGTAGGTAGTAATCCGAAAGACTGATTAAGCCTCGCTTGGTCAGTTTTTCTTTAGAAATGGCTCTTGCTACACAAGTCTTTTTCACGACCCATTGGTATCTGTCACCAAAGTTTGCTGTGAGCCGTGCCAAATCCTTGCCAATTCCGAGTTTCCAAAGTCCCCATTCCCGTTTGGACGGCACTTTCCATTGTTTCCAAATAACGACTCTCACCATTGTTCTCAGGTGTTCGTCCATATTTTTAAGTTTGATTTTCATGGAACCAATGCGAAAGTAATTTATCCACCCTCGGCTGACCTCGTTAATCTTCTTGATTCGGTAGGCCAGGTCAACGCTCCAGTTCCTTTTGCAAAGGGCTTTGCGTTTTCTTTTGAGCCGTGCCACCAAGTCCTCGTGAGGCTGTGACTTCCATTCACCCTTATGCCCATGCAGCTCGCGACTCCAAACGGAACTGTGTGAAACTTCTTGACAAATTAGAGATCGGTTAAGCCTCAAACCCTTCCCTTAAAATCATCAAAATCAACAGCATTTAAGCAAAAAACTTTCCCTTAAAATTTCTCGTAAGGGAAATTTTAAGGGAAATTCTATGTCCAAACCTAAGAAAAACCTTGAAAAAGCCCATCAAATCAAGGGTTTAGGAAATTCTGGTTTGAAAAACTTTTTTTAACTTCTGAAGAACGAGCTTTTTACGATGTTCAAGAGTTGTTCTTGGTACACCGATAGACTTGGCATACTCTCGTTCTGTCATAGGCTTATCCTGCAGAAACAATGCGCAGATCAGTGCGTACTCGTCTTCTGTTAGCGTATCAAGTGCTCTGCGAAGTGTTTCAAGGTCAAACTGACGAAGCACGTCATTTTCAATGCTGTCCTCATCATTTGGGATAACTTCATCGCCGGTGCTTGTCCCATCCTCCGTTTCGAAGTAGTCGAAGGATACCGTTATGTATCCCGACTCATCTCTCACCTGTACGAGGATATCTCGTATCCGCATACAAGCTGCAATACCTGCGTTGTCATGATCAAGACACAGCACGATCTTTCGGATGTGCTTGTTTATCTTCAGCCGATGAAGGATGGCACGCTCGGATACGGAGCATAGTGCGACATAGGAATGCTTTGTCCACTCCTTCTGATGAAGGGTGATAAACGCAAGCATATCGATAGGTGCTTCGAACACAAACAGCCACTCGCTTTCGCCGTCATGGTGGAAGCTGTATTCCGCTTTACTGCCTGACTCTGTCTGCTTGAAAGAGCCGTGCGTTCCTCGGCGGTGAATGTGCTTCGGAATACCGTTTTCATCCACACCGACGAAGATGCAGTTATGATACTGCTCGTCTTCGTAGAGAGTTCTTTCATGAGCAAAGAAGGAGATTACCTCACGGGAGATAAACCTTTCGTTCATGAGGTACGCATACACACGGTTCATCGTTGTATTTGCTTTGGGAATGACAAGTTCCTTTGCTTTCTGTTCCTTGATAGCAGGTGGACTGCATACAGCAATCCCGCCGCCGAGCAGTTCCGCAACAGCATCTTGAAATCCCATCGCATAATACTTCATGACAAAGCTGATAGCATAACCGCCGACAGCATCGTAATGGGTGTACCATCGGTTGTCGTGGATTCGATACAGGGAATGACCTCCTTATTGACCTTATCGATATACGCCATTTGGAGCTTCTCGCTTTGCTCATCGAGGATCTCGTCCTGGGTGAGCCTTCGGAAGCTGTCTTCCTCGGGAATGATACCGAGCCGTCTGCCGTTGTCGAAGGTACAATGGATCGTACCGAGGTCATCGACGTGATCCACCGTTCCTCTTGTGCCGGGTTCGATGGGACGGGGATCGCTTCCCATCATCTGTAGTTCAATTCGTGTTCCTTTCGGATACAAGGCTTTGTACTGCTTGGCAAGCTGTTCAAGCCTTCTGAAATCGTTCATGTCTTCACCTTCCTTGTAATCTAAGATTTTGAATCCTTGCGGTAGCGGATCGAAGTCCTGTACGAAGTCCAGAGGTATTGTCTGTCCGTCTTCATCACGGAAGACGTTAACTACCATCGGGACACCGTAATAGTTTTCTTCCTTGACAGTTTTGAGGAAGTCCTCTTCGCTGTAGTAGTAACAGCTTTCACCGGTCTGTCCCTTCGTATCCAGAAAGTCAATCCGACCAACGGGGCGTAATTTTTCTTCGCTCATAGCCACTCCTTACAGGGTGATTGCGCCTGTCTGTTCCATTGTTTCGGCTTCGGTAATATCCATCAGATACTTCGGATCCACAATAACCTCCTGTTCGTTTCTGCGGTTGAAATATGCGTAGATGTGCTCTCGGTCTATTTGTGCCTCGTAGACGGTACCGTCCTCTCCGAATCGGTGTGCAAACCAATCTGCGGTATCATAGCTCAATGTCCATGACAGCGCCTTTACATTTTTCGCATTGTGCGAGGTCACACCTCGGTAGACTGTAACGGTATCCTCGAGGTTTTGAAACGCTTCGTATTCATCCTTGTCCATGAGGAACTGTGGTTGTGCTTTTTTGAAAAGAGACAGGAGTCTGTTCTTGCTCATGTTCGGATCATTGTTGGGAGACTCGGTTCGTACCCATACGTCAGAGAGCATTTCCGAAAGGTCTTGATTTGAAAGGTGCGGGGCTGCATATTTCAGAAATGCAAGGCTGTAGGATTTGGTTATCATGAAGCATATCTCGTGGGGTGTCCGTGCTTCCTTGATCTGCCGAAAC
>UMLQ01061584.1_pt1 | contig 11722 bp, 7 predicted proteins | sample 1966631 | NCBI WGS metagenome assembly UMLQ01 (sample SAMEA4836206, study PRJEB28245) | human gut metagenome | biome: gut microbiome; material: fecal sample | place: Denmark | collected 2008 | reverse complement strand
TTATCATCAACCTTGCTTTTTCTTGCTGCGTTTACTTTAAAGTATACACAGTCCAACTCCGTATGTTATGTGAAGGATGGACAGGCAATCGGTATCGGGGCAGGGCAGCAAAGCCGTATCCACTGTACTCGTCTGGCCGGAAATAAGGCAGATATTTGGTATCTTCGTCAGCACCCGAAAGTTCTGAACTTACCTTGGGTAGAAAAAATCCGTCGTGCCGACCGTGATAATACAATTGATATTTATATTAGTGACGATCATGAAGATGTGTTGGCTGATGGCATTTGGCAACAGTTCTTTACAGAGAAGCCGGAAGTACTGACCCGCGAAGAAAAACGTGAATGGCTGGATACATTGAGAGGAGTATCTCTTGGTTCAGATGCCTTTTTCCCATTTGGCGATAATATTGAGCGTGCTCATAAGACTGGTGTGGAATATATAGCCCAGGCAGGTGGTTCGGTGCGTGATGACCATGTAATTGAAACCTGTGATAAATATGGCATTGCCATGGCATTCACTGGTATCCGTTTATTCCATCATTAATAGAACCTGAATACAGATAAACAAGAGAGGCTGTGTTAATTGCTAACACAGCCTCTCTTAGTATGCGGGCCTCATTTATTCGGCGCTACGGATAGAGTCGTCGATAACTTTAATTTTCTGTTTTACTAACTCGATATCTGCTTTCAGTTTTTCTACTTTGCGATTTAGCTCCGTCAGCAGGCTGTTGCCCTTCTTGGAAGAAGCCGTCAGGAAACCGAGATTGTTCTCGTAGGTCTGCAATTCGTTTCTCATGGCATCTGCTGCACGTACCAGTTTCTCACGTTCACGATAGAGCGACTGCGGACTACCTTCCTGGATGTTACTGATATTAGACTTGAAGTTACTCAGTTTCTTATTGGCAGCGCTGATATTGAAATGGTCGAACAACTTATCCACTTGTCCGTGGTATTGCTTGTACAAACGGTCTTTTTCCTTGAAAGGTACATGACCGATGCTGTTCCATTCCTTCATTAATTCACGTACCAACTGTGTGGCTTCATTCGTATCCATATTCTCATCAATAGCACCCAGCTTTTCGATGATCTCTTTCTTCTTGTTCAGGTTATCTACTTCAACGGAACGTTGAGAAGAAGTTGCCTTGTTTTTTTGCTCAAAGAAGTAGTCGCAAGCCGAAATGAAGCGCTTCCATATTGCATCGGAATATTTCTTTGCTACCGGACCGATCGTTTTCCATTCTTTCTGCAGTTTGGTTAGCTCGTCAGCAGTTGCTTTCCAGTCAGTACTGTCTTTCAGAGCTTCGGCTTTTTCGCAAAGGGCACGTTTCTTATCCAGATTTGCGTTCATGCCTTCTTTCAGAGATTTAAAGAAATCTCCTTTTTTGCGGAAGAACTCGTCACATGCTTTACGGAAACGTTCGAATATCTTTATATTCATTTTTTGCGGTGCAAAACCGATGGTTTTCCATTTGTTCTGCAAAGCAATGATCTCCTGTGTCTTATTATCCCAGGCAGCAAAGTTGGTCAGTTCATTATAGTCTATCGCTTCAATGATTTCACAAATTACCGTTTTCTGATCGAGGTTATGTTGCTCCACCTCTTTCAACGCTTCGAAGTGCTGCTGGTGGCGACGATTTACGGCTGTGGAAGCTGCTTTGAAGCGGTTCCATACCTCGTCGCGCAGCTCTTTGGCAACGGGACCCGTATCGCGGAATTCCTGATGCAGTTTCTGTAACTGATGGAATGCTGATACTACATCCGGCTCTTCTGCCAGTTTCTCGGCAGCTTCGCATAGATGTGTTTTTATTTCCAGGTTCTTCTTGAAATCATACTCGCGGAATTCATTGTTCAGCTTCAGCAGGTCATAGAACTTCTCTACATAGAGCTGGTAGCTCTTCCAGAGTTCGTTGACTTTAGCTTGCGGAATCAGTTTTACTTCATTCCACTGTTGTTGCAACTTCTTGAATTCCGTATAGGATTTGTTGGCATCATCGGGTGATTCTACCAGTTCTTTCAGTTCCTCGATTATGGAAAGTTTGATTTGCAGGTTCAGCTCTTTCTGTTTTTCCTGTTCGGCTGACAATGCACTTCTCTTCTCTTTAATGACGGACATGATGTTCTTGAACTCCTCTTCAACAGTATCTGCTGTCGGAATGAAATTCTCTGCTGTTCCCCCGTTTTCGATGAATAGTTTCTTTGCCGCTTCCAGTTCGGCATTATGCAACTTATAGAAAGCCTGTTTCAGACCATCTATTTCCTGTTTGCCGGCATTTTCCACATCTGCGGAAACCTCTTTAAGCTTAGCCAGGATTTCCTCCTTGTTTAGCTTCTGTATAGCTTCTACCGGCTTTTCTTCCTTCGTTGCTTCTTCAGCCGGAGTTTCGGTCAGAGCCGGTTCTGAAACCTCGGTTGCTTTCTTTTCTTCTTCTAATTCTGCCGCCTTTTCGGGGAGATTAGTGTCATGAGTGTCCATCATTGTACATACGTTTTAAGAAACGGTTTTACCCGTTCGGGTTACATTAGGTCACAAATTAATGAAATAAAACAATTACTTCATACTTTTTTCCTGAGTTTTTTTTCTTTTTTCTTGTTTTAGGAGAGAAGTACGGTAATTCCCATATATAACATCATGCCTATGATGTCATTGGTAATCGCAATAAACGGACCGGTAGCGATGGCTGGGTCTACCTTCAACTTTTCCAGAGTCATAGGAACCAGCGTGCCGAAGATAGATGCAAACATAACTACGGCAAACAGACTGATGGAAACGGAATAGGTGACGGTAGCGGTTGCACCGAACCGGGCGAAATTATATATATACACTAATAGAGAAATAATAGTGGCATTGATTAGTGCTACTACAGACTCTTTTGTTACTTGTTTGAAAATATCTTTGGCATCCAGTGAGTTGTTGGCAAGGCCTTGTACGATGATAGCCGAAGACTGGGTTCCCACGTTCCCACCCGTACCACCGATCAGTGGGATGTAGAGTGCCATTTCGGGATGGGCAGCAAAGGTTGAATCGAAGTTACCTAAAATCATGGAGTTACCAATACCACCGAGCATACCAATAATAAGCCATGGCAGGCGGGCACTCGTCTGACGCATTACGTTATCGTCCGTTTCTACATCCTGAGACAAACCGGATGCTAACTGGTAATCACGTTCCGATTGTTCACGCACTTCGTCCATGACGTCGTCTACGGTGATTTGTCCTACTAGCCGTCCGATACTATCTATAACGGGAACAGCTACTAAGTCGTACTTTTCGATAATCTGTACCACATCATCCACGGATGTGTCGACATGCACAGAAATCGGGTCTTTCCGCATCACGTGCTTCACCTTTGATACGGAAGGGGAGGTAATCATCTTTTTCAGCGGGAACACTCCTTGCAGGCGGTTTTCATCGTCAATGACGTAGACGTAGTAAATTTCATCCAACTGTTCAGCTTGCTGGCGCATCTCTTTCAGACATTCCGGCATACTCCAGTTCTCATTCACGACTACCATTTCCGTACCCATCAAACCACCGGCGGTGTCTTCATCGTACTTCAACAAGTCTACGATGTCTCCTGCCTGTTCAATGTCTTCAATGTGTGAGAGAATTTCTTCCTGTTTCTCTTCATCCAGCTCACGCATCAGGTCTACAGCGTCGTCCGTGTCCATGTAGTCCACGAAGCGCTTGGCAATGGTTTCAGAAGGAAGTATTTCAAGGAATTCCTTACGGACATCCTCATCCATTTCCATCAATACGTCTGCTGCGGTTTCATTATCCAGCAAACGGTATACGAACCGTGCTTCCTCCGGGCTCAGATCATTGCACAGTTCAGCAATGTCCGCAGGATGTAAGTCTATCAGGAGCGCTTTGACGTTTTCAGCGTCTTTTTGCTCTATGAGGTTTTTGACGTTGTCAATGTATTCTTCGTCCATTTCCATAATCTTCCTCCTCTTGCTTTAATGATAATTTATCAGCGTAGTGCTGGAACTCCGCCTGCTAAATATCATTCATTGGTTTCATTACTTTTTTCTCTAATCTCTTTCAAAGCCTGTTCAACCCGGTTGGTCAGATCTGTGAATTGTTGTACCGATAGTTGCTCCGGTCGTTTATTGAATAAAACATCTTCCGTCAGTGGGCAGTCTTTGCCAAGTATGGGTTTTATCGAATTTCTCAGGGTTTTGCGGCGTTGATTGAAAGTGGTCTTCACCACTTGCTTGAATAGTTTTTCATCGCAACCAAGGTCTTGAGTCTCGTTTCGTGTCATGCGGATGACAGCGCTTTTCACCTTAGGCGGTGGGTTGAATACATGCTCATGTACGGTGAAAAGATATTCCACACGATACCATGCCTGTATTAATATGCTCAGAATGCCGTATGTTTTGCTTCCGGGGCCGGCAGCAATACGTTCGGCTACTTCTTTCTGTATCATACCGGTGCAACAAGGTATCAGTTCCTTATTGTCCAGCATCTTGAAGAAAATCTGGCTCGAAATATTATAAGGATAGTTTCCTGTCAGTACAAAAGGCTGCCCGTTGAATAAGCGTTGCAGATTCATCTTCAGGAAGTCATCTTCGATGATATTATCTTCCAGGGACGGGTATTCTTCACGTAGATAGGCAACAGATTCATAATCCAGTTCTACTACTTTCACCGGACGTTCTTTTTTTACCAGGAACTGGGTTAATACCCCCATGCCCGGACCCACTTCCAATACAGGAAGCCCGGGACATACGTCTACGGTATCGGCTATGTCCTGCGCCACTTTCAAATCCTTCAGGAAATGTTGGCCGAGAAACTTTTTAGGCTTTACTAGTCTCATTTATCCACTAAATCATTACTGTTGCACTCTCTTTGCTCCGCGAATATAGTCCATACTTCAGTATTAAAAATAAGCAAGCTTCTTTTGTTCTGCTTCCTATTTGCACTATCTTTGCAGCTCGCAAAGGTAATCCTTTTCGACGAAGAATAACGAATTCTGCATGAATAAACTATTAAAAAAGACATTGAAGATCCTTTTGCCGGTCGCTTTGGGCGGTTTTATCCTGTATTGGGTGTATCGAGATTTTGATTTTGCACGCGCTAAAGAAGTACTTCTGCATGGAACGAACTGGGGATGGATGTTGTTTTCTTTATTTTTTGGTGTGATGAGTCATGTGTTTCGTGGCTGGCGGTGGAAGCAAACACTTGCCCCGCTTGGTGCTTATCCCAAGTCGGGTGATTGTGTAGATGCTATCTTTGTTTCTTATGCAGCCAATCTTATTCTTCCTCGGGTAGGAGAGGTTTCCCGTTGCGGAGTACTTGCCAAATATGATGATGTTTCTTTTGCCAAATCGCTTGGAACAGTGGTAACGGAGCGTTTGATAGATACGTTGACCATCATTGTGATTACCGGGATTACTTTTCTGATACAGATGCCTGTCTTCCTTCGTTTTTTTGAAGAGACGGGTACCAAAGTTCCTTCGCTGGTGCATCTGGTGACGTCTCCTTGGTTTTATGTTGTTCTTTTTAGTATCATTGGTGTATTGGTATTACTTTATTTTCTTCTGCGCATGCTTTCTTTCTTTGAGAAAGTAAAAGGCGTGGTGTTGAATGTATGGGAAGGGGTGATGTCGTTGAAGAGTGTAAAGAATATACCACTTTTTATTCTCTATACCTTATTTATATGGATATGCTATTTTTATCACTTCTATATCACTTTCTATTGCTTCTCTTTTACTGAGCATCTGAGCTTTCTGGCAGGCTTGGTGATGTTTGTGGGCGGCACTTTCGCAGTGATTGTTCCTACTCCCAATGGTGCAGGTTCCTGGCACTTTGCTGTTATTACTATGATGATGTTATATGGTGTCAATGCTACCGATGCAGGAGTTTTTGCGTTGATAGTGCATGGTATACAGACATTGCTGGTTATTGTACTGGGTATTTATGGATGGTTGCATCTGTCATTGGTCAATCGTTCAAAATAGATTCGTTAATGTAGGGGGCGCATCCGAACCCTACCAACTCCCTACCAAGTCCGTGTCAAGTCCGTACCAAATTCGGTTGTATATGTATGGAGATGGTACAGGTTTGGTAGGCACGGGGCGTTTCTTTGTGCTTACTGCAATGTTGGTTTTTCACAGGAAAAAGTTTAGGTTCTTGCATAGTTTGGGAATAAAAATGTATATTTGCGAAAACTAACTTTTAAAATGTTATGAGTACAATCTTGCAATTAGCTCCACAGAATGTGTGGAAGCATTTTTATTCGCTGACTCAAATTCCCCGTCCGTCCGGACACATGGAGAAGATAACCGAGTTCCTTGTTAATTTTGGAAAAGGCTTAGGCTTGGAATCATTTGTCGATGAAATAGGCAATGTTATCATTCGTAAAGCTGCTACTCCGGGGATGGAAAACCGCAAAGGCGTCATTCTTCAGGCGCACATGGATATGGTGCCCCAGAAGAACAATGATACTGTTCACGATTTTACAAAAGATCCTATTGAAACCTATATCGATGGCGATTGGGTGAAAGCTAAAGGTACTACATTGGGTGCAGACAATGGTCTGGGCGTTGCAGCTATTATGGCTGTGCTCGAAGATAGCAGTCTGAAACATGGCCCGTTGGAAGCCCTGATTACGAAAGATGAGGAAACAGGCATGTACGGTGCTTTCGGCTTGAAGCCAGGTATACTGAAAGGTGAAATCCTGTTGAATCTTGATTCTGAAGATGAAGGCGAATTATATATTGGCTGTGCCGGTGGTATCGATCTGACTGCTACATTGGAATATAAAGAAGAAGCACCTGCTGCCGATCTTGTAGCCCGTAAGGTTACTTTGAAAGGTCTGCGTGGTGGTCACTCCGGTCTGGAGATCAATCAGGGTCGTGGAAATGCTAATAAGCTCTTAGCTCGCATAGTGCATGATGTCTTGATTGAGTTTGATTCTCAGTTGGCAAGTTTTGAGGGTGGAAATATGCGTAATGCTATTCCTCGTGAAGCATGTGCTGTATTGGTGTTTAATCCTGAAGATACGGAAGGACTGGAAGATTATATTAAGGAATATGAAGCACAGATCAATGCGGAATACGCTCCGATTGAAAGCGGTATCACTCTGACTGTTGAATCTGTTGAGCTTCCTGCAACTATTGTTCCTACGGAAATTCAAGACAATATGATTAATGTATTGATGGCTTGTCAGGATGGCGTGATGCGTATGATTCCTACTGTGCCTGATACAGTGGAAACTTCTTCTAATCTGGCTATTGTTATTATTGGTGGTGGTAAAGCGGAAGTTCGTATCCTGGCACGTAGCTCTTGCGATACAATGAAAGAATTTCTGGCTGACAGCCTGACTGCTTGTTTTGCTATGGCTGGTATGAAGGTGGAATTAAGTGGAGGTTATTCGGGTTGGCAGCCTAATGTGGATTCTCCTATTCTGCACGCCATGAAGTTGTCTTATAAGCAACAATTCGGTGTAGAACCGGCAGTGAAAGTAATTCATGCAGGTTTGGAATGTGGTATTATTGGTGCTAACTGTCCGGGATTGGATATGATTTCCTTCGGACCAACGTTGCGCTCTCCGCACTCACCGGATGAACGTGCTTTGATTCCGACAGTTTCCAAGTTCTATGATTTCTTGGTAGCTACATTGGAACAGACACCGGAAAAGTAATTAGTATTCTATTATAAAGAAGGCGGTAAAAAAGCTTAAGCATTTTTACCGCCTTCTTCTTGTCCTCCATTTGTTTGTTATAGCGCTTTTTTTGAGTAGTTAGAGTGAATGGCTATAAAAAGAGTGAGGCTGTCTCCCACTGGGTACAGCCTCACACAACAACATTTTACTTTTCACGATGGTGAAAAAAAGGACTATTCTTCACAGAGTAGTTGTTTCATTTAAAAAAAGTATGCCCCGAAGGACATACTCTTTTTATTTAGTATCTAATCTTTATTTAGTTACCAGGAGTTCCTGAGTTAGGAGCTACAGTCACTTCATAAACATTGATCAGAGTCTTCCACTTGTAGCCATATTCAACCGGGATAAACAGCTTGTATGCCTTGTTAACCGGAGTACCGCTATAGTTGTAATAAGTCAGAACGTCTTTCAATTTACCATCAACAAGTTTCTGTTCGTACTTAATCTCAACGTTTGCAGGCAAGCTACCTTGAGTGTAACCTTCAACAGGTTCCAAGTTACCACCTTCAGGTTTCAAGTTAGTCTTGATCTTAGTTACATCCAAAGTGCTAGAACCAGCTACCAACGGCCAACCTGCTTCTCTTACTTGGTAGAACTCATACAGTTTTTCTGCTAAGTCACCCTTGCCAGTCTTAGCAACAACCTGGTTGTTGTCATTCCAAGAATAGTAAGTGAATGCGTCAGTTACATCAATTGTACTACCTTCGTTTTGAGCATCGATGAAGTTCTTAATTTCACCCTTCTTAACCTGTAACGGTTCGATGATGTTAGCTTCATATTGCTTAACTGTAGTTACATTCTTACCATTACCACAGATATCAGCTACCAAATTGATAGGAACAAGCTTACCAACCAATGCTTTAGCAGCTTCTGTCGGCTGATTAGTAAAGTCAGTAACAGGATGAGCAGGAACAGCTTCTTCCAACTTAATGTTGTAAGTTTGTTCAGCTGCGTTCAACAGGTTAGCTGCATGGTTCACAATAGTTGCAGCCAATTGACCGTTGATCCACAATTCAGTATCATTGTTCTTCAACGTAGCTGTGTATTCTTTACCGTCTTTCCAAGTATACTTGTAGTTAGCAATTCTTGCCTTGTCAAATACAAATCTTACACCCAGATCATTGTAATAGACACCATTAGAGTTAGCTCCCATAGTAGCACCAGCTTGGGCAGGACCGAAAGAAGGATAGTAGAATTTCTTACCAGCTACATTCTTGTCAGTGTAATATACTACACCTGCAGCACCGTCAGTCGGTTTCTTATATCTGTCATCCAAGAAGCCATTCAACAGGTCAGTATAGATGTTACATGTTGGGTTGGTACCTGTAACTACGTTCCATGCCGGGTTAGATTCCTTAGTACCGTAAACGATCGGGTTGATGTTGAATACTTCATATACCTTGTCACCCTTCCAGTAAGTACCCATATGGCCCCAAACGTTCAGAGCAGGCATGTAGATAGTTCTTGTCATTACAACTGTAATGTCAGCATTGATACCCTTAGGATCTTTGTAAGTCACAGTCTTAGTGAATGTCTTTTCTTGCTGAGTAGGCCAGAATACGCCCAGATCAGTTTCAGACAATGTCCACAAGATATTGTGAGATTCAACACCTTCTTCAGGATTAGCGATATCTATAGCTGTACCAGCACCTGTACCATCTACGAACTGAGTATAGATAGAATGGAATTCATTCTTAGTCATACCACCAGTCTTAGCCTTGTCGTAGATCATTGTGTTCATCATTTCTGTATTAACACGGTTTTCAACAGTGCAATTGAACAGAGTAGGCTGGAATGGAACAGACAGAGTCTTACCTTCCATAGTCCATTTAATCTTGATATAACGTTGAGCGATCAAAGCGTTACCGTTTTGAGTATCGATCAAAGATACGCAAACGATAGGCTCACGACCTACAGCTGTAGCTGATTCAGGAATGTTATATACTTTAGATGTCATGATACCACTTTCAGGAGAATCGATTTGAGCAAACTTCTGCTGGTCAGTCTTGTTTGTATTATCGTTCTGCGGAATGTAAGCAGCATTAGCCAAACGGAAACGGAATGCCAAACCATAGTCAGCATAGTTATCCAAACCTTCATGTTTGCTATGATCGTTATTGATATCACTTACACAAACTTTCACCAATGTCTTCAGATCAAGAGCTTTGTCGTAGGGCTGGTAAACATCGATCAAAGAGTTTGCATCAGACTTATACAGGCAGATAGAGTCATGATAGTGAACATAGAATTTGCCGTTAGCATCAGTCTGAGTTTCATCAGCAAAGTTACCAGTAGTTGTCTTGCTATAATCAGTTCTCATGTTAGCAAGATAAGGTAACTTGATAAGTTCCTCGATACGGGCATATTCAGAGTTTACATAAACACCGTCAATAGTACCAGCTGCAAGATCCTTAGCTTCATCTGCAGTATAGTTAGCTTCTGCGATAGGAGCTTTCAAAGAAGCCATATAGAATGATTCTTTAGTACCAGTCGTAGAAGTATTAAGCTGTGTATTCAAGAAGCTCTTTTCTTTCTTGAATGTTACTTCCAATACGCCCTTATCATTGATGTTATATCCAGTAACTTCGATAGGCTTATTGTTAGTAATTTCAACACCTGCTCTGGTTATGATGTTCTCAGACTTCAAACCATCGAATGAAGGCAATTTGATATCTTGAGTACGGATACCTATACTCGGACTTACATGGAAATAAGCTTTATTCTTTTCCGTAGAAATGTAATTAGCTTTAGTCGCAGCATTAACGTGGTCCAGAACCGGAGTTGTTGCATGTACTTCTGATTTGTGATCAGCTACTACCTGATACTTCTGCGGAGTATATTGCAAAGTAGTGAAAGTGATAGCAGCGATACCATTAATATGAGTAGTCGGTATTACAGCCAGACTAGTCAAACGGTGACCGATCAATTTAACTACTTCATCAGTCAAAGTTTGAACCTTTGTAGATAAAACTTGCAACTTCTCATCAGTAACAAAGTCTGCTTCGAGCTCTTTTTTCAAAGCAGCAACTTTTGCTGTTACATCATCCAAAGAAGCCAATTTGTCGATTTGCTTTTGCAAATCAGACTGTGCTTTTTCCAAAGCTGCTTTCAGAGCTTCGATTTCTGCAGATGAGCCCCCTTGTCCAGCTTTGTCCAATGCTTCTTGAGCTTTGGTCAGTGCTTCTTCTGCTTTAGTCTTAGCAGCAGTCGCATCAGTCTTAGCTCCATTGATGGCAGCCTCTAAAGCACTTACCTTAGAGTTCAATTCATCAAGTGAAGCTTTCTTGTCCAGTTGTCCCTGCAGGTCCTTGATGTCATCATCGTAGTCCTTACAAGACGTGAACGTTCCTGTAGAACCTACCATTAAAGCTCCAAACAGGATTGCACTTAGAAATTTTTTGTTCATAATAAAAAAACTTTAAATTTATAAATTTAAAAAAATAAAGAATAATAAAAATTCATTTGTAAATCCTCACCTTTTTAGAGCCGTTACTTTATAGGTAATAAAATCTCGTTAAATCCGTTAACATTCAAGGAATAATGGCCATAGAAAGGCTATTTGGTGGGAGATGAGAAAATGTATCAGTATGAATATGTGAGAGAAAAAAGCAGTTCCTAAAAGGAGACATTGAAAAAGGAGAAAAGAATATTTTAAAGAAGATAAGAAGACTGAAATAGGGTGTAATATATTGATTATTATATTATTATAAAAAATACAACCTTTTCTGTAAAGTCAAGTCTTTCCCTTCCTCAAAGCACTCCTTGAAGAATCTAAATATTATGTGACAATACTAAGCTATATTATAAAGAGGAATTACACCTTTTATACTAAATATCCGCCACTTTTTACAAAAGAAATTACTATCCGATTAGCTTCATCTATCTTCTTATTACTAAAAGGCTTCAGATAAGTTTCTGTAACTGCAATGGACGAATGTCCCATTGCTTCCGAGATGATTCCGGGATGAATTTCACAGTGATAAGCCATTGTAGCCCAGGTATGTCGGGCGGCATAAGTACTGAGAGCAGACTTCATTCCAATAGATTGTTTTA
>UMLQ01059011.1_pt1 | contig 11760 bp, 10 predicted proteins | sample 1966631 | NCBI WGS metagenome assembly UMLQ01 (sample SAMEA4836206, study PRJEB28245) | human gut metagenome | biome: gut microbiome; material: fecal sample | place: Denmark | collected 2008 | reverse complement strand
TAAATAATGTTAAACTATAGTGTTGCGGAATTAAGGTTTATATGAAATTATATATTGCTTATTTGCCCAAATATGTTTCCCATCCAAACTCAGTTCTGTACCTGCTGGAAGTTCTACTATGATACATGCTTCCTTTGCTGGTATGGTAAACACACCGTCTTTACTAATACCTCTTGCAACATATTTTTTAGAAACTATATCAAACAAGTCCACAGCCTGTTTAGTCTGATAATTTATATGTTCATCTATATCATAAGGATTATAATACAAATATACAGGATAGGGTCTAGACGCATAAAAATCGGTTGCGTTACAATCCAATTTTAAAATGCCTTTCACATTAGTAGTATCAACTATAGCGCCTAAAATACCCACCGGTGATGAACTATAAACACTAAACATACTTTCTGTAGGATTTCCGTCAATCCATTTAGGACCATCACCTATTGCTACAGGTGAAACTCCTTTAAGTGATTCTTTTCCGTAATCATCAAACTTACGTAATCCTTCATAAGCAATGTTGTTATTTGTTATATCTTTTAACTCTGGAGCCCATTGATGTTTTTCATCTATATATCCAGGATAAAACAAACGACACGCACTAGCATTATTCAACATCCACTTACCAATAGCTTTAGCATATTGAGGCTGATATTTTACCATTGGAACAAATGGCCACGCCGGTTTAATACTATTCATCAAAAAAGCATATCCACCACCATCTGTGATACTTCCTTGTAAACCACTTACATCATAACCACCCCATTTACCAACAATAATACCCCAACCAGTTCTTCCAGTAGGACTTTTACAGCCATCAAATACCCAGTTTAACAACTTCTGTACATCATAATTTGCTCCCTCTGTTGCATTCAAATAAGCTGCTGTATAAACTCCCAAGGGAAGAAGAGCTTCATAAAAGCGACTTTCCTTCTGTGAAAGTAAAGCTTCAATCGCACTTTTACTATGATTCAAATAGCGCACATCCCCAAATTTACGATAAGCACATAGCAACACATAGGCATGCCCTCCAGCTACATCTTGTTGAAAAGGTATATGATTAATCCCCCCCCGCATTTTTCCATAATCAAAGTAAGAATAATCATAATTACCATTTAAAACAGAATCAGCCTTCGTAAACTGTTCTGCAATACTTTTCTGTATGGACTCAGCACCATCTACACCAGGAAAAACATCACATACAGCATAATACAAAGCATTAGGTAATACATCATACCACCAATCACGACCATAACCCCCTCCCTTTGAACCTACAGACGATGTGGTATTATTCATTACAATATTCCAACCCGTATCCGAGTTAAAATAATTTTGTGCCATTTTTACATAATTATAGCCATCTTGATTTGTCTTATCAATACCAACAAGCCCTGCTCCTAATATAGCGGCCAAAGAATTCAAGCTTTCATGAAACTCTCCATTATTTACATTTTTTCCCTGACGGATATCTTTTACAGCAGTATACAGTCCAAAAGTTGGTTGATCAATATTACGACGGGCATTATCTAACCAAATTAATGGACCAACTTTACTTGTATTCTCCCAATCGAATACAAATTTATCGAAATCACGTGCCTTTTTCTTCCAATCTAGCATTTGATAGGTTACTGGAATATCAGGCATCGAATCAATTCTATTTATGGTAACCTGCTCCACAGGAGTACCCAAATCAATATTACTCGTACATGATACACATAAAAAGAATGTACCAATCGTCAACATCTCTTTTACATTCATACTTATATTTTTTTCATTACGACATCTGTTTCCTTAGTTATATTTTTTGCTAACGGATAAGCTAAAAGCTGTAATCCGGCGACTATCACAAGAGCATATTTTAATGCAAAATCTTGTGAAATACAATAGGCAAGAAACAAAAACAACAACAAACCAAAAGCTCTCCCCATAAACAAACCAAATTCATGGCTTAAAATATAAGCATACTCATTCCGTTGCTCTATCTTAGCAACAGCATCAATTGTACGCATCATTATAGGGAAATAAGCCAAATCAAATAATGGCTGAAATATTACTTTACATAAAACAAATAAAATAACACCTAATGCAGAATATAAAATACCATTACATAAAGTTCCTATAAAAAATAAGACTAAGCCACTGACAAATATCTTTATACGATCCTCAGGATGAGCGACACGCCCCAAGATATAAACCAATAAGGCAGTCAATGCTCCACTTATTCCTTGGATGACTCCCAAAATTCCTTCATCTCCTACTAACTTTAATACTAGAATAGCTGGAGCTGTAACCAAAAAGCCTTGTACCATTCCTTTCAACATAGCTAAGCCCAACATTTTCTTCCACAGATTCGTAAAGTGAAAATATAAAAAATTAGTTTCTTGAGGATTTTTAAAATTTCCTTTCCACAATACAGAACATGCTATTAAAGTTATAAAAACAACTCCAAGAGTTACAGCCTGGTATGACATGTTAATATCAAAAACAATACCCCAAAATTCTTTTCCATTCATAAGACTAAGAAAAGCACCAATAACCAAAGGTACACCAATAGACGTTATAGAAAAGAAAAAGGACTCCAATCCAAAAAAGTAATTCCGGTTATCATCATTTGTATTATTCAAAGCTAACAAATAGCGATTTGTCCAGAAAAAACCAGAAGCTGCTCCCATAAAAAAACCAGCAATACCCAGTTCCACCATTCCCAATGACTTAATGGTCATCATCGCAAACATTGATAAACCGCTGACAAGAATGCCGGCTGAATATAATGTTTTCACATTATAGTAACGTAATAGAAAACCGTTGACGAAAGAAGTCGTAACAATACCTAAATACATTGCTAATTGATAAAAAGCAACCATTGTCGGATCACTGGTATTTCTCATAACATAAGCTCCGACAAAAATTTCTACAACAGGAAGAACTAAAGCATAAAATAAATTAGTTATTAACAGAACCTTCATATTATGCTCCTGTTGTCTAAAAAATAAATATTCTGTTTTCAGCTTATTCATCAGATTCCAACATTTAAAATATTAAGTATTTCTTTAACAGACAGTTCAGCTTTACAAATAACCTCATCACTTGCACCATAATATATTGTTATGGTATCCCCATCTACTAATTGTCCATTTGTAAATATTACATTGCCAAAAAAACCTGTTTGCTCATAAGAAGCAATAGGTTCCATAATCGGTTCTTTACTTCTAGCTAGTACTTTTGAAGGATCATTTAAATCAAGTAATAAAGCACCTAAACAATAACGATGATTAAAATCTGCTCCATGATAAATTTCCAGCCAGCCAGCTTCTGTTTTAATTGGAGCAGCTCCGGCTCCAACACGAGCGCAATCCCAAAAGCCATCACGTGTCGTAGCTACACATTTATGATTACCCCAATGCCGTAAATCAGGTGATTCTGCAAGCCAAATGTAATTACCGCCTAATTCAGGACTGCTAGGACGATGGAATGTATAATATTTATCATTTATCTTTTCCTCAAACAAAGCACAATCCTTATTATGAGGAGGTAAAATCATACCATAATGTTCAAATGTCTTCCAATCATTTGTATGCATCATTCCTACCCCTACTGCAACAGAAGAAACTTCTGTAAAGGTCAAATAAAAGCCATCTTTAGTAGAAGCAACACGACAGTCTTCAATACCGAAAGCTTCTAATTCCCCTTTTCCGAAAATTGGAGGATATCCGGGCTCATCATGAAAATGGATACCATCTTCACTTGAAACTAAACGAAGATAAGACATCGTTGTAAGATAATTTTTTCCCTTATAACCTATTACACGAGGGTCAGAAGCATCTAAATCCGGATCATTTTCTGCAAATGACATTACTTTAATTTGTCCTTGTTCATCATAAATAGGAAAGCTAATAATTCCTTCTTGTTGAACAGGACGTTCAGCCACTCTTAAAAGAAGCCATGTTTTACCTTTAAATTTAAAAACTCCAGGATTTAACAGACAAGTAATTTCCATATCATTTATTCCAGCTTTTAAATCTTTTGGGGAGAGCAGCGGGTTACTCTCACATCTTTTTGCTATATCCATAGTATTATATCATTTAAATTTTAGGCAAAAGTATAGTGATAGTAGTATGTTTTCGTTCACTATATTCTCAATTAAGTATAGGTATGCTGCATAACACAAATTCGAACAAATCATCTTTTTATATACAAAAAAGAGGAAGATAAAACAGATAACATATTGTATAAAAGACACTTAGCTCAGACGGCAAAAGTATATTATAGTATCAAAAAGGTATACTGAGATTAACAACAACATTGTTCCTGCATTTCAGATCAAAAAAATATCCCCGACATCTTTTCATTTAAAGAAATCGGGGATTACAAAAAACTATGATAACAAATTACAATTCCTTAATGCTGACAGCTACACCTCCACTCGGAGCAAGACGTTGTTTCAATTTTGTCTTATTAGTTACTTTCTTTGTAGAAATCACATATTCCTTTGGATTTGTACGCCAGTCAGCTGTTTTTCCATCGGCATAAATAGTTGCCTGATATTTTTTCCCAGCCGGAAGGAAACTCAAATCAATAACGGCTTCACGACTGTTTTCATCAGTAATTCCACCAATATACCATTCGTTCTTACCTTTTGCCTTACGGGCAATAGTGATATAATCACCCGGTTCAGCTTCCAAAATATATGTATTATCCCAGTCCACAGCTACATCTTTAATAAATTGAAAAGCATCTGGATATTTTTCATAATTCTGATATAAATCGGCTGCCATCTGAAGAGGACTGTACATCGTTACGTAAAGTGCAAGCTGTTTAACCAATGTAGTACCTAATTTAGCTTTGTTTGAGCCATAAACAGAAAGATCACCTTCAAAGATTCCCGGAGTATAATCCATCGGACCACCCATCAAACGGGTAAATGGCAAGATAGTCTGATGATCCGGACGGATTCCATTGAAGGACTCAAATTCCGTTCCACGTGCTGATTCTTGAGCTATCCAGTTAGGATATGTACGATACATACCAGTAGGACGTACAGCCTCGTGTGAATTAACCATAATATGATATTGTGCCGCTGTTTCTGCTACTCGATTATAATGGTTCACCATCCATTGTCCGTCATGATGTTCGCTACGCGGAATGATAGGACCTACGTAACCGGTCTTTACAGCATCATAACCATTTTCTTTCATAAAGCGGAATGCATCATGCATCTGACGTTCGTAATCGGCAACCGATGAGGTTGTTTCATGATGCATAATAATTTTTACTCCTTTTGATGCAGCATAACGCTGAAGCTCTTTCACATCAAAATCCGGATAAGCTTTAGTGAAACTATATATAAATTCCTTGGCATAAGCGTAATTGTCTTCCCAGCCTTCGTTCCATCCTTCTACCAATACTGCATCAAAACCATTTTTCGCAGCAAAATCGATATACTCTTTCACATGAGCCGTATTGGCACCATGATGTCCGTTCGGTTTCAACTTAGTATAGTCAGTTTTGCCGATTACGATATCTTGCGTATCAGTATAAGCCCATGTAGAACCTCCACCTGTAAAATACTCCCACCAAACACCAACATACTTGGTTGGCTTAATCCAGGAAGTATCTTCCAACTTGCAAGGCTCATTCAGGTTTACAATCAAATTCGAAGCCAGAATATTTCGAGCGTCATCACTTACAATAATCGTACGCCACGGACTGGTACTACCTGTCTGAATGTATCCCTTTGTTCCGTTTTTATCGGGAGTAAGGTGTGAACTCATCAGGAAAGTCTGTGCATCCAAATTCAGGTGCATAGCTGGATAATTAACTAAGGCAGCCTCATGAATGTTGATATAAAGTCCGTCATCCGACTTCAGCATCAAGGGTGTCTGTACAGCAAGATTAGGTGAAGGCGATTTACAGGCCAAAGCCTCATCACGTGCCTTGTCTATCAACTGCGGAACCTCCGACAGTTTAGAAGTTGTTATCTGAAACTCATTAGTATCATAGTCAGCCGGAATCCAGAATGCCTTATGATCACCGGCCAACTGGAATTCTGTTACTTCTTCATTAATAGTAAAATGGCGCAATTCCTTCTGTACCGGGAACTCATAACGGAACCCTAATCCATCATCGAACAAACGGAAACGGATATTCAGCAACCATCCCGTACCTTCTTGCTCCAAGGCAACAAACAATTCCTTATGATTATCACGAATAACACTATTCTGCCCCCATACAGGATTCCAAGTCGTATCGGAAGCATCCTCTTTTGTTTCTACAATACGGAAATTTTTGCTGAAATCGAACGATGGACGTATCTGAAAGCCCATCTTGCTTTCTTTTATTACATCCTTTCCTTTATACTTCAATGAATAAACCGGAGTTTTGTCAGCCGACAAATGAAAATCCATAACCAGATTTCCGTCGGGTGAAGTCAATGTTTGGGCTAAAGAAAATCCCACGCCAAACAGACAGATCATAACACACAGAATAAGTTTCTTCATAATATCTCTATTGATTAACGAAATTAATACTTTTGTAAATATAACAATTATCTGCTGATATACACTTACCGTACTTTTGAAAACTTCTTTATACCTTCAAAAAAGGCTTATCCAAAACATCCTCATCATAAATCAGAAAATATTTATTGTTTTTCGATAAATATTTTCTGATTCTCTTTTGTTCTTTAAAAATAATATCTACATTTGCATATCGAAAAACGATAAATATTTATCGAAAGCTAACACAGAAAAATAATTAAGAACCACAAACACGATGCAATTATGAAAAAGACATTATTAAGAAAAGCAGCTATGGCAAGCCTCTTCACCCTGATGACACTGACAGTCACAAAGGCAAACGCAAAAGGAACTTTCATTTATGGAGAAACAGACAACGGTTTGATTGTTTCTACCCTGAATGAGGACGGCAAAACACTTACTCCAAAATGGAAATACGAGTACCAGTACGACGAACAAGGACGACTGACCGAGAAGAAAGCATATCGATGGAATTTGCAACAACAGATGTGGACACCGGCCTATCTGCTCACTATTACATCGAACGACTCGATATGTATCATGGATTATGCCGAATGGAACAAACTTTTTTGTAACTTTGAGCGTAACCGCCAACAAAGTGTTTATTATGTAGACAGTTCGAACACTTTATTGACTTATTATAGCCGTTCATCCGCCTGCGGAATAAGTGAAAATAACAAATAACTAAAATTCAATTATTATGGGACGCACCATCAAATTATTGCTATACTACTTTGCCTACCAACTGGCATTCATGGGAGTTTTTCTGTGCGGATATATGATCTTCCATCATACCACAGAATTACCTCAATCTACCGACTCTACTTACATCACCCTCATCTTACTGGCACAGGTTCTATCTACAGCCGCTGTAGGTATCCATCTGATAGTGGGAAAATATGTACCACTCGACCGAAAGACTTGGGCGTATTATAATTCCGGTAAAGTTCTGATTGCCGCTATCCTATTAATTGTAGGTATGGGATTGTGGAGCAATTACCTGAACGAGCTGGCCGACTTGCCCAATAACATGCAGGAAATTTTCGCTATGATGATGCAACATCCACTGGGAGTCGTGGCAATCACCATCATGGCTCCTGTTGTAGAAGAGCTATTATTCCGCGGAGCCATCCAAGGACACCTGCTGCGCAAATGGAAGAAACCACTTTGGGCCATCGTTGTATCGTCACTGATATTCGGTATCGTACATGGCAACTGGGTACAAGCTCCTTTCGCTTTCGTGGTAGGTCTGGCCTTAGGCTGGATTTATTATCATACAGGTAGTCTGCTTCCCGGCATATTGATGCACTTCGTCAACAATAGTACTGCTGTTTTCAGCTTTTGGCTTTCCGATGATCCGAATGCCACAATGGTTTCTACCTACGGTCTCGAAGGAGCCGCACTCATGGCTGTTGCAGGAGCGATACTTACTTTCGTATGTATCAAGTACATCCAAAAACAACTTCCACAACCTGCAACATGGAGAGAAGAACAACCCACAAGTACAATCGAATAATACCCCGAATTTATGAAACATCTCAGCATATTAGGTATATTGGCCATTTTTGCCTTAGCTCTAAATCTCTATTTTGCCATAGGCAGTAATTTTAATGATTTCAAACAAGGATTTGAAGATGGACAAAAGAGCTCTACTTACGACACACAAGCAGATTCACACGGATTTAGGGCAGAAATAAGAGTTACTCCTATCTCCACTCCAAGTGATAGTCTGAATTTACAATTACCCGGTAAAACTGTAAAAGCGCCCTATCAGGTTTCAGAAGTTACCTGTCTGATCAAAGAAACTCCGACAATGCTAATCACTATAATATTTTCAGCTTTGGGAGTCATCGTATTATCTGTTTATGGTGTCTACTGTCTGATACGTGTACTGATATGTATCACACGACAAGATATTTTTTCCCGCCGCAACATCCGATGGCTTCGCTGTAGCTTACGGCCAGTTAGCAGTCACTTCCCTCTCGTTTTTATTAGACTGGAGCATCGAGCAGGCAGTTCTCGCGCAAGTATCCCTGCCAGGTTATCAAGTAACGGGTGTCACCCCGATACCCCTGCAATGGGAGTCAGTCATCCTGATCGTATTACTTACAGAGATTTTTGCCACAGCCGTCAAGATTAAAGAAGAAAACGATCTAACCATATAACCATATATCGCCTATGAAACCGAAAAGCAATTATTCACGCCCGATGGCGGCCATTTACATTATTATAAGTTTTCTAGCCACACTCTTCGTATTAGAATTGATTTGCTTCCTCACCTTCTATCCACTTTTGGAGAACAGGTTTCTGCGTATATTTGCAAGCTTAATATGGCTTTATGCCGGAGCTTTTGCCTATTATAAATTAACCCACCGTTATACCAAATGGTGGAAAAGACTAAACAACCAATAAACAGTATGCCGATTATAGTAAACCTTGATGTAATGATGGCGAAACGAAAGATTTCGCTGGGAGAACTTGCCGAAAAAATCGACCTTACTCCCGCCAATCTTTCCATTCTGAAAACAGGAAAAGCCAAAGCTGTCCGATTTTCTACTTTGGAGGCAATCTGCAAAGAACTCAATTGCCAGCCGGGAGATATATTAGAATACAGACCGGAAGAGTAAAGCTCTTCCGGTAAAAGGCTGTCAAATAGTAAAGAATAAACAATTCTTATAGCCGATAATCCATTAATTGTCCGTATCTTTGCAGCCGAATTAGATATTTGAAATAAATGAAGACATTTGAAGAACTCGGCGTTTCCGCAGAAATACGCCAGGCAATCGAGGAAATGGGTTATGAAAATCCCATGCCTGTACAAGAAGAAGTTATACCGTATCTGTTAGGAAACCGCAACGACGTAGTGGCTCTGGCACAAACCGGAACCGGAAAAACAGCCGCATTTGGTCTGCCGCTGATACAAAAAATCGATGTAACGAAACGAATCCCCCAAGCACTAGTGCTTTGTCCTACACGAGAGCTTTGCTTACAGATAGCAGGCGATCTGACTGATTATTCTAAATACATCACCGACTTAAAAATTCTCCCCGTATATGGAGGCTCTTCTATTGAAAGCCAGATACGTAGTCTGAAACAAGGTGTACACATTATCGTAGCTACTCCAGGACGTTTGATAGACTTAATGGAGCGTAAAGTTGCACGCCTGGAAACTATCCGCGATGTGGTAATGGATGAAGCCGATGAAATGCTGAACATGGGATTTACCGACAGCATCAACGCTATTCTGGAGCAAGTTCCAGAAGATCGTAACACCTTGATGTTTTCAGCTACCATGAGTCCGGAGATTGCCCGTATTGCTAAAACTTATTTGCATAATGCCAAAGAAATCACAATCGGGACAAAGAATGAAGGAAGCAAAAACGTACATCATATCGCCTACATCGTACATGCAAAAGATAAATACCTGGCATTAAAGCGAGTTGTCGATTATTATCCACAGATTTACGGTATTATTTTCTGCCGTACCCGTAAAGAAACTCAAGAGATTGCCGACAAGCTGATTCAGGACGGCTATAATGCCGACTCTTTACATGGTGAACTAAGTCAGGCACAACGTGACTTGGTCATGCAGAAGTTCCGTCAGCGCTATTTGCAACTGTTGGTTGCTACCGATGTAGCTGCACGTGGACTGGATGTAAATGACTTGACTCATGTCATTAATTATGCTCTTCCTGATGATACAGAAAGTTATACACATCGAAGCGGACGTACCGGACGTGCCGGAAAGACAGGTATATCTATCGCTATCATCAACCTGCGTGAGAAAGGTAAAATGCGTGAGATAGAACGCATTATCAACAAGAAATTTACAATAAGCACACTGCCTAGCGGAAAAGAGATTTGCGAACAACAGCTTATCAAGGTAATTGATGACATCGAAAAAGTTAAGGTTAACGAAGACGAAATAGAAGCTTTTCTACCAGGAGTCTACCGAAAACTGGAATGGTTAAGCAAGGAAGACCTGATTAAGCGAGTGGTATCTATGGAGTTTAACCGCTTCCTGGAATACTACAAAAATGCTCCGGAAATAGAACAGCCTAAAGCCAACGAAAAGAGCAATGAAGCTAAAGAACGGAAAGATCGTGGAAGCGACCGTGAAAAAGTGGCACGCAAGGCTGAAAAAGGCTATACCCGTCTGTTCCTGAATTTAGGAAAGACCGATGGCTTCTATGCCAATCAGATCATTGAGCTGATAAACCGCAACTTGAAAAAAGAGCATATTCAGATCGGTAGAATCGATCTCATGCAGAATTTCTCTTTCTTCGAAGTTGTAGAAAGTCAGGCATCGATGGTAATGAAAGCACTGAATAAGGTAACCCTGAACAAAGGTCGTAAGGTTATTGTAGAAATAGCTGGAGAAAATACGGGAAAAAGCGATAAAAGTGGTAAAAAGCGTGGTAAGGAAAGCGTAAGAGAAGAAAAAACAACCAAGAAAAAAGAAACCAAATCCGCAGAAAAGAAAAAAGATAAACCTAGCCGTGAAGAACGAGGCTATACCGCCGCACGTGGTCCTAAGAAGAAAGATGACTGGAAACAGTTCTTCCAAAATGACAATCGTCCTTTGCGTGGTGAAGAGCCGGACTTTGCAGAAGAAGGCTGGGCGAAACGAAGTAAGCGCAAAAAATAAAAATTCATACGATAAATATTTGAAAAGCCCGCCGATTGACTTGTGTGTCAAGGGCGGGCTTCTATATCAGTTCTTACACGTATTCCTGTTATTCTACAACCAGACGAAGCTTTTTCGTTCCTGTGCGTGCCTGAAGCCATTCCAACATTTTGTCTTTTTCCTGTTTGGAAAGACTCCGGTCGCAATCAACAAAAGCATAAGTTAAGGTATCCATACGAAGACTGTCTACACGAAGCTGAAGACTCTTTGAAACAGAAATTGTTTTTATACATGGGAAAAGAACCTTAATCTCCTGCCCCATCTTCTCATTCATCAAATTCGAACCTGTAAAATCTGGTAGCAAGCGATTCAGTGAATCAAGTACAGCTTGTTGTGACATAAGCTGCTTCTCACTATTCTTATAAAAATCCTCCATTACCATCGACTTAATATTTCCTATATCCATCGCACCGGCTCCATTAACTCCCTGAAAAACGACCAATTTTGTCTGATCCAGCTTATAATCAGCAAGTTTATTCCGCGCATTCTGTATTTGTTCCTCTGAAACTTCCTTTCCGATAAATACCACTTTAATCT
>UMLQ01040596.1_pt1 | contig 11774 bp, 10 predicted proteins | sample 1966631 | NCBI WGS metagenome assembly UMLQ01 (sample SAMEA4836206, study PRJEB28245) | human gut metagenome | biome: gut microbiome; material: fecal sample | place: Denmark | collected 2008 | reverse complement strand
CCCTTGCCGCCGGTCAGCCGGTATTCCTCCACGCCGAACAGCTGCGATTCGTGTCCGTAATATGCGCGTTCGTTCATTTGGATGCTCCTTTCAGTCCAGACGTACATACAGACAGAAAGCCTGTACGTTGTTCCTTCTATCCTAGAATAACAGAAAAAACGTACAGGCAATAGTGATTTTTGTACAAAATCCGAAAAAATTATTTTTTGTCCGCCGCTTCGCTGCCGCTCTCCAGTTTTTTTCGGTATTCGCGCGGGGAACAGCCGAATTTCCGGTGGAAAACCTTGGAGAAATAGTTGTAGTCGTAAAAGCCGACGTTGGACGCGATCTCGGAGATCTGCATTGAGGTGGAGCGGATCATCTGCTCGGCCATGGAGATACGCTTGCTGCGGATATAGTCGGCGACGGAGGAATTGAAGCTCGTGTGGAAGATCTGATAGAGCTCAGCGCGCGAGACGGAAAAATGCGCGCACAGGTGCTCGATGGACAGATCCCAGGCGATGTTGTCGTTGATGTATTTTTCGATCTGCTGCGCCGTGTCGAGATTGCGCACCTCAAGCATCCGCTGGTGGTAAATGTGGCTGATGCAGGCGTCGAGAATGTTGCAGGCGGCCTTGATCTCGTCCGGGGAATAGTGCAGCTGCATATTGTAAAGCGAACGGCACTCCTCTTCGTCGATGCCAAACTGCGCGGCGTAGGCCGCGATGGTGTTGAGCTCCGCGTCCCGGCCGTTCGTGGCCTGTCCGATGCAGATGAACGCGACGATCACGCCTTCATAATACAGCGGCGCGAGATATTCTGTCAGCCCTGCGTGACATCGGTACTGAACGGGCTTTCTCGTGCGGCGGCAGGTCTGCATATGGGCGGTGTCGCAGCTGTGGCAGCGGCGCTCAAATTCCGGATTTTCCCGCATTCTTGCGCAGAGGGGATAGAGCTTGATAGGGGTGGACGCGCATTCCTCAAAGTCTGTATCAAAGATGCAGAGCTTCAGCCCCGTCAGCGTGTAAAAATCGTGCAGCAGCTCCGTCAGACCGGCGTTTTTCAGATCCAGCATATCGGCGGCTCCTTCCGGAAAAGTAGTAAATTCGTATGCGGGGACAAGTCGAATTTTCCTATGTTTTCTTCTAATTTATATTGTATCAATCTGAAAAAAAGAATGATATATGGCAATGTGCACAAAAATAGCACTTCCTTTTTTACGGTTTTAAAGATGTTTTTCTCTACTTTGGAAACGTTTTTTACTAGTCCTTTCATTTCCCGCATGGTAAAATACAATCACGAACGGGACTTTCCGTTTCGACACTAATTTAGGAGGAATTACACAATGAAAAAGATCATCGCTTTGCTGCTTGCAGTGATGATGGTTCTGGCCATGGCCGCCTGTGCCGCCAAGACCACCGACACCCCGGCTCCCGCTGAGACTGACAACAAGACCGACGCAGTCCAGGAAACCGCTACCGAGGCTGCTGCCGACGGCAAGACCGAGCTGAACATCGGCGTTCTCGTCTGGAAGTATTCCGACACCTACGGCTCCTCTGTCCGTGTTGCCATGGACAAGTACGCCAAGGAGATCGGCGCTGAGAAGGGCCTGACCATCAACCTCGAAATGCAGGACGGCAACGACGATCAGGCTACCCAGAACAACCAGGCCGACGTTATGTTCGCCGCAGGCAAGGACCACATCATCATCAACCTCTGCGACACCTCCGCTGGCCAGTATCTGGTTGACCTTGCCAAGCAGTACAATGTCCCCATCTCCTTCTACAACAAGGAGCCTGTTGACTCCACGATCGTGACCGGTTCCAACTCCATCTTCGTCGGCACCAAGCCCGAAGAGGCCGGCATCATGCAGGGCGAGATCCTCGCTGACCTGTATGCCGCTGATCCCTCCCGCGTTGACAAAAATGGCGACGGCAAGGTCGCTACCCTTGAGTTCGAAGGCGAGATCAACAACCCCGAAGCCATCGCCCGTACCGAGTATTCCCTGTCCACCGCGATCGAGAAGGGCGTTCCCTGCGAGATGATGACCGAGAACCAGGTCGCCAACTGGGATACCGCCAAGGCACAGGAAATGATGACCGCGCAGATCGCTTCCCTCGGCGTTGAGAACATTGAGGTCGTCTTCTGCAACAACGACGACATGGCCATCGGTGTCATCGCTGCTCTGAACGAGGTCGGCTACAACCTCGGCGACGGCGGCGACGAGATCATCGTCATCGGCGTTGACTGCACTGATACGGCTGTTGAGTACATCAACGCCGGCAAGCTCTACGGTACTGTCAAGCAGGACGGCGACGCAATGGGCAAGGCTAACATCCTCATGGCCATCAACGGCGCTCTGGGCAAGGATTGGCTCGACGGCACCGACTACACCATGGCTGACGACGGCTTCTCCATCCGTATCCCGTACGCAAAGATCACTGCGGAATAATCTGTTCAGACCATTCTGCTGATCTTAGTAAGAGAATCGTAATCGAATCAGGTGGCCCTCCGGGGCCACCTGATTATGCAAAAAGGAATTGGTGATACACTTGGAAGAAAACTACCTGCTCGAAATGCTTGATATCGAAAAGCAGTTCCCGGGCGTCAAGGCGCTGGACCATGCCAAGCTCCAGCTGCGTCCCGGCTCCATCCACGCCCTCATGGGCGAGAACGGCGCCGGTAAATCGACGCTCATGAAGTGCCTGTTCGGTATCTATAAAAAGGACGCGGGCTCCATCCGGATGAACGGCAAGGAGATCAATTTCACCAGCCCGCGCAACGCCCTCGATCACGGCGTAGCCATGGTGCATCAGGAGCTCAATCAGGTGCTCTACCGCAGCGTCATGGAAAATATGTGGCTGGGCCGGTTCCCGCTGAAGGCCGGACTGGTCGACCACAAGAAAATGTACAACGACACCAAGGCTGTTCTGGACGATCTGGAAATTAAGGTCGACCCGAAGACGATCATCGGCACCATGGCCGTTTCCCAGCGCCAGATGCTTGAGATCGCGAAGGCAGTCTCCTATAACGCAAAGATCCTCGTGCTCGACGAGCCGACGTCTTCGCTGACCAGCGAGGAGGTCGAGCACCTGTTCCGCATCATGCGCCGCCTGTGCGATCAGGGCGTCGGCATCATTTATATCTCCCACAAGATGGACGAGATCAAGCGCATCTCCGACGAGGTCACCATCATGCGTGACGGCCAGTGGATCTCCACCGACAAAACGGAGAACCTCTCGACCGACGATATCATCAAGCGCATGGTCAACCGCGAAATGACCAACCGCTTCCCCGCCAAGGACAATGTCCCCGGCGACGTGCTGATGGAGGTCTCGCACCTGACCGGCAAGTATATGCCCACCTGTCAGGACGTCTCGTTCGAGCTTCGCGCGGGCGAGGTGCTCGGCGTGGCCGGTCTGGTCGGCTCACGCAGAACGGAGCTTCTGAGCACGATCTTCGGCATCATGGCGCGCGAGAGCGGCGAGATCAAGCTGAACGGCAAGCCCATTTCCAACAAAACGCCGCGTCAGTCCATCAAAAACGGCTTCGCCATGCTGACGGAGGAGCGCCGCGCGACCGGCATCTTCCCCTATGCCAGCATTCTGTTCAACACCGTAATTTCAAACCTCGGTTCCTATAAAAAGGGCCCGCTGCTTTCCGATAAAAAAATGACCGCCGATACGGACTGGTCCATTTCCTCCATGCACATCAAAACGCCGTCGCAGAAGACGCTCATCAAAAACCTCTCCGGCGGCAACCAGCAGAAGGTCATTCTTGGCCGTTGGCTGCTGACGAAGCCCGATGTTCTGCTCCTCGACGAGCCGACGCGCGGCATCGACGTCGGCGCCAAGTACGAGATTTACGAATTGATCCTGCAGCTTGCCAAGCAGGGCAAGGCTGTTATGATGGTCTCTTCCGAAATGCCGGAGCTGATCGGGATCTGCGACCGCATCCTTGTCATGAGCAACGGCCATATGGCCGGTATCCTCGAACGCGGCAAGGACTTCGGCGGCATTGAAAACGAGCAGGAAACCATTATGCGTCTGGCTGCGCAATATGTATAAAGAGGTTGAGAAAATGACGAATTCTAAGAAAATGAACCCGCAGAAGCTGAAGGATACGCTGCTGAAATACGCGCTGTACATCATCCTTCTTCTGCTCCTTGTTGTGATCGTTGCGATCAAGCCCAACTTCCTTTCCGTCGGCAACCTGATCTCCATTCTGAAGCAGGCCTCCACGAAGGGTATTCTGGCCTACGGCGTCGCAGGCATCATCATCCTTGCCGGTACCGACCTGTCCGTCGGCCGTGTGCTCGGCCTCTGCGCGGCTGTCGCAGCCTCCTTGCTGCAGTCGGTCACGTTCGCTTCGAGATACTATCCCAGCATCACCGAGCCGCTGCCTCTGATCGTGCCGTTCCTCGCCTGCGTGGCCATCGCGGTCGTCATCTCCGCGTTCAACGGCTTCGGCATGGCAAAGCTCCATATGCACCCCTTCATCGTCACCCTCGGCACGCAGCTGATCTCTTACGGCCTGTGCTGCATCTACATCGAGAACCAGCCCTCCGGCTCCACGCAGGCGCTGTCCTCCCTTGACCAGCGCTATCTGGCGCTCGCGACCGGCTCCGTCGATATCTTCGGCTTCAAGCTGCCGTATCTGGTCATCATCTTCCTGCTGCTGGGCGTTCTGACGTGGCTCGTCTGGAACAAGACCCGCTTCGGCAAGAATATGTTCGCCGTCGGCGGCAACGCCGAGGCGGCTGAGGTCTCCGGCGTCTCCGTCACGAAGACCATCATGGGCGTGTTCCTGTACGCCGGTCTGATGTACGGCATCGCCTCCTTCCTCGAGGGCGCCCGTATCCAGTCCGTCGGTACTGCAACCGGCATCAACTACGAGCTTGACGCCATCGCGGGCTGCGTCATCGGCGGTGTTTCCTTCAACGGCGGCATCGGCACCGTCCCCGGCGTCGTGATCGGCTCGATCATCCTGCAGGCGATCAACTACGGCCTGTATTTCCTCGGCGTCAACGCATACCTCCAGTACATCATCCGCGGCGCGATCATCATCATCGCCGTCGCCATCGACGTGCAGAAGTACGTTGCAAAGAAATAATTGCGCTGCGGCTTTTCAAAGCCACTGCGTTCTGATAGAATGAACGCAATCGCAGCAGATCTTCATGAGGCGCGTTGCTGCTGCAGCGCGCCTCAGCGTGTCGAAAAGGTCTTTTCGCCACGCTGAGGCAAGTTTTCGAACTTTTTCAAAGCTCGAAAACTTAGTTGATTGAACGCGAAGGGGGCTCTTTGCCCCCTTCACTCTTCCCCTGCTACTCTATCATCTAACTGCTATCTGTATTTTTTGACAGTCTCACCGCACTTTTTACGAAAGGACGTTTTTTATGCTGACCATTCAAAAGCTCCCCCTGTGCTCGAAGGGCGCGCCTGTCGCCATTACGCTGGAAAACAGCAATCATATGCGCGTGACGCTCCTGTCCTACGGCGCGACGATCCAGTCCATTGTCGTTCCCGACCGGAACGGCGTTCTGACCGACGTGCTGCTCGGCTATGAGACGGTAAAGGAATATGAAGAAAATGACGGCTATCTCGGCGCGTGCATCGGCCGAAACGGCAACCGCATCGCGGGCGCGGCTTTCACGCTGAACGGCCAGCGCTTCCACCTCACGGCCAACGAGGGCAAGAACCAGCTCCACGGCGGTCTGTGCGGCTTCGACAAGAAGCTCTGGAATTATAACTGCCGCGAAAACAGCGTCGAATTCACGACGGTTCTGGCTGACGGCGAGGAGGGCTACCCCGGCAGGCTTGACGTGTCCATTACGTTTACCCTGACGGACGACAACGCGCTGCGTATCGACTACCGCGCCGTCAGCAGCGCGGATACCGTTGCGAACTTCACCAACCATGCCTATTTCAATCTCAACGGACAGGGCAGCGGCGACGTGCTGGGCCATCTGCTCCAGCTGAACGCCTCCGCCTATACGCCCGCCGATGCCGCAACGCTGCCGACCGGCGAGATCGCCCCCGTGGACGGCACCTGCATGGATTTCCGCACCGCAAAGCCCATTGGCCAAGACATTCACGACGCGGCGCTTGCCCCCTTCCGCGGCTACGACACGAATTTTTGCCTCGATGGAAAGGGCCTTCGTAAAATCGGACAGGCCGAGGGCGATCAGACCGGCATCGTGATGGAGGTCGAGACGACGCTCGAGGGCGTGCAGCTCTACACCGGCAACTTCATTTCTGACCGTGCGGGCAAAAACGGCGCGCGCTATGCGTCCTACAGCGGCTTCTGCCTCGAAACGCAGCACTATCCCGATGCGGTCAACCAGCCCGCGTTCCCGTCCCCGGTGCTCCGGCAGGGGGAGCCGCTGCACGAAACGACCGTTTACCGCTTCTGCGTGAGAAAGTGAGGCACATTTATGATCAGCCTTGGCATTGACATCGGCGGAACCGGCTGCAAATGCGTTGCGTTCCGCGAAACCGGCGAGCAGATCGCCATGTCCTACCGCGAATACCCCACGAAGCCCGGCGAGGTGAACCTGAACGCGCTGGCACTGCGCGAGAGCGTGTTTTTCGTGATCTCCGACTGCGTCAAAAAGCTGGACGACGCAAAGCAGGTTGCGGCCATCACCGTCTCCTCCTTCGGCGAGTCCTTCGTCCCCGTCGACCGCGGCGGCCAGCCGCTGAGCGACATCATTCTCTATTTTGCCAACACCGAAAGCGGAGAATTTTCCCGTCTGATCGAGTCGGTCGGCGTGGAAAAATTCATGCGCATCACCTGCGTCCTGCCGGACGCGTCGTATTCGCTGGCGAAAATGCTCTATACGCTCCGCACGGCCCCGCGCCCGGTGTGGAAGTTCCTATTTGTCGCAAGTTACATCTGCTTCTGCCTGTCTGGTGAGACGGTGGCGGATTATTCCCTTGCCTGCCGCAGCATTCTCTTTGACGTGCGGAAGCTCTGCTGGTCGGACGAGCTGACGAGCGCCTGCGGCATCGACCCGGAAACGCTCTCCGCCGTCCTGCCGACCGGCGCGTGCGCCGGAACGCTCACGCAGGAGGCAGCCTCCGCGCTCGGCCTGCCGCAGAGCGTCAAGGTTGTCATCGGCTCGCATGACCAGATCGTCAACGCCCTTGGCTGCGGCGTGGCGAACCCCGGCGAAGCCGTCGATACGACCGGCACGGTCGAATGCATCTGCCCGCTGTTCGCATCCATCCCCGAAACGCTGGACTTTGAACGCGAAAATTACGCCTGCGTCCCGTATCTCGACGGACGGGGCTATGTGACCTACGCCTATAATATCTCCGGCGGCGCAGTTGTGCGCTGGTACCGCGATTCGCTGGCGTTTTATCTCAAGCAGGCCGCGAAGGAGCGCGGCTGCTCGGTCTACGACCTTCTGAACGAGACCTGCCCGCCGGAGCCGACGGGGCTGATCGTTCTGCCGTTTTTGCAGGGTATGGGCGGCACGCCGGACGTGCTGACCGGTGCGCGCGGCACGATCTACGGCCTCACAATGCACACCTCGCCCGCTGATCTCTACCGCGCCATTCTTGAGGGCCTGACCTTCGAGATGCGTTATAACCTCGAAAAGCTTGCCAAATACGACATTCGTCCGACGACGCTCTTCGCTGCGGGCGGCGGCGCGAAGTCGCCCGTCTGGCGGCAGATCAAGGCGGATATTCTGGGCGCTGAAATTCGGCCCACGCTGGCCGACGAGGCCGGCGCGCTCGGCAGCGCGATTCTCGGTCTTGCCGCCGCGACCGGCGAAAAGGACCGGACAGCCCTTGCCGCCCGCTTCGTCCGCTACGGCCAGACGGCAAAGCCCGACGCGCAGCGGCACGCGTATTATGAGAAGCAGTTCGCGCTTTACAAGGAGCTGCGCGACTTTGAGGTCCGCCATGCCCGTGGATAACGCGTCGGCAGTCGGAACCGTATTCGACATCAAGCAGCTTGCCGTCTACGACGGCCCCGGCATCCGCACGACGGTGTTTTTGAAGGGCTGCCCGCTGCGCTGTATGTGGTGCCACAACCCGGAGGGGCTTTCCTATCAGCCGCAGCTGATGGTGTCGTCAAACAACTGCCTGCACTGCGGGGCCTGCGTCGAAGCCTGCCCGAACGGCGGGAAAAGCTGCACAGCCTGCGGCCAGTGTATCCGCGCCTGCCCGCAGGGCCTGCGCAAGCTCTGCGGGAAGCGCTATACGGCGCAGGAACTGGCCCAAAAGCTTCTGCGGGACAAGGACTATCTTGCCGCAATGTCCGGCGGCGTGACCTTTTCCGGTGGTGAACCGACGGGGCAGCCGGAGTTCCTGCTGGAAACGCTGGACCGCGTCGCGGGGATGCACCGCGCGATCGAAACGAGCGGCTATTGCAGCGGGAGCGTATTTGAAGCCGTGCTGGCGCGGGTCGAGTATGTCATGATGGATCTGAAGCTGATGGACCCGGAGCAGCACCGGCACTATACAGGCGTGTCCAATGAGCCGATTCTGGAAAACCTCGAACTGCTCAAGAAAAGCGGCAGGCCGTTCCGCATCCGCATTCCGGTCATCCCCGGCGTCAACGATTCGGAGGAGAATTTCGGCGCCGCGGCCCGCCGCCTTCTGGACGCGGATGATCTGGAGCAGGTCGAGCTGCTGCCGTACCACGTGACGGCGGGTGCGAAATACGAGATGGTCGGCCTTTCCTATCAGCCAGAATTCGACACCGCCGCCGCACCGAACCTGAACACGGAACTCTTTCGCCGCTTTGGGCTGAAGTGTACCCATCTGTAGGGCAGCGTCATATCTGCACGGAAGATCGATCTGCCGGAATCATAAAAAACTGCGCAGAGGCTTTCCTTCTGCGCAGTTTTTGTGTATAATAGAAGCTCCGGAGGTGAACGGATATGTATCAGGCGTTATACCGCAAATACCGGCCGCAGACATTTTCGGATGTAGTCGGTCAGAAGAGCGTGACTGACACACTGCGCGCACAGCTCGAAACGGGCAAGCTCAGCCATGCGTATCTGTTTACCGGTACGCGCGGCACCGGCAAGACGTCCTGCGCCAAGATTCTGGCCAAGGCCGTCAACTGTGAAAACCCGAATCATGGCGACCCCTGCGGGCTGTGCCCGTCGTGCCGCGCCATCGACGAGGGCAGCTGCATGGACGTGCTGGAGATCGACGCGGCCTCGAACAACGGCGTCGATTCCGTCCGCGTTCTGCGTGACGACGCAATTTATACGCCCGGCACGGTCAAAATGCGCGTGTATATCATCGACGAGGTGCATATGCTCTCGACGGCGGCATTCAACGCGCTGCTGAAAATCATCGAAGAGCCGCCCGCGCATCTGTTATTCATTCTGGCGACGACCGAGCTGCAGAAGGTTCCCGCGACGATCCTGTCCCGCTGCCAGCGGTTTGCGTTCAAGCGTCTGCGGCCCGATGAAATTGCCTCCCGGCTGAATTTCATCGCCTATCAGGAGCATATCGAAATTGAGCCGGAGGCTGTGAATCTTCTGGCCCGGCTGGCTGACGGCGGCATGCGCGACGGCGTGAGCCTGCTTGACCAGTGCGCGTCGGCGGCAAACGGCCCCGTGACGCTCGAAAGCGTCTATGCGTCGCTCGGCCTTGCGGGCGAAAAGCGCACGGCGGAGCTGATGCAGGCCATCGCAGAGCAGGATACGGCAAAGGCGCTGACGATCTTTTCCGCGCTTTATTCCGCGGGCAAGGATGTGGGTGCGCTGCTGGGCGAGATGTGCGCGCTCTGCCGCGATCTGCTCGTGCTGCGCACGGCCCCGAAGAGCGGGCTTTCCATGCTCTCCGGCATTGCGACAGAGCAGCAGGCGCTGGCGCTGCAATCGGTCTTCTCTCCGGGCGAACTGATGCGCGTACTGACGGAAACGCAGAAAACCCGCGTCTCGTTCGGCAAGAACACCGACGTGCGCGTAGCGGCGGAGCTGCTTCTGATGCAGCTGTGCGAGCCGTCCTTGCGGCTGGACGCGCAGGCGCTGGACGCACGCATCTCGCGCGTGGAGGAGCAGCTGGCCTCCGGCGTGCTGGTGAAAAGCGTGCCCAAAGCCAGCGGTGGGGATGCATTTGATGACGACCGCCCGCCCTTCCCGGACGATGCGGATGATCCGGAACGCGGGAGCGCGCCTCCGGCGCAGACGCAGGAGCAGTCGTCTGCCGCGCCGCAGGCCGAAACGCCTGTCGGCTTCTGGCCTGCGCTGTCTGAAAAGCTGCGCGCGGCGCTTCCGGCTAAGATCAGCGGCTTCTTTGCCGTGAACGGCCCAATCCACCCTGTTTTGCAGGGAGAAGTGCTTATCATGGCGGTGGATTCAGATTTTGTGCTGAATCAGGTTAAAAAAACGCCTGATACGGAGGCACTTGTCCGGGAAAAGGCATCGGCAATATTGGGAAAACCGGTTTCGGTGCGCTTTGCACTCAAAAACCGGCTTTCACGGCTGGGAGACGACCCGATGGACGCGCTTGTTCAGTTTGGACAGCAGCACAGCGACATTTTTACGATCAAATAATTTATTTACGATAGAAGGAGAACAAACATGGCAAAAGGCGGATATCGCGGCGGTATGCCGATGGGCGGCATGAATCAGATGCAGATGATGAAGCAGGCCCAGAAGATGCAGGAAAACCTCATGAAGATGCAGGAGGAGCTGCAGGCAAAGGAATACGAGGCGACGGCGGGCGGCGGTGTGATCACAGCCGTATGCGGAGGCAACCGCGAGCTCAAGTCCATCACCATCGACCCTGAAGCGGTCGATCCGGAGGATGTGGAAATGCTGCAGGATATGATCGTTGCGGCGGTCAACGAGGCCATGCGCAAGGCCGAGGCCGACCAGTCCGCGAATATGGCCAAGCTGACGGGCGGCCTGAATCTGGGCGGCCTGTTCTGATGCGCGCGTTTCCCGCCGCGCTTGAGCGGCTGACCGAACAATTTGCGCGTCTGCCCGGCATCGGCATGAAGTCGGCGCAGCGGCTGGCGTTTTATGTCCTGTCGCTGCCGAAGGATGAAGCGCAGAGCTTTGCGCAGGCCATTCTGGACGCGAAGGACAGCGTTCGCCTCTGCCCGGTCTGCCAGAACCTGACCGATCAGGAGCTGTGCGCGATCTGCGCCGACCCCGAGCGCGACCACAGTCTCATCTGCGTTGTGGCAGAGCCGAAGGATGTGATCGCCATGGAGCGGGCGCGGGAATACCATGGCGTGTACCATGTGCTGCACGGCGTCATTTCGCCCCTGAGCCACGTCGGGCCGGACGATCTGCGCATCCGCGAGCTGCTGAACCGCGTCGCAGACGGCTCTGTGCGTGAGGTCATCATGGCCACGAACCCGGACACCGAGGGCGAGGCCACGGCCATGTACCTGTCGCGTCTGCTTCGCCCGATGGGCGTAAAGGTCACGCGTCTGGCCTACGGCATCCCGGTCGGGAGCCAGCTGGAATATGCCGACGAGGTCACGCTTCTGCGCGCACTGGAAGGCCGGCAGGAAATATAACGAGAAAAACCGCCCGGATGGGCGGTTTTTTCATTTCCGGTAAACGCGCGCGATTTGTTCGGGGCAAAGCTCCGGCTGCGCGGCAAACAGACCGTAGAGCGCCGCGCAGCGGCGCTCCAGCGCGCCATACGCTGTGTCCGGCGGGGTCTGGCCTGCGTTTACAAGTGGGAGGCCGCCCGTCTTTTTTGCCTGCCGCAGAACGGCGCGGCCCATTTCATCGAACGCCAGCACGCGCACATACGGCGCTTCGCGCAGGAGCGTCTGCGCGTCAAGGCCCAAATACGCGCACAGCA
>UMLQ01045679.1_pt1 | contig 11780 bp, 7 predicted proteins | sample 1966631 | NCBI WGS metagenome assembly UMLQ01 (sample SAMEA4836206, study PRJEB28245) | human gut metagenome | biome: gut microbiome; material: fecal sample | place: Denmark | collected 2008 | reverse complement strand
CCCGCCGATTTCGTTGAAAACAAGTGGGCGCCCGAGGTGCATGAGTACAAGGGCAGGTTCTATATGATAACCACCTACAAGTCCGCAAGAACCGGACACCGCGGCTGCGCGGTATTCGCCGCCGACCATCCGGCAAAGACCTTCAACCTGATTTCAGACGGCCCCGTGACCCCCGCCGACTGGGACGCGATCGACGGAACGCTTTACATCGACGAAGAAGGGCAGCCGTGGATGGTTTTCGTTCACGAATGGACCTCGACCGACGACGGCATCGGCAGAATGGCCTGCGCAAAGCTGTCCGACGACCTCACTCACTTCATATCCGAGCCGGTCGAGCTTTTCCGCGCCGACGATCCGTCATGGACCGATCACTGCGTCACCGACGGCTGCTTCCTGTACCGCACAAAGGGAGGAAAGCTCCTTATGATCTGGTCGAACTGGGACAGCGAGGGCTATGCCGTCGGAGTTGCCGAAAGCACAAGCGGGCTCGTCACCGGACCGTGGGTGCAGAAGGATGAGCTCCTCTATTCAAAGGCGTACACCGGGGAATACGACGGCGGTCACGGGATGATATTCACCGACGGAAAAGGACAGCTCTGGATGTCGATGCACTCGCCGAACGCGGAAACCGCCGACGGCAGGCTTGAGACCCCTGTTCTCATCCCGCTCAAAGAAGAAAACGACGCGCTTGTCTGGGACACCCTCGACCGCGGAATGAATTGAACGGAAGTAATAACACCATGTCCGGAAAAATAATTACAAGAATCGTATCACCGCTTGAAAAAGCGCTTGCCGACACCCGCCCGGAGAATTATCCGGCGCTTGAGAAGCAGTCGGCACTTCTCGGAGAGACGCTTGATTTTCAGCTTCTCGTCCTTGACAATGATGAAAGCATTCCTTCGTCGCGGCGGCTGACGCTGTCGGTGACCGGAATGCCGGGAGATTATTCTGTAAGAGAGGCTGTCAGCGTTTTCTGCGACTTCCCGACCTACCGCCACGACACCTCGCGCGGCACACCGTATTACATCGACAGCAAAACCGGGACATACCCGGACATTCTTCAGCCGACCGACGGAAATTTCATACGTCCGGTTCCCGGAAGAACAACGTCGCTCTGGTTCACCCTCACCCCGGAAAACGCGGGAGAGCACAGGATAAGCATCACCCTTTCCGACGGAGAGAATGTCGTTGCGGAAAATACACTTTCACTGACTGTTGTCCCGGCGGAGCTTCCGGAGCAGAGGCTGATATTCACCCAGTGGTTCCACTGCGACTGCCTTGCGTCGTATTACAACGTTCCGGTATTTTCGGAGCGTCACTGGGAGATTATCGCGGAATACATGAAATGCGCGGCGAAAAACGGGATGAACTGCATTCTCACCCCGATACTCACCCCGCCGCTTGACACCGAGATCGGAGGCGAGCGCCCCACCGTTCAGCTGATATCGGTAAAGATCACGGAGAACGGCTGTGAATTCGGCTTCGATCTCCTTGACAGGTGGATAAAGACAGCCGGGGAGTGCGGGATAAAGTACTTTGAGATATCTCACCTCTTTTCGCAGTGGGGAGCGGAATTCGCGCCCAAGGTCGTTGCAGAAAAGAACGGTGAGACCGTCAGGATCTTCGGCTGGGACACACCCGGCACAGGTGCGGAGTACACCGCGTTCGTTTCGCAGCTGCTTCCGGCGCTCATCAGCCGTCTGAAGGCTCTCGGAGTCATCGACAGGTGCATTTTCCACATCTCCGACGAGCCGAATCTTGAGCAGTTCGACGGTTATGTGAAGGCAAAAAACGTTGTTGCGCCGTTCCTTGAGGGGCTTAAGGTCGCCGACGCGCTTTCGTCGGTCGAGTTCTACAAAAAAGGTGCTGTTGCACTTCCGATACCGTCGAACGACCACATCGAGGCATTCATCGAGGCGGGAGTGTCCGAGAGATGGACATACTACTGCTGCGGTCAGTGGGACAGGGTCGGTAACCGCTTCATCGCCTACCCGTCGTCGAGAAACCGCATTCTCGGGGTCCAGCTCTACAAGTACGACATCCGCGGCTTCCTCCAGTGGGGCTACAACTTCTGGTACAGCATGGGTTCGCGCAGGCTGATAAATCCCTACACCTGCCAGTCGGCTGACGGTCAGCTTCCGGCGGGCGACCCGTTCTCCGTCTATCCCTCCCCCGACGGAACTCCGCTTGAGTCTCTCCGTCAGGACGTTTTCCGCGAAGCCCTTTCCGACGTTGCCGCGCTTGAGCTTTGCGAAAGGTACATCGGCAGGGACGCGGTCATAAAAATGATCGACGATGCCGCCGGATACGACCTCACCTTCGCCCATTATCCCGCAGAGCCGGAGTTCATCCTTGCGCTGAGGGAAAAGGTAAACAGGATCATTGCGGAGCATTGCTGAGAACAACGGTTGAAAAACCTCTCCGCCGCAAAAAACAGCAGGAAAGCCATTGCCTTCCCGCTGTTTTTTATATCCCGTCCGCTTATTTGTTTCCGCTTTCAACCGAGTCGGTGCGGTAGATGAACTTTACCTCACCGTCGGTGCCGTCGGCGATCCCGGAGAAGTTGTTGCAGCTTCCTGCGGCTTCGACAGTTGCGTTTATCCTGTCAACAAGACCGGCTATGTCGCCGTCAACCGCATCGATGAGCTTCTGAACACCCTTTTCGTTGAACTCCTTTATGCCGTCGGAAAGCGCCAGCGAACCGTCGCGGAGCTTTGTTATGCCGTCGGTCAGAGCCGGAGCGCCGTTCTTCAGCGTCAGGATGCCGTTGTAAAGCTCCTTTGCGCCGGCGTTCAGCTTTGCCGAGCCCTTCTTCAGGTCGGCAGCACCCGCATTCAGCTTCCCGCTGCCGTCAAGCGCGTCGGAAACACCGTTCGTGTAATCGGTAAGACCGGTGCAGAACTTGTTGTACTCGTCAAGCTGTGCGACAGCCGCCTCGATCTGCGGTCTGAGTCTCGATTTCGCAAGCGAGAGACAGAGCCCGTTTATCGCAGCCTGTCCCTGTGCCGCTGCGGCGGTTTTTGCCGCGTTCTGAAGCGCAAGCGCGTCGGGAGCGAATGCCGCATAGGTCTTTGGGTCAGCCGCATACATCTTCGCGTGGGTCAGTACCGTGACGATCCCGGTCATTGCCTTTTCGGTCGTCATGCCCTCTGAAAGGCGCTCGCAGAGCATATATTTGACCGCCGGGTAATATTCCTCCGGAACATTGTATGCCCTTAGCTGTTCGTTCAGAGCCGCGTCGGCAATTCCGATAAGCTCCTTTTTCTGCGTGTCGTCGGGGTCTGCAAGAAGATCGGTGAGGGTCTTTTTGTAGCCCTCTGTCGTCAGACTGTCAACGGTAAGACCGCTGTCGGCAAGCTGTTTGTCAACCGTGGTGAGAAGCGTTTCAAATACCTTTCCTGCCCCGTCGTTCAGCTCCTTGCTGTGGCTGTCAAGCTCGGTAAGACCGTCCTTCAGCTCTCCGATGCCGGCTTTCAGCTCACAGACACCCTTGTCAAGCGATGCGGCACCGTTTTTAAGCGTCAGCGCACCGTCTGCCAGCCTGTTTATCCCGGAAATAAGCTCCCCCGATTTGTCAAGCAGCGTGCAGAGCCCGTTGTACAGCTCCGAAGAACCGTCCGTCAGCTTCGTCATAGCTCCGGTAAGCTCGGAAAGCGAGCCTTCAAGCCCGGAAACATCCGCCTTCCCGGTGTCGATCTTCGCGAAAACATCGTTCACGGCAACCGTGACGGTGTTCGTCATGCCGAAATTCTTCACGTCCGCCGTGATGATAACGTGATCGGGGATCTCAAGCATGTCTTTGTCGATCGCCAGATTCTCCTGAAGTCCGGGGAACGCCATGCCGATGACCGCCGTCCTGTCTCCGTCGTTTATCAGCCTTCCGTTCTCGACCGTGATGTTCGTGAAAACGTCGTTGTCAAGCAGCATCCCGGTAAGCACCGCGAAGGGAACGTACATTTTTTCCTCTCTGTCGCCGACCTTCACGTTCACCGTCTGATTGTTTTTGTAGTCAAAACGTATCGTGACCTTTCCGCTCTTCCCGGCAAGGTCGGATGCCGAAATGCTCTTTCCGTCAAGCATATACGATACCGAGATCATTACCGGAAGCTCTTTTTCGATGCTTCCCTGGTAGTATATGTCGTTTCCCTCGGCGTCCCAGACCTTCACATTGTCCCCGCCGGGAGTGTACTTTTCGTCTCCCTTCACGTTTTCGATGTTGTCAAGGTCACTGCGGTCGCTTATTTCGGTCATGCCTGCAGAATTCTTTATCCAGTCGCTGACGATTATCTTTTTCACCGTGCCGTCAGAGGAGGCGATGACGTATACCGTCTCGTCCTTCTTCACCGCGCTGTCACTGTCCTTTGAGGCAGAGAGCACCCTGCCGGCCTTTACCGCTCCGGTCGGTTCTCCGCTGTTTGCGGCATACGCAGCAGCTCCGATCCCTCCGGTTATAACCGCTGTCCCGAGAAGAACCGACAGAGCCTTCGTTATGTTCTTTTTCATATCAAATTTCTCCTGTGTTAAAACCCGACCCGGAGCACCGCCCCAGCCGGAATAATTCTTTTTTGATAAAAGTTCTTGGAGTTCTCAGAACCTTCTTTCAAGAAGGTTCTGAGCGGGTCCGGGCAGCGCCCGGATAAAATCAATTCTCAGCTTTCTTCATCCCGAGAGTCGTCTTTTTTATAAGCCCGTCGCAGAGAAGGAGGAGAGCGGGAAGAATGAAGATGACGCAGAGCATACTGACGACCGCACCGCGCGCCATCAGCATACACATGGAGCTGATGATGTCGATGTCGGAATAGACGGCAACGCCGAACGTGGCTGCGAACAGCCCGGTCCCGGAAACGATTATCGAGGGGATCGAGGACGAAAGCGCCGTGACGACCGCATCGTGCTTGTTTTTGCCGGACTGCCGCTCCGATTTGTACCTTGTCGTCATGAGTATCGCATAGTCAACCGTCGCGCCGAGCTGTATCGTGCTTATGCAGATAGGAGCAATGAACGGCAGCGACTGACCGAGATAATGCGGAAGCCCGAGGTTGATGAATATCGCAAGCTCGATGACCGCGATCAGGATGAAGGGCAGGGAAATGCTCTTTTCGACGATCGCAATGATAATGAATATCGCGATTATCGATACCGCGTTGACTACCTGGAAGTCGCGGTCGGTAGTCTCGATCATGTCCTTCATGCAGGGTGCCTCACCGATGAGCATACCCTTTTCGTCGTATTTCTTGAGGATGGAGTTAAGGCTGTCGATCTGAGCATTTACCTGATCTCCCGCAACCTTGTATTCGGAGTTGATAAGCATCAGCTTCCAGTTGTCGCTCTGAAGTATGCTCTTTATGCTGTCGGGGATTATCTCCGTCGGAACGCGTGAACCGATGACCGACTCAAGCCCGAGAATATATTTCACACCGTCGACTTTCTCCATTTCGTTCATCATGCTCTTCACCGACTTCGACGGAAGGCCGGCGGAAACAAGAAGCATATGCGTGGACGATATGTCAAAGTCCTCTGACAGCTTGGAGTTTGCGATAACATACTCCATGTCCTCCGGCAGGCACTGCCCCATGTCGTAATAGACCTCGCCGTTCGTCTTCTTGTATCCGTAACAGGACGGCGGGATAAGCAGTACGAACACCGCAAGAAACACCGGGAACACCTTGCAGACACCCTTTGCAAACCCGGTCATGTCGGGGATAAGCGAACGGTGCTTGGTTTTCTGAAGCGGTTTGTCAAGAACAAGTATCAGCGCGGGAAGAACCGTGACACAGCCGATGACCCCGAGAATGACGCCCTTTGCCATTACAATGCCGAGGTCGCGCCCGAGCGTGAAGGTCATGAAGCAGAGCGCGGCAAATCCTGCAACAGTCGTTACCGAGCTGCCGATAACCGAGGTAAGCGTCTCGTGGATCGCCTTTGCCATAGCCTCGTTTTTGTCGGAAACAAGCTCCCTCTGCTCGTTGTAGCTGTGCCAGAGGAATATCGAATAGTCCATTGTGACCGCAAGCTGAAGCACTGCCGAAAGCGCCTTTGTTATGTACGATATCTCGCCGAAGAAATAATTCGTGCCGAGGTTCAGAAGTATCATCATGCCGATGGAGGCAAGAAATACGAACGGCACCAGCCAGCCGTCAAGCAGGATAAGCATCGCAAGGCAGGCAAAAAGCACCGCAAGCCCGACGTATATCGGCTCCTCAGCCTCGCATAGATCCTTAAGGTCAGTGACGAGCGCCGACATTCCGGAGACAAAGCACTGCTTTCCTGCGACAGACCGTATCTCCCGTATCGCGTCCATCGTCACGTCCTCCGATGTGGCGCTGTCGAAGAATACCGCCATCATCGTGGAGTGGTCGGTGTTGAATTCGTCATAGATCTTATCGGGAAGCAGCTCCTTCGGAATTGAAAGATCCGAAAGGGTCGAATACCAGAGAACGGTATCGACGTGTTCGACCTCCCTGATTCTGTCGCAGAGCGCCGCAACGTCCCTGTCGGGCATATCCTCAACGATTATCAGCGAGAACGCGCCTTTTCCGAAGTCCTTCATAAGCTCGTTCTGACCGATGACCGTGTCCATGTCGGACGGCAGGTAGTCGAGCATATCGTAGTTGATCCGTGTACCGATCATTCCGAGAACCGACGGCACCATAAGCACGATCGCCAGAATAAGGATCGGTATGCGGTACTTCACGACCGCTTTTGAAAATCTCATTGCTTAGTCCTTTCTTTCCTCATACTCAACATCAATGATGTCGGGCTGTTGGTTTTTGATGATCCTGACCGCCGTCAACACGGTGCCGAGATTGAGCACACCCTCCGAGATAAGCGTGATGCCGAGCATGACCATGATGACCCTGCCGCCCTCGCCGGGACGGAGCATGAGCAGAAGCCCGCAGATCCCGGTTATCACGGCAAGCGCCAGAATCAGCCACCATTCCCTGATGCCGAACCGCTTTGAATCCATCGCTATCTGCAGCTTGAACAGCCCGTCGGTCAGGATGAACAGTCCGAGCGTTATGCAGATGAAGGTCATAAGACTTCCGGGACGGACGAGCATTACCACGCCGAGAGCGATAAGCACGATTCCCGATGTCAGGTCATACTGAAACGCAAGGCGGTAAAGGTCGCGGGAGAAATACCCGGTCAGCTTCACACAGCCGAACACGATAAGCGTTATCCCGCAAACGATCCCGAGCATAGATACCGAAAAACCCGGGACTGCGATAAGCAGTACTCCGAGCACGCAGAGTGCTGTTGAAATAATGATGTAACCGATCTTCGCGGTTCTCATAGGTGCAACCGAACGCATGATCAATTCCTCATGGGATATCCCATGATTTCCTCCTTTGTTTTCCGGTATTGCGTATACCGGCTTTCTTTTGTTTACGGGAGGTATTATATCACGGTTTTCCCCGCATGAAAACGGACAGTTCTGCGGCATATGACCGGTTTTCGGTCAAAGAAAGCAAAACTGTCCGGATTTAAGACATACCGGGCGGTTCTGTCGCATTTTTGGGCAGAATGCTTCCGGTGCACAAAAAAAGACCCCCGGAAGGAGGTCTTTAAGAATCCCGCAACGAAGGATTCCGGTCAGTTTTCTTTTTCAAAAGCCCTTATCCCGTCGCGGAGCAGCTTCATCCCGCGCATGACGGTTTCTTTCGGGCAGGCGACGTTTATCCGGAGGAACAGATTACCGTTTCCGCGGTACTTGTTTCCTGCCGAGATGTAAAGCCCGGTATTTTTTCTTATGAAATCTGCGAGCTTTTCCGCGTCGTCGGTGATCTTTCCGCAGTCGAGCCAGAGGAGATACGTTGCATTCTGCATGACCGGGGTTATCTCCGGAAGATTTTCCGCGACAAAGTCAAACGCCGCCTTCTTGTTCTCCGCAAGATATCCGCGGAGAGAATCAAGCCATTCGCCGCCTTCTCCGAATGCCGCGGCAGCAGCGACAGCGGCAAAGCAGTTCGGCTCTGCGACCTCGTCGCTGTTCAGCCCGCGCACCACCTTTGCACGCAGAAATTCATCGGGAATTATCACCGCCGCCGACTGAAGCCCGGCGAGATTGAATGCCTTGCTTGCCGCTATGCAGGTGATGCTGTTGTCGCGGCAGTCCTCGGAGACCGAGGCAAACGGCGTGTAGCCGAAGCCGGGGTCGGTCAGGTCGCAGTGTATCTCATCCGACAGCACCGTCACCCCGTGCCTGCGGCAGAGCTCGCCGATGTCGGCAAGCTCGTCGGGAGTCCATATCTTCCCGACCGGGTTGTGCGGGTTGCAGAGTATCATCATCGTGCAGAGCGGGTCGGACAGCTTCTTTTCAAGGTCGTAAAAATCGATGTCATACTCCCCGTTCCGGTAGCTCAGCCGGCTTTCAAGCACGGTTCTGCCGGCATTTTCAACCGAGTGATAGAAAATATCGTATACGGGAGTGAGAAGGACGACCCTGTCCCCGACGTTCGTGACGCGCTTCACAGCACTTGATATCGCAGGAATGACCCCGGTGCAGAAGCAGAGCCAGTCGCGGTCGAGCATGAAGCCGTGACGCTCTCTCCACCATCCGGTTATGGCATCATACCATTTGTCCGGGATAAGGGTGTAGCCGTATATCCCGTGCGCGGCGCGCCTCATGACGGCTTCCTTCACCGCCGGAGCGGTTTCAAAGTCCATATCGGCAACCCACATGGGAAGCTCGTTTTCGCCGACGTCCCACTTCAGCGAGTCGGTCTCCCTCCGGTCGATCGGGGTGTTGAAATCGTATTTCATTGCGGTACCTCTCTTGTTTTTTTCAGAAAGGCTTCCCCTTGAGGAATCGCTGATTAATTCGGCAGCGCATCTCCGGCGCATCTTTTCCCGTCTGCTTCCGGTCGAAAAACCCGCCGTACGTCAAGTACTGCCGGTGTTTTTCGTCGTCGCATACGAAAAAATCTGCACCGAATCTGCACCACCTCATTTAATCATCGCTTCCTTGAGGAGAAGCTCCGCCGGCAGGCGGTGATGAGGTGTGCAGCTGCCTGCAACTGCAGCGCGTTACCAAGCATTAAGCTGCATAACGGTTTCGAAAACCTATACCTCAATCTGTTGTATTTCCACTGCGCGGCAAACGGAAGCCCAAGTCAGCAAAAACTCAGTCCCCCGACTCCCACTCCGGTCGTGAAAGCCTCTCCCCGATGTCATCACAGACGATTTCCGTCTTTTCCGGGTCGGTCCTCTCCGGCTGGATTATAAGCGTATCTATCCTGTCAGCCGAGATTTTTCCGGACGAGGGGTTGAAAACGCTGTCGATTTTGCCTGTCACCTCCGCGTCCGCATCTGCGTACTCAAAGGCAAGGGTGGTATTTATCAGCCTGCAGCTCCTCATAACGAGGTTTTCGATATAGCAAAGCCCCTGAAGGCTCTCCACCGTGCAGTTTATAAGCGTCAGATTCCGCGAATTCCAGCCGAGATACTCTCCGGAGATGAACGAGTCATAAACCGTGACGTTCTCGCTGTTCCAGAACGCGTCCTTGCTCATCAGCTTTGAATTTCTGACGATGACGTTCTTCGCTCCGTCAAAGGAATAATTCCCGACAAGCGTCAGCCCGTCGACTGCGTAATTCTCCGCGTTCATCGCGAAGTAGTCGCCCTTTGCCGAGACGTTTTTCATTTCCACGTTCCGGCAGTCCCAGAGCGTCTCCCCGGCATCGGTCATCGTCACGTTCTCAAGCACCACCCCGTCACAGCGGCGGAAGGTCTTTTTCGCCTCAATCACAGTGTCCTTCACCGTCAGCGCGCTCGTGTACCAAATCCCGGCGCGCGCCGTGTCGAACAGGGTGCAGTTTTCCATCCTAACGTTATTGCAGTACCAGAGCGGGTATTTCCACCTGAAAAGATCACAGTAAAGCTCTATATTTCTGCTCTCCTTGAGGGGCGATTCGCCGTCGGCAAAGATGCATTCGGTTATGACCGCACCGTCGGTGGCGAAAAGCGCGCGCTCTCCGGAGAAATTCTGCCGTTTTATTTCCTTCATTGTGTTTATTCCTTCCGAATTGAACCGTGTTCTCATTTTATCATTTCTGCAAGTGTTGCAATGTCAGATATATTATACCTCATACAAGGGTCGGATGTCAACCGATAAAAACCGCATTTGTCCCGCTTTTCCGCTCATATCACGGTATTTCCGGTCGATTCGCGGGCAACGACTGCGGCGGGTAAAACGGCATTCTCCGCCTTCTCCCCCCGGATCAGCCGGAACAGCGCTTCGGCGGCAAGCTCTGCCGTTTCGCCGCTCCTCATGTCAACAGAGGTCAGGCTGGGGATATAATATGCCGACTCGTCAAGGTCGTCCATCCCGGCGACAAGAATGTCGGAAGGAATTTCAAGCCCCGCGTCCTTAAAACGCCGCATTGCGCCGTATGCCATGTAATCGTAGGCGCAGATCACCGCCTCCGGCAGGTTCCCCGACGAGATAAGCCTGTCAGCGGCAAGATATCCGCCCTTCTCGAACCGCTCCTCTGTCACCGAGACAAATGCCGGGTCATAGCTTTCTCCGAGAGCCTCGCGGAATGCCGCGGCTTTCATTGCTGTCCTCACCTCTCCGATAAAGCCGATCTTTTTTATTCCGGAACGTAAAAAGCCGTCGGTCAGCTTCTTTATCGCGCCGTTACAGTCGGTTAAGATCCTGACATCGGCGGAAAAAGCGCTCCGGCAGAGCCCGATGACCGGTATCTCGTGCCTCCATGCCCTTTCCGGAAGCTCCTCAAAGGATATGACCGCATCGGCGTCGGCATAGTTTTCATAATATGAGACAAGCTCAGCTGCCCTTTTCGCGGAAAAACCCGATGCCGCAGCGGTTATTTCGCACCCGCGCGCCTCAAGCGCCGTGCGCAGCCCTCCGACCGCACCGGAATAGTACCGGCTCTCAAGCTCCGGGCAGATGACGGCAACGACAAGCCGGGGGTATTTCGCGCTGAAAAACTGCTTGAAGCACCGCAGCTCCCGCGCCTTGTCAAATATCATTTCGCGTGTCTCGGAATTCACCTCGGGGCTCATCGAAAAAGCCTTAGATGCCGTTGAGACCGATACGTTTGCCAGCTTCGCGAGCTTTGTAAGTGTCATACCTGCCATATCCGTTTTCTCCTGTCTGTACTGCTATCAATTATACCCCGACCGGGGACGTAATGCAAGCATTACGAAAAATTTTCGTAGCCGCCGCCCTTGAAAAAGTCCGGAAAGCGTGATATCATTATCGTCGGATATCCGCGAAAGGAAAAACAAATTGGCAGCTTTATATATTTCGATAATCCTCCTGTTCCGCGTGGTTCAGGCGGTTTTCAATAAGATGGCAAGCAATGAGGTGAAGAACATCCCGACGGTGCTTGTCTACGGTGCATACAGAAACGCGATATCGGCGGCTTTCGGGCTTATGCTTGTGCTGATTTCCGGAAACGGCTTCGGTCTCGGTGCGGCGGGGCTGCTTATCAGCCTCTGCTCAGGGGTGATGCTTTCCGTCTCCGGCTACTGCGGGATAATGTGTCTGAAAACCGGAACGGTCAGCGTGTCGTCGATATTTTCGACCGCCGGGATTCTCATTCCGATAATCGCAGGTGTGTTTTTCGGCATCCCGGTGAGTGCTGTGCAGTGCGTGGGGCTTGCGCTGTTCTTTGTATCGGCTTTTCTTCTTATCCGTGACTCAAGGAATACCACGGGAAAATTCACCGCCGGGGCGTTTTTTCTGCTTGTCGGATGTCTTTTTGCCGAGGGGCTGACAATGCTGTCCCAGCAGGCATTTACAAAATATGTCC
>UMLQ01007406.1_pt1 | contig 11780 bp, 6 predicted proteins | sample 1966631 | NCBI WGS metagenome assembly UMLQ01 (sample SAMEA4836206, study PRJEB28245) | human gut metagenome | biome: gut microbiome; material: fecal sample | place: Denmark | collected 2008 | reverse complement strand
TTTCGGTGTCTCTTCCATAGGAACCAACGTACAGACTGTGTGCAGTATCGGAAGAAGACCCCCAATAATCAAGATTTATCCTCTTGGTAATAGAATGGTATCTGTACTGGATTGTGCTTATGTCATCATCAGAAAATCGTAACGCTTTGCAGAACTGTTCAAAAGCGGTCCCGACGTTAAAAGCCATCTATATTCCTCCTTAGTCGATCTGTTTTTCTATCCAGGCCATGAGCAAATTTACAATTCGTTCCTGCTGGTTCTCATTCAGTTCAGTTCCAATAGGAACCTTGTACCACTTGTTCAGGCAACCTCTACAGCAGCAAGCGCACGCGTGTTGCGCTACGAAAACAGGGTGTCCTCGCATCGGGGTTTGCTTGCCGTCGTTCGGAATAACTGCCGGAGCAAGCCGCCGCCTCACAAAAGCAGCGGCATGCTCACGAACAGTATCCATGCCCTTATCTTTGACGTACTGTCTGTCCTTTTCGGTCAAATGAAACTTTGCTCGAAATGTAGACTTTTGCAGTTTGGCCAATGCCTCATCAATCGTTGCCATTGAGTGCGTTCATAACCTTTTTTACTACTTTTCCGTCCCAACCTACACAAAGCATTTCTTTAGTAATGATAGCCTTGTACAAAGGATTGCTTTCTACCACGTTCCAGAGATACCGGAGAATTGAAATATAATCCTCGAAGCTATCCTTAACTTTTTCTGCAACCTTTTTACGCCACTCATCTGCAGGCTCTTTGCCGGCATATATGTCGTTTAGCTCCTTGCAGATAAAGTTGATGGCTCCGCCGATTCCCGGAAGCTCGTCCTCATTTGCATCTTTGCTCGGGCTCTCTGCAATTTTCACATGCAGAAGAAGGTGCTCAAGGAGATTGCAGTATACAAGCCGAGTTGCCTTTTGGTAGTCGAATGGATTAGCTGCGGCATACTTATCATTTGAAAGCATAATCGCCTTGTCCTCATCAATATGGTGGCAATACAATCCTTCGTCAGTACGACTAACCAGCGGATTCTTTATTGTGCAGCCAGTGTCTTTGAAATAGTTGTGCCTTGCTGCCCCATATTTTGTATTGAGAGCTTGTACAATAGCTTCATAGGAGCTGTCGAGCAGTTTTGTATAATATGTTGGCTCGGTCATTGAGCGCATTGTCGACTCTATTAGCTCAACCTCTTCATCAGTAAGGGCAAAAAAACTATATAATTCTCTATCTGTCCAATGTCTTGAAAAGTCCATTTGTGGTGCAAATATAAAATTGCCTTGCGAAATATGAACTGAAGAAAATGTTGTGCGAATCAAGAACCGCGTAAACTTGCATTGCAAATAATCTCTGTAATTTACGGCCTCTTGATATGTGTCAAAGAAGCCAACATTCAAATACGAAAATGTATCCACCGTATCCGGCCCGAGAATTTGAGGCGTGGAAATAGACCTGTAACCATTTTCTGGTTTTATTCCAACCTCGCCTCCTTGAGGCACCATTATCGATATCTTGACTTTATACTTTCCGATTAGGTCTGTATTTTTTCTAATTCGGCTTCTCTCAATATATGAAATACCCTGGTCATTAAATCCAACACTGTGAAGAAGCTTAAGGTCTCCCTCATGAAAATCCGCATGTCCTTTCTCTTTTGACGGTAGACCAAAAGTGTCAATAGGTGAAACGATTTCCGATAAAAAGCTACTTGATTTTGCCAACACTTTGTCAATGATTGAGATTGATGCGTTTGAGCGAATAAAAATGCTCTTATATTGATTCAAGTATCTATCACAAGACACCCTATCTCTTCCAGAAACATTTATTACCGTACATGGTCCGCTATGCGATGCATCCCACAGAAAATAGCAAAGCCCACCAGCGATATCGACGGTTGAAAAGCATTCCTTCGAATTATAATAATCAAACAAGGAAGAAACTCTGGTATCGCTTAACATATTGGATCTAAATTCATTCAATCCAATTCCACCATTGTACCATCTTGCAGGAATAATCATGGAGATATAATTTGGTTCGATTTCTTTGGCTGCAGTTACAAACAAGTGAAAAATTGGTTTCGCTTGTGCAGCGGATTTCCCACTTGAGGTTCCGCCACTTGTAGTAAGTTGATATGGTGGATTTCCAACTATGGCGTCAAATTTCATTTCCTTCACTTCCTTCTTCCAGTAGGCTCCCTTGAGAATCCGCTTTTTGAACTGCTCGGGCTTATTTTTAAGCATATTGACAAGGTCATCAAAGTAGTGTGCATTTACCGGAACAGAACTATAACCACATAGTGTTCTTCTTGTTATAGATTTCGCCATAGGCGTCTTGCAAATAACGAATATATTGTTTTTGATTGTGTCTTCCCAGAATTCCTGACATTCCCGTGGCTCCCAGTCATCGTCACTCATGCCCTCCATTTTCTGCTTATATGAGCTGTAGGCAACATAGAGAGGATAGAGACCGGTTTTGGAGTTGATTTCGAGAATATGGGCACTTTCTCCGAATACCGTAGCGGTTACTTCCCCCTTGTCAACAAAACGGGGTTCTTCGAGTCTGTGCTTTTCCTCCTGTGTATCGTCCTCAAACTTTTCGTTAAAGAAGCACCAACCGCCAATCGTATCAGACATGTGCATATTCACAACTCGCCATGGCGTCAACACGGTTTCCTTGTCCGGGTTTTTGAAGTGGCGGAAGATTTCGGCGATCATAATTACGCGACGAGTAGGAGTTTCTTTATCCGCCGCAGCTGCAAGCTTACGAATGCGTTTTCCCGCAGCAATAAAAACATCTCTGTCGTAATACTTAGTGAAGTCTGAGAATATCTTTTTCGTCACGCCTTGCGGCATAAACTCCTTCCAAGACTCATCATCGACAAGGTTGACGAATTCTTCAATGCTAATATCTTCATCAATGGGAATATCACTTCCGTCTGCCTTTGCTGCGCCATAAATCATCAATGGCATACGAATAGAGATACCTCGAAGAATATCGATAGCTTTCTTTCTTGCTTCTTTTGCCTGTTTCTTTGCAAGTCTTTCGGCAATTTGCTCCGGGGTCAAAGGTTCGGGTTTGTCCGGAGTATCCGGTTGATCCGGATCTTCGATATGCTCAACCTGTTCATCAGTCAAGCCTTGACCGTTTACAACAACCTCGCTCTTTTTCTTGGCAGCCTTTGAGGATCCGATAATATCTCGTAGTTCATTGAACTTTGACGCGTCGATATCATCCAACTTCAGCAGTTCGTCATTATAAATCGATTCATCCTCAAATCCACTGTTAACGGCACGTTCTGCATAAATCTGCTTGATCTGCTCCATCATGGACTCTACGCTGTATTTCTTCGTGCGAGATCCTGCGATTGCAATAACAGGGCAGTAGTTCAGGAATTCCGTCATTGCTTCACGGCGCTTCTGCTGGCTCTTACCAGGTCTGCGGGAAAGGTGAACAGTTTCAGTCAACACCTTCAATGTGCGGTCCGGAGCAAAATCAAACACATAGCAATCCGTTTTCTGCCTTCCGTCAATGCTTCCGGCAGACTGGACGCGGAATATGGTCTGCATATACTGTGCCGCAGCTGTAGAATACGAACCGGAAAGCATAAGCACAGCTGTCCATTCTTTTACGGTAACGCCGGTCGTCAGCTTGCCGCAGGAAAGCGTGATGGAATACTTGTTGTTCTTGATTGTGTTTCTGACAAGTTCCAGTGCGTCGGCGGAATGGTCTTCCTCATATTTGTCACCTTCACCTGCGACGTTAGCAATGCCGAATTTTCCAAATACGGGGTGACTGCGAAGCAGATCACTCAGAGCTTTTGCTTCTTTAACACCCGGTACCATCCAAAGGGTATGACGGAACATATCCCGGTACTCCTGCGTGGAGAAGGGATATCCGCTATCTTTATCTTCAGTTGCCATCAGGTTAAGGAAGGAAATAATATCATTCTCATGAACAAATCTGCCTTCCACAGCCCCTTTAGGAAGTTCGCGTTTACTGTTCGGGCCTTTATACCATACACGGAAGAACTCGCGGAAATTGAATGCCTTGGTATCATATTCATCCGAGACATACTTCTTAAGCTTTTCACCGAGATCATAGGTATAGATGTGCATCTTGGGCAGATCGGCATAAGGGTTGTGATCACCATGGTGCAGAAGATCCCATTCGGTCTTTTTCTTCTGCTCCATAACGTAGTCCCAGGTATAAACATTGTCTTCGCTGTATTGACTGAGAAGATTGAAAGGAGTACCGGACAATGCCAGCACCTTGGTCTTCTCTTTACGAAGAAGCTTGATGACATTATCACCAAGTTCAGTCTGGGTGCCTTCGTGAGCTTCATCAATAACGATAAGATCCCAATTCAAGGCAAAGACCGCATTGTTCTTATTGAAATTACCGCCTACGAGCTTAGAACCTCTCAAATCCTGAATTGACGCAAAATATATGAAATACTCTCCGTCCTTATCGAGCTTTTTGATCTTCCTATCGTTTTCAGCGTCGGTCTTTTCGTCGAACGTGTAATAGGAGTCCTTGGTTTTGCGTTCATAGTTGTAGTCGTGCTCTGAATTGCCTCTGAAGAAAATCTTCCTGAAATCCTCGCTCCAACCGTCATCTACAACAGGGCGATGAGTAACGATGATGACACGACGGTACTGCTGGCGGCGAATTACTTCCAGTGCAGTCAGGGTTTTGCCAAAACGCATTTTGGCATACCAAAGCATTTCGTTATCTTTTTTGAACGTCTTAAGCGTTTTCTCGACCGCTTCAAGCTGTTCTTCGCGGAAGTCGATTGGAGTAACAGCGGCTCCTGCTGATTTCCCGGAAGGAGTAATAGAATGCTTTCCGTCTTTGACTGCTTTGATTGCGTTCAGCACAGTTGCAAGATCAGTCTGGAACCATTCCTCTCCAGTAGCTCCGTTCGGCTGCACCTTATGGACACCGGAGTTCATAAGAACCTTATGAACATCCTTATCTTTGAAAGAAAAGCTATAGCCATCTTCCTGCTTAATGGCAAGCTCCGTATACTCCAGCTTGTAACTCATGCTTGCAGTCTTCGTGTAGCTATCGATACGAGCCTTTGCCGCTTGGTTCAGAGCATGGCAATTTGGAACAAGGCTCACCGGCTTTATGTCGGTGTTCAGGGTAGCCTCGCCAACCTTCAGCAAGCCCTTATGAGTTTCATAGGGCATACTGAAAACGTAGATCAGCTTATAGCTGTATGTCTGATCAAATCTTTCCATCATTTACTCTCCTTTAACAGCGATACAAAGGGAACGCTCTTCTTGAAGTTCGTCCAGTCGAAGATCCTACAATATATTCCGTTGTGTTGGAAAATGTCTCCCTTTGAACATCCAGGACACGGGACGGTTTTACTTTCGCTGGTGCCAAACAAATTCAATTGATTGTCAGTGATTACCGTATCGTGGCAAGAGTACGGTACTACATATTTCAACCCGTCCATCTGCCATATGTTCCAGGCAATAATGTTCGCAATATTCTTTAATTCTTCATCAGATGGCTCTCTTGAAAACCTGTCTTTGTAATAATCAATGTAATCGTATAGCAGATTCTCTCTTGCGATCAGAACGCTATCTCCTTGGAACTCATAGCCGAAAACACTTTGGATTGCTCGCTGCGCCCATTTGAGCCATTCCTCATCGCTCTCACAGTTTTCATTGACGATTCGCATCTTTCTGTCGAAGAGACCTATCCTCTCATAGACCGGTATCAAGTCTCCAGTCGTTGTGTCATATCTGCTTACAAGATACGGAGCCTCTCCACAAGTAATCTCAAGACGTTTAGCGTCCACATACGCTTTCCAGGTCTTCTTTCCGAGAAACTCAATCCTATCAGGAACTGTTTTCCAAGTTGTTCCTTCCGGAGTATTGAATACATTCTTGCGACCGAACCACGCCTCGTCAACCAAATTGTTCTGTTCGTTACAAACCCACGAGGGTGTGAACACTTCTGCACGGTTTCTAATCCTGTTGCGTTGAACTTCTTTTGATTTGGCAGCACGAGGTTGAATGACGCTCGAAAGTTCGCCGGTAATTAGCCTCACTTCCATCGGCTGGTGTTCCTCATACTCGGGTCCATAGCTTTCATAATCCTTAGTACACCATAGAATATTGCCTCTGGTTGTTTTATCTTTGAGCAGCAACTTTAGTATTTTCGGGTCGATATCCGCTATATCGTCTTCAAGAATGTCGATCCGTTTTTCGATTTCTGTGCGTTTCAGTTCAGGCATTACAAATCTCCATTCTTAATCTTCTTCCTTAACTTCCATGAGATCTCCAATATCACAATGGAAGATTTTGCAGAACCTCAACATAACCTCCATTGAAACAGGTCTGTTTTGGTTCAGCTTTGTCATGGTATATGAACTTAATTCAGCAGCTGAGGCGAGATCACGTTTTTTCATTTTATTTTCTTTCAAAAGTCTCCACAGTTTCTCGTAGCTGATAGTCATATTTTCCTCCCGTCTTAGCCTATTCGCATCAATCGATGCGAGGTTACAGTAATACATGTTGTATTATACCATCTAATTCGTAATTTTTCAAGATGTTCCGATAAATCTCCGAGGTTTTCAAGATAGGTGTCAATCATAGTAGCCACCTAAATAAAAAAAGACGCCCCATCGGGTCACGAATGACCCGATGAGGCATGGTTTTATGGATTAAGGATCCCATATCCGAGAATTTCGTAGTACCCAACTGGGTAATGATTTTCACGGCAACTGTCTCCAGAGTTACCTTCTACAGTATAAACGATACCATTCTCCACTTTCTCAACGATACCAGTATGATCTGATAAACCGTCTTGTGGACCGGATTCACCGTTAGGACTATCCCAATCGTAAAAGATAATCATTCCCGGTGAGGGAGTTTCAGAGCCATCAACCCATTGGTTGTGTTCTTTGAACCAAGCAACGCCGTTTACGCAACCCGCGTATTTCGGACACACGCCGGTCTCGATATACCCGCACTGGTCAGCGCACCATGATACAAAGCAAGCGCACCACTCCACTCGGCTGCCGAAGCCGTACCATGACCAGTAAGGTTCTCCGCCAACATTGCCGATCTGCGACAGCGCGACCTGAACAATCATATCATCAGAGCCATAGATGCCGTAAAGTACTGCCAGCCACATGGAGTTGTCCACGTTGAGTAGTTCTTCAAGCTGTGAGTCCTGGTCATCACTGAACCGATACTGATCCGACATTTGTTCCGCTGTTTTATGACTGACTGTGATATACAGCGTTGTCTTCGTCACCTCAACAGTCTCTTCAAGGATATTGCCATTGCCGTCATCCGATTCAATGATTTCCGTCTCGGTATCCGTTTCCGTGCGGTAGGAAATGTCATTCATCTCCCAGAATATATCTGTCAGAAGTTGTTTCTTTTCCTCCGTAACAGAAGCCACTTCCTGCGGATTATCGGGATCGGTTGTGGTCTTTACCGCATATATGGAAAGCACCTCTGGCCACACTGCGCGGGAACCGGACATTTCAAGATCATCATACGGGTTGTTTGCCTTGATGGTATCAAGCTGATTCTGGTAATCCTGATTGATTTCAACGACAACCTCACGCATGGTCTGGGAACCATCGTTCTTATCCTCGCTGGAGAAGAAAATGCCGAAGCAGGAGCCCACGATGAGCGCAACCAAGCAAATAACCACGACTACCACAACTGCAACCCAGCCGCCCGCAGCGATAGCCGCTATGAGTTTTTCGACCGCCGCGATAATTGCTTTGACTGCCGCCGCAATCGCTTTTGCAGCCGCCACCGCCGCCTTGTAAGCCAAAATAGCCGTCTGTCTTGCGATCTCAGCCGCTTTCTGTGCCGCCTTTGCAGTCGCTTCTGCGGCCTTCTGTGTGGCTTTTGCCGTAGCTTCTGCCGTCTTGATGGCCGCTTTGGAAGTCTTTTCGGCAGTCTTGACCGCCTTTTCAGTTGACTTCACCGTGCCTTTCGCGCCAGCTTTCACAGTCTGTTTACCCGCAGAACGGGCAGACTGCTTAATGGTGTGTTCGGTACGTTCCGCAGTTTTGATTGTCTGATTACGTTTGATACGGGTGTTAGTTCTCTGCGTCTCGACATTCTTCTTTGCGGTATCTCTTGCCGCTTTCTGCTGCGGGGTGGAAGTCTGTGCAGATCTGCGCAGTTCTTCCTCGTACTTCCTGACACGTTCTTCGTTCTTCTGAATACGCTTTTCTTCGCGGTGTTCACGATAGGCTTCTTTGCCTTTGTTGACTGCTTTTTTTGCACCGGAAGAAACATCGTGACCGACACGATCTGCAACGTCTTCTGCAACATAGCGAAGTTTATCCTCCGCATATTCGGACGGCGAGACCTGTCCATCATCCATAAGATTCTGCATCTGGTCTTTGGAACGGATCAGCGCCGTCTTCATACGCTCGGAGGCAACAGCCGCTTTATCAAGAACCTTGATATCCTTGACGCTTTCCTTGGTTTTAATCTTACTCAAAGCTATCGCCCCCTTTCAGAGAGAGTAAGTTATACCTTCTTTGCAACGACTACGAATCTGCCGTTGTTATAGGTGTACTCGCAAGTAGAAAGAGTAATAAGCTGATCTCCATACTCAGCGTACTTGCCTGTACGGAATCCAGCAGATATTCCACGTTCTGAGTGATAGCGGTCGGATAAGCATTACGCTTACGAAACTGCCTCCATGCGGAGTTGAAGAACTGCGCGGAAAACTCATTTTCAAAGACAACGTGGAACTCGTCGATGAATACATGAGTACGCTTGCCCTTTTTCCAGTTGAGTGTTACACGGTTCAGCATCGTATCGGTAATAACAAGCAGTCCGGTTGGTTTAAGCTGAGAGCCGAGACCGTGAATGTCGAACACAACGATACGCCTATCGAGGTCAACATTGGACTGCTTACCGAAGATGTCGAGGGAACCGGTCGTGTAAAGCTCCAGCGACAGAGCAATCTGTTTTGCTTCGGGTTCGGGCTGTTCAAGCAGCATATCGCGGAGCGTACAGAGCGTAGGAATCGTACCGGCTTCTGCCGCGTTGCGGTACACGTTGGTAATACAACGGTCAATGATAGACTTGTGCTGAGGTCCGACTCCCTTTTTGTCGATCTGCTCAATAAGGGACATGATGAACTCTGACTTTACGACAATCGGGTTGTTTTCGCCGTAGCCATCAACCATATACATGGCGTTCAGTCTGTCTCTGCCACCGGCAGATACACGAATCACCGATCCGAGATCGCCCATCGCTTCAACAAGCGGAGCATATTCGCCTTCGGGGTCGCAAATCAGAATATCATCATCGGTGTTCAGCATGAGGAAGGTAATCAGTTCCTTTGCGGAGAACGATTTACCGGAACCCGGAACACCGAGAAGAAATGCCGACTGGTTCAGAAGGTTTGCTTTGTTGCACATGATGAGGTTATGAGAGATAGCGTTTTCTCCAAAGAAGATACCGCCCTTGTCCATGATCTCCTGCACCTTAAACGGCATAAACACCGCAAGGCTCTCCGTGGTCAGCGTTCTGAACGTATTGATCTTGCGCAGACCGTAAGGAAGAACGGTATTCAGTCCGTCCGTCTGCTGATACTTCAATGTCGCCATCTGGCACATGTGCTTTCTTGCAGTCGAAAGCACCATTTCCGTATCAAGGTCAAGCTGTTCCTTGGTATCGGCGGTAATTACCATTGTGATAACCGCAAACATCATGCGCTGGTCGCGAGTTGTCAGATCGTCAAGGAACTCCTTGGATTCCTTGCGCTGAAGCTCCATGTCATACGGAACAACCGCGCTGAAATTGTTGTTCTGATTCTGCTTTCTCTGCCAGTTCGTGATATTCGTCTCGACACCGAGCAAACGGTTTTCGACCTCGCGTACTGCTTCATCGGTAGGGATTGGGATAACATCAATGGAAAGCATCAGGTTGCGGTTAAGCTCGGTAAGCTCGGACACCATGCTGTCCTTGATATAGCTCGCGTAGTCTTTGAGGAAAAGCACTCTCGCATATTTCTCGCCCAGCTTGATGTGGTCTGCGGTACGCTCGATACTGTCCGGGCAGATATAGTCGCGGAAATCATGACCGAGACGTGCTTTCTTGCTGACATTCATTTCAAATGCCGTTTCATCGCCGGGACGATAGAAGTCATGCAGAATACGCAGTCTTTCCACCGCATTCAGCGCCACGCACTTGGAACCAAGGTTTGCAAAGTGAGAGGTCAGATCAGCTCCGACTCTCGCAAAATATGCCCGTGCTTCCTCAATGTCCTTCTTGGCTACGGAGATAGTCATATACTTTTCCTGAGTAATTCCGTTAGCACCTGTGGCTTTATCAAGAAGCATATCGTTGTATTCGATACGGTATCCGTCCAGCCCGTCATGTTTCAGAGGCATAAGGATGGAACCTTCAAAATCCGCCTTGTTCAGTCTGTGGTTGTTGATAGTGATCTTTGTGGTAGCTCCGCTGTCAAGGCTGTTCAAAAGCTCGGAGTATGTCAGGAACATGCTCTCCTTATCTTCGCGGCTTGCCACAAGGTAGTTAATGTCCGAGAACTTATAAGTCTTGGAAAACTTGTTCCCGATCTTGAAAATGCCATCAGGCCAGATGCACTTGATGGGGATAAGGTCCTGTACTTTGCTCGGAACCTTAAACTTTTCCTTATCCTGAGCCAGGATCGTTTTAATGCTCTTTATCATTGTTCTTATAACGGAGGTGAGAGCGTGAAAGAAATCAAAGATGTATTCATCATCGGGATCGACAGCGGATACGGCAATATCAAAACCGCAAACTGCTGCTTCCCGGCGAGCGTGGCAGTCTATGATACTGAACCTGTTTTCAAAGACAATCTGCTTGTCTATGACGGCAGATATTATCTGATCGGTGAAGGTCATAAAGAGTTCCTTGCGGATAAGACAAAGGATATTGACTACTACGTTCTTGCTCTTGCGGCGATTGCACGGGAGCTGAATATCCGAAAGATCACCTCCGGCAAGGTTCACATTGCAGCCGGTCTTCCCCTCACATGGGTAAGCGGTCAGCGAAGCGATTTCAAAGACTACCTTACGCAGAACCGCGAGGTCGAGTTCAGTTTCCGCGGCACTCAGTACCATGTGGAGATCATCGGAGCAGATGTGTTTCCGCAGGGCTTTGCCGCAGTTGCTGACAGACTTTCCGAGTTCAAGGGCGTCAATATGCTCTGTGACATTGGCAACGGCACCATGAACATCATGTTTATCAACGACAAAAAGCCTATTCCCGGAAATATGTTCACGGAGAAATACGGTACGCACCAGTGCCTTTTGGCTGTGCGTGAGAATGTCATGCGAATCCATCACACAACCGTCGATGAGGCGATTATCAATCGGGTGTTCCGATTCGGTACGGCAGACATCAAGGAAGATTATCTGAAGACTATTACAGATACTGCTACTGAATATGTTGCGGGAATCTTCCAGAGACTCCGTGAGCATGAATACAACCCGGAGCTGATGCGACTGTATGTACTCGGTGGTGGAAGCTGCCTGATTCGGAACTTCGGTGTTTACGATGAAAACCGTGTAACGATCAACGATGACATCTGCGCTACGGCTAAAGGATATGAGTATCTCGCAGAACTGAACGCCCGAAAAGGCAATTCACGATGAGTTACAAGAGAATCAGTGTACGTTTCAACATGGATATTGATGCCGAGCGAAAAGCGTGGGAGATCATCCACGAAAAAGGAAACGGGTTTGTCGGCAAAGAGGTTATCAATGCAATCAATACTTCAAACGAGCTTTCCAGTTTGGAAAAGAT
>UMLQ01051251.1_pt1 | contig 11857 bp, 10 predicted proteins | sample 1966631 | NCBI WGS metagenome assembly UMLQ01 (sample SAMEA4836206, study PRJEB28245) | human gut metagenome | biome: gut microbiome; material: fecal sample | place: Denmark | collected 2008 | reverse complement strand
GTGGGATATCAGCCGACGCTGGCGAACGAGCTCGGTGAGCTTGAGGAGCGGATCGCCTCCACAAAGGACGGCTCGATAACCTCGGTTCAGGCGATATACGTGCCGGCTGACGACCTGACCGACCCTGCACCGGCTACGATATTCACGCATCTTGACGCGACGACGGTCCTGTCAAGGAGCATATCGGAGCTTGGCATATATCCGGCGGTCGATCCGCTTGCGTCGTCGAGCCGCGTGCTTGAGCCGGACATTGTCGGCAAGCTTCACTACCGGGTTGCAAGGGGCGTTCAGGAATGCCTTCAGAGGTATGCGGAGCTTAAGGACATAATCGCGATACTCGGCATGGAGGAGCTTTCGGCAGAGGACAAGCAGGCGGTGTACAGGGCGAGAAGGATCCAGAAATTCCTGTCCCAGCCGATGTCGGTAGCAAAGGCCTTCACCGGAGAGGAGGGGCGGTTCGTGCCGCTCTCCGAGACGATCGAATCCTTCCGTCAGATAATCGACGGGGAAGCCGACGATCTGCCTGAGAATGCTTTCTTCATGGTCGGCGGGATCGGCGAGGCGCGGGAAAAGGCAAAGACGATGGGAGCGTGAGTCGGGATGTCGGTATTCATGCTTGAGATACTTACGCCGAAGCGGCAGTTTTTCAAGGGGGAGGTCGAGGCTCTGACCTGCACTCTCCCCGACGGAGAGCTGACGGTGCTCAGGGCTCACCGCCCGATGCTTGCGGCGCTTGAGATAGGGAGCCTTAAGATAAAGTCAGACGGCGAGTGGCGGAATGCCTTTTCGTCCGAGGGGTTCATTGAGGTCCGCCCCGACGAGGTGCTTGTATTTACGCAGGACTGCGAATGGCCGGAGGAGATCGATGCCGTCAGAGCCGAGGAGGCGCGGGAACGGGAGCTTGAAAAGCTGAGGCAGAAGCAGAGCCTTATCGAATATCACCAGACCCAGATCGCGCTCAACCGTGCGATGGCGCGGCTGAGGGTGAAAAAGACGGTTAACTGACGGTGGAGGGTGAAAAACGCCGGGCGCTGCCCGGACCCGCTCAGAACCTTCTTGAAAGAAGGTTCTGAGAACTCCAAGAACTTTTGTAAAAAGGTTTTGGGTTGAGATTTGAGCGCATTTTCGCTTCCGGCGATTAATCAACAAAAAAACCGAATGAAAGGCGGTCAAATTGGTCGTCTTTTTTTTCTGTTCATCTTGAATGATGCGGCGGTTTGTGATACAATTAAAAGGTATGGCTTTAATGAAACGCCGATCGGTTCGGCGCTTCTTTAATAATGCGATCATGCCGGAGGTTTCAGAAACTTGAGTCAGTTTGAAAAAGAAATATGCAGACGCAGGACGTTTGCGATAATATCTCACCCCGACGCGGGCAAAACGACGCTTACCGAGAAGCTGCTGCTTTACGGAGGCGCTATACAGACAGCCGGCTCGGTAAAGGGCAAGGCATCCGACAGGCACGCCGTTTCCGACTGGATGGAGATGGAGAAGAAGAGAGGTATCTCGATCACCTCGTCGGTCATGCAGTTCGAATATGAAGGATACTGCATAAACATACTTGACACACCGGGACATCAGGATTTCTCGGAGGATACATACAGGACGCTTATGGCTGCCGACAGCGCGGTCATGGTCATCGATGCCGCAAAGGGTATCGAGCCGCAGACAAGGAAGCTGTTCAGGGTCTGCGCGATGCGGAACATTCCGATCTTTACATTTATAAACAAGCTTGACCATGAGGCGCGTGACCCGTTCGATCTTATCGACGAGCTTGAGCACGAATTCGGCATCGGGACCTATCCGATGAACTGGCCTATCGGCTGCGGAGTCGGGTTCAAGGGGGTATATGACCGGGTAAACCGGTGCATTCTTGCCTATGCCGACGCGCACAGGGGCAGGGACAGGCTTGCCTCCATCGAATGCGACATCACCGACACCGAAAAGCTGGATTCCCTTATCGGCGAGTATGCGAGAGAGGAGCTTACCGGGCAGGTGGAGCTTCTTGACGGCGCGTGCTTTGACTTTGACCTTGAAAAGGTGAGAAACGGAAAGCTCAGCCCGGTGTTCTTCGGCTCCGCGCTGAACAATTTCGGTGTTGAGACGTTCCTTGAGAACTTCCTCAAGCTGACGACATCTCCGCTTCCTAGAAAAGCGGGGGAAAGGACTGTCGATCCGTGCGACGACCGGTTCTCTGCCTTTGTTTTCAAGATCCAGGCGAACATGAACAAGGCGCACCGCGACAGGATCGCGTTCATGCGGATAGTTTCCGGCAGATTTGAGCGCGGAAACGAGTATATGCACGTTCAGGAGGGCAGGATGATAAAGCTCTCCCAGCCCCAGCAGATGATGGCGCAGGAGCGATCCATCGTTGACGAGGCATATGCGGGGGATATAATCGGTGTTTTCGACCCCGGAATCTTCTCGATCGGAGATACTGTCTGCGACAGGTCGCTTGATATCACGTTTGAGGGCATTCCGACCTTCTCTCCCGAGCGGTTCGCGCTTATAGAGCAGATCGACAGCATGAAGCGCAAGCAGTTTGCAAAGGGTGTCAACCAGATAGCCCAGGAGGGTGCGATACGGATTTTCTTCGAGCCGAATTCCGGTATGGAGCGGGTCTATGTCGGGGTTGTCGGACAGCTTCAGTTTGATGTGCTTGAATCGCGCATGAAGAACGAGTACGGCGTGGAATACCGTCTGTATGCACAGCCGTATACGATCGTGAAGCGCGTTCCGGAGGGGGTCGATCCGTCAAAGCTCTATCTTTACGAGGTGAAATGGGTGCAGGACGTCCGCGGGGAGAATTTCCTGCTCTTCACGAGTGAGTGGAGCCTGAGGTATACCCTTGAGCACAACGAGGGGCTGGAGCTTCTTGATTACGGGAGCAACGGATAAAATGTCTGAGACAAAAAACATAAAAATGACAGACGGACCGATCCTGAGTGCGGTCATACGCTATTCTCTGCCGATAGTTTTCGCGGGAATGCTTCAGATCCTTTTCAATGCAGCCGACCTTGCGGTCGTGGGGCATTTTGCGGGATCTGCGGCAACGGCGGCTGTCGGTGCCACCGGTTCAACCATCTCGCTTATCGTCAACACCGTCATGGGACTTGCGGTCGGCGTAAATGTTGTGCTTGCAAGAAGCCTCGGTGCGGGGGACAGGGAAAACTCAAAGAGGACGGTGCATACCGCGATAGCGGTCAGCGTGATCGCCGGAATTGCGGTCATGATCGTCGGGATACTGATATCGCGCCCGGCAATGGTGTATACCAGATGCCCGCAGGACGCGCTTGAGCAGGCGGTTCAGTATATGATCATATACTTCGCAGGCTCGCCGGCTATATTCGTCTACAACTTCGGAAGCGCGATACTCCGCACGAAGGGCGACACAAAGCATCCGCTGTACTATCTTACCGCGGCAGGGGTGTTCAACATATTTCTGAACCTGATTTTTGTCATTGTCTTCAGGATGGCGGCGGCGGGGGTTGCGCTTGCAACGACGCTGACGCAGTATCTTGCCGCGTTCCTCACGATAAGGTGCCTGATGCGGCAGGACGACGATTGCCGTTTCGTCCTCCGCGAGACGCATATCTGGAAGAGCCAGCTCATAGGTATAATCAGGTACGGGCTTCCTTCCGGGATCACTCAGGCGATGTACAGTATTTCGAACATCCAGATACAGTCGGCGATAAACGATTTCGGGACAAGCGCGGTTGCCGGCAACTCGGCTTCCTCAAACCTTGAGGGCTTCATTTCCTCCGGCATCGCGGCGCTCAATGCGGCAACGGTCGCCTTTGCCGGGCAGAACATCGGTGCAGGCAACAAGAAGCGCGTGAAGAAGGTCATATTCGTCTGCCTTGCCGTTTCGGTTGCATTTTCGCTTATCGCGGGATTTGCGGTGTTTTTCTTCAGCAGGCAGCTGATCGGTGCGATATATCTGCCGAAAGACCCGGAAGGGGTAGCCTGCGGCATGGTCAGAGCGGCGTTCATGATGACGACGATGTGGATATCCGGCGCCTTCCAGGTGGTGGGCGGCACAAATCAGGCACTGGGATATTCAACGGCAATGATGATAAATTCAATCATCGGCATCTGCGGCGTCAGAACGGTATGGATGCAGTGGTTCTATCCTCTCCGCAAGTCGCTTGAGATGATATACATCTGCTATCCGGTGACGTGGGCGATAATTCTTATAGCAAACACCGCGGTGCTGCTTTTTGCATGGCACCGGTACAGCAAAAAGGGAATGATAAAATAAGAAGGGCGGCGGTTTTTCATGAAATTCAGCGATCTTTCCGAGAAAAAACAGGATTCCGAGGAGATATACAGCGGGCGTCTGCTTCACGTTTTCCGCGACACCGTTGAGCTTCCGAACGGGAAGAACACAACGCGGGAATATATCCGTCACGTCGGCGCGGTGTGCGTTGTTGCGATCACCGACGACGGCAATGTGGTTGTTGAGAGGCAGTTCCGGTATCCCTTCGGGCGCGAGATCCTTGAGATCCCGGCGGGGAAGCTGAACGGAAAGGACGAGGACCCGGCGAAGGCGGCGGCACGCGAGCTGCTTGAAGAGACGGGTGCCGTTGCCGGAGAGCTTGTCAGCCTCGGTGAATTCTATCCGACTCCGGCATATTCCGACGAGGTCATCCATATGTTCGCCGCGCGGAAGCTCACCTTCGGCGATGACTGCCTTGATGACGACGAGTTTCTGAATGTCGGGCTTATGCCGCTTGACGGGCTTGTTTCGGAGATAATGTGCGGGAACGTGCCGGACGGGAAGACGCAGGCGGCGGTTCTCCGTGCCTTCCGGCTTTTCGGCTCCGGGCTTAAAAAATGAAGCGCAGATTTCAGAAAATACATCTTGAGATAACGGATGTCTGCAATGCCGCGTGCTCCTTCTGCCCCGGAACGGCAAGGGAGGCGCGGTTCATGTCGGATGATGAGTTTTCCTCCGTCCTGTCGGCGATCGAAGGCAGGGCGGAATATCTGTATTTTCACATAATGGGCGAGCCTCTTCTTCATCCGTCGGTAAGAAAATTTGCCTCTCTTGCAAAGCGGCGGGGCTTCCGTGTGATGATAACGACGAACGGGCTTCTGCATGAGGTCGGGCGGGAGCTTGTTTCCGACGGGAATGTTTACAGGATCGGAATCTCGGTTCATTCCTTTGAGGGCAACCGGTATTCCCTGACCGAAGAGGAATACCTCGACGGCTGTTTCGGTATCGCGGAGGCTGCGGCTGAGCACGGGACTATCGCGGCGCTTAAGCTGTGGAATTCCGAGGATCCTGAAGGAGAGAACTTTTCGGCGCGGGTCATGCGGTATGCGGAAGGGCGTTACGGCGGCGGATTTGCGAAGAACCGCAGCGGGTACCGGCTCCGCGACGGGATATTTCTTGAAACCGGGGAGCGCTTTATGTGGCCGGGACAGGGGCAGGTCAGCCCGGCGGTGTTCTGTCAGGCGCTGAGGCTTCAGTTCGGGATACTCTGCGACGGGACTGTCGTTCCGTGCTGTCTTGACTGTGACGGAAGGATGGCTCTCGGGAATATTTTCGGCACCTGCCTTGACACGATTCTGTCGTCGGAACGCGCCGCGGCGATGTATGCCGGCTTTACGGAGGGCAGAGCGGTTGAGAAGCCGTGCATGACCTGTGGCTTTGCATCGAGATTCTCGGGTAAAAAGTGATTTTTTGCCCGACAACTTTACAATAATTTCACCGTATCGACTTGATTGCCCGGAATTTTTGTGATAGAATCTAAACACCGCACAAAATGCGGACAAAAGGACTTTTTTCGGAGTGTATCATGAACTTCTGCAGCCCGGATTTTATATTTATATTTCTCCCGGTTTTCGTCCTTCTTCACGGAATGACAAAGGGTAAGTTACGGAATGCCGTGCTTTTCTTCGGCAGTATTGTCTTCTATGCGCTTGCGGCGGGGGGCCTCTATGAGTGGACGCTGCTGCTTCTGATAGCGACGGTGATGAATTATCTGTTCGGGCTTATCATCAACGAGACAGAGGGGCGGTACCGGAAGACGGTATTTGTCACGGGAATTGTTTTCAATGTCGCGTTTCTTGCCGCCTACAAGTATTCCGGGGCTTTCGTGTCGGCAATGCTTCCGCCTCTGCTTTCAAAGATCGGAGTCACCGGGGTTGAGCTTTCCGCAGTGGCGCTTCCGCTCGGGCTGAGCTTTTATACATTCAAAAACCTGTCATATCTGCGTGAGGTATACGACGGCGCGGTCGAATCCGAGACTTCATTCATAAACTACGGCGCATATCTTACGATGTTCCCGCAGATATCTATGGGACCGATACAGACGTATAAGGATTTCAGACCGTATCTGGATTCAAGGACAGTCACGTTTGACGGGATATCAGCCGGCGCCTCGGAATTCATAATCGGCTTCGGGCTGAAGAAGATATTTGCCGACCGCTTCGGCGGCGTGTGGAACGGCATCACCACGATCGGTTTTGACTCGGTATCAACGCCGCTTGCGTGGATGGGGATAATCACGTTCGCGCTTCAGCTTTACTTCGATTTTTACGGCTACTCGCTCATGGCTTCCGGTATCGGCGAAATGCTTGGATACAGGACCCCGCAGAACTTCAATTACCCCTATACCTCGCGTTCAATGTCGGACTTCTGGAGAAGATGGCACATGACCCTCGGCGAGTGGTTCAAGGAGAATGTTTATTTTCCCCTCGGCGGAAGCCGGTGCAGCCGGATAAAGCTGACAAGAAACCTGTTCGTTGTCTGGGTGCTTACCGGAATATGGCACGGGAGCACGCTGAATTTCCTTGTATGGGGGCTGTTCCTGTTCCTACTCGTGCTTCTTGAAAAGAAGGGAATAATCGATTTCATCACCGAAAGCCCCGTGCTTTCACGGATATATATGTTCTTTGCCGTGATATTCTCGTGGCTGCTTTTCAAATTGCCGACGCTTTCCGATGTCGGAATTTATCTGTCAAGGATGTTCGGCTTCTTCGGAAAGGTTCCGGAGGAGGTTTATGCGCTTGACTGGCTTAAATACGCGAAATCCACAGGTGCGCTCATCGTGATAAGCCTGTTCTTCATCACGCCTCTGCCGAGACGGGTCTATGAGAAGATAAAGAACAAGCCTTACATAGTTGTTCCGATCCTGCTTGCGGTATTCTGGTATTCCGTTTACCTTGCGGTGTGCGGGGCAAACGATCCGTTTCTTTACAACAATTTCTGATTCCGGTCAAAAGGAGATAATGATCTATGAAACGCCGTTCTTACACAGATCCGCGCGGTCAGCGGGATAACAGTGGCAACATATCCGGCGGGAGATATGCGCTTCTTGTCTGTCTGATAATCACCGCGCTGGCGGTTGTGGCAATGGGACTCTTCGTCCCGTCCGACGGGGCAAAGAATCCGATAGAGGCTTTCATGCTCTTTGCCCGCAACGGATTTAAGCAGGACTCCGACAGTCCCGGAGGCGGCACGGACGGCAGCGGCAGCGCTTCCGCTCCGTCGACCGATCCTGTGAGTGAGCCGGGAAGCGGCAGTGTGACCGGTACGGTGACGGCAGACGGGCCTTCCGGAGCGCCGACCGATACCGGAGTGACCGATTCTCCGACGACCGCTGCTCCGGAGGAGCCGATAAATCCGACAGAGTACTATAAGGACACTCTGTTCATCGGGGATTCAAGAACCGCCGGGCTTTATATCTACGGCAGGATAGAGGGAGCGTCGTATTTTGCGCGCACCTCCATGAACGTCGGGAACTGTTTCAACGGCTCGAAATCCGAGACGGGGACAGGCTCGCTCAGCCTTGAAGCGTATCTGAAAAAGAACCGGTTCGGCAAGATATATATCCTTCTCGGCATAAACGAAATAGGTTATTCTTATGACTGGATCGTGACAAGGTACGAAAAGCTGATATCCCGTCTGCAGGAGCTTCAGCCGGGTGCGGTCATTGTTATCCAGTCGAATATGCACGTTACAAAGGCAAAGTCCGACTCCAGCCCGAAAACGTTCAACAATACAAGGATAAACGAGCTGAACCGCCGCCTGTCGGGGCTTGCTGACGGGAAAAAGGTGTTCTATCTTTCGTTCGAGTCGATATTTGACGGAGCCGACGGGAATATGAATCCGGATTATTCCGGCGACGGCGTGCATCTCAAGGCGAAAAGCTATAAAATATGGAGAGACTATCTTCTCAGCGAAGGAATGCTCCGCCTGCCGGAGAATACCAATATCACAGTCATCACCAACCCCGGCTATTCCGGCGGGGACGACCGGACCGACGGAACCACCGACCGCGTTACCGAACCGCCGGTGACCGAGCCTCCGAAAACCGAACCGCCGGAAACAAAGCCTCCGACGACCGAGCCTCCGACAACCGAGCCTCCGACGACCGAGCCTCCGACAACAGAGCCTCCGACAACGGAGCCTCCGACAACCGAGCCTCCGATAACCGAGCCGGACGACGGTAGTTACTTTTCCGACGCGCTGTTTATAGGAGATTCAAGGACGGTCGGACTCAGCCTTTACGGAGAGATCAAAGGTGCGACGTATTTCGCAAAAAACAGCGCCACCGTTTACACCTTCCTGAACGGATATGAAACCGAAAAGCCGGATCCCAGAATGGGAGACAGGACGCTTTCGGAGGTGCTTGCCGGAAGAAAGTTCGGAAAGATATACATCCTGTTCGGCATAAACGAGCTCGGAGGAAGCGCACCGTCGGCTGTCAGGGGCGGATTTGAAAGGTTCGTTTCACTTCTTAAAGCCGCACAGCCGAATGCGAAAATCATAATTCAGTCGAATATGCACGTCACAAAGGCATATGAGGAGAAGTACCCGGTACGCGGAAAGGACAGAGTAAACGAGCTGAATTTGCTTCTTGCCGGACTTGCGAACGGGAAGGACGTGTTCTATCTCGGCTTCGAGACTCTTTTCGACGATGAAGAGGGGTATCTGCGTGAGGATTACGCGCGCGACGGTCTGCATATGCTTGCCGGAGAGCCGTATAACGTCTGGAGGGGCTACATCACCGAATTCGGTATGCTCTGAAACCCTGTCCGTTGCGCCGGTGCGGCCGGCAGATTGCCGGCGGACTTATATGAAAGGATCACACTATGATAAACGACAGAATTTCAAACAGCGGAAAATACAATGCGGTCAATGCGGATTTTGCGAAGGTTTTCGCATTTCTTGCCGGGATCGACGGCAGCACGGCATTGGGGAGATACGACATTTCCGACACCGCATACGTGAATGTCGCGGAGGGCGACACCGTACCGCGCTCCGAGGGCAGATTTGAGGCACACGATATTTATGCCGACATACAGTATATGATCTGCGGGCGCGAGGTCATCGATGTCTGCGATGCCGAGGGGCTTTGCGTAACCGTGGATAATCCGGCGGGGGACATTAAATTTCTTGCCGAACCCGCAGATTACGCGCAGGCATATCTCGGCGAGGGCTGGTTTGCCGTGCTTTTCCCCGGAGAAGCTCACAGACCCATGACGGCGCCTGACGGCATCCCGATGCACGTGAAGAAGGCTGTTGCGAAGATTAAGATCAACTGAAAAACTGCGTCCCGCACATTCCGGGGCGCAGTTTTTTTCAGTTTTTTCGTGATAGGTATTGCTTTTTATATAACGCTTGTGATATAATAAATCGACATCGGGAAAGGATGTATGTTTTTATGAAAAATCTGAGTAAAATTGTCTGGGGACTGGTTCTTGTTGCGGCGGGCGTGCTGTTCGGACTGAATGCGGTCGGAGTGACCGATGTAAAGGTGTTTTTCGACGGCTGGTGGACGCTGTTCATAATAATCCCGTGCTTTGTGGGGCTGTTTACCGGCAGTGACAGAACCGGAAATCTTATCGGTCTGCTTATCGGCGTTATACTTCTGCTTTGCTGTCAGGATATCATTGATTTCAGCGTAATATGGAAGCTGGTTCTTCCGGTCGTTGTGGTCATAATCGGACTCTGCCTGATTTTCGGCGGATTCGGTTTAAGGAGACGCAGGTTCGAGCTGAAAAGCAGCTCCGGGAATGTGTCAACCGGTTTTGCGGCATTTTCCGGAAAGACGATGAAGTTTGACGGCGAGGTCTTTCGCGGTGCCGAAATAAACGCGGTGTTCGGGGGAGTGAAATGCGACCTGACGAATGCGGCTTTTGAGGGCGACACCGTAATCAACGCGACGGCGGTCTTCGGCGGAGTTGATATAATCGTTCCTGCCGGGGTGAACGTGAGGGTCCGGTCGAATTCCGTCTTCGGCGGGGTATCTGACAGGAATCACGTGAATACTGACGGCAACCCGTATACGGTTTACGTCAACGCCACCTGTATTTTCGGCGGTGTGGATATAAAATGACCACGGGGCAGAGTGTTATCAGGTACTGCGCAATTGCGCTTGCAGTGCTGCTCAGCGTTACGATAATTGCCTCGGTCGTGCTTTCGATAGCCGGAGTGCTTTCACTGCTCGGCGGCAAAAGGGGGATCGGAGAAATGAAGACATTTGAGATCGGCGAAGAGGTAAAATCGCTCGACATCAATATCGGCGCGGCGGAGCTTAAGATTGTTGCCGGCGGGGAGTTCCGTGTGGAGAGCAATATCGGAAAGCTGACGGTGAGCTGTAGAAACGGGGTGCTTAAGATCTCGGAGAAAAGGCGTCTTTCGCTTTCATATGACGGGAAGGCGGTACTTAAGGTCTGCATACCGGAGGGAACGGTATTTGAAAAGCTCTCTCTTGATGCAGGTGCGGGAACAGTTGACATAGACTCTGTCTCGGCTGAGACTGTAAAGCTTGACCTCGGTGCCGGAAAGACGGAGATCGGAATGCTTGTTGCGACCGGAAAGGCGGAGATCGACGGCGGCGCCGGTAAGATCAGCGTGAAGGACGGCAGGATAAACTCTCTTGATGCCGATACCGGAGCCGGTGCCATGGACATTGCCGGCGTGCTTACCGGGACAAGCCGCATAAGCATCGGCGTCGGAAGGGCAGAGCTTACGCTGCGCGGAGGAGAGGACGCTTACCGGTTTGATATCGACAAGGGAATCGGCAGAGTTACCGTCGGCGGCAGGGAAATGTCCGACGGCGAGAAGTGCGGAAGCGGAGACAACCTCATTGAGATCGACGGCGGGATAGGGTCGGTAACCGTTACATTTGCCGACTGAAATACGGAATACAGCGGCTGTTAGGAAAACCTCGTGTTTTTTAACAGCCCCTTTCTTTTTCCGAACACAAAAGCGTTTCCGGCATAGAATAAAAACAGGCGGGCGGGATTGCCCGGATCGTCGGTTCTATGAAAGGAACGGTGGGAATAATGCCGGAAACAGTCACAAAAGGACGCTATTTTATCGGAGCAAACACGTCGGCAGGATTTGTAAATTATACGGACGAGATACTTTGCGGTCTTGATCGGGTCTACATAATCAAGGGAGGTCCCGGAACGGGCAAGTCTACTCTGATGAAACGCTTTGCAGCGTATGCGGAGGAGCGGGGGCATACGGTTGAGAGGTATTTCTGCTCGTCCGACAGCGATTCGCTTGACGGGGTGGTTCTCCGTGATGCGGGGACGGGAATAATCGACGGCACAGCGCCGCACTGCGCAGATCCGAAGTATCCGGGGGCACGCGAGGAGATCGTGAATATCGGCAGACTTTGGGACACCGGGCTGCTGCGCGGGCGGTTTGATGAGATAAAAACGCTGTGCGACAGAAAAAGCGGACTTTTTGCAACGGTCTACAAGTACTTTTCGGTCTGCCGCTCATTGAGAACCGAGAGGGAAAAGCTGGTCTCCGGCTGTGAAAAAAGCGATAAAGCCGAGGCTGCCGTGCACCGTCTGATGGAGCGCTTCGGACGCGGCGGCGGCTTCC
>UMLQ01010287.1_pt1 | contig 11871 bp, 9 predicted proteins | sample 1966631 | NCBI WGS metagenome assembly UMLQ01 (sample SAMEA4836206, study PRJEB28245) | human gut metagenome | biome: gut microbiome; material: fecal sample | place: Denmark | collected 2008 | reverse complement strand
ACTTGCGAAAATCAAAATATTAAATTGTTTCACCGAGGTAGCGTGACCTAAATCTAGCGCGTCTGCCAGTTCCGCCACAGGTGCAAATATTAAACTGAAATATAAATAGTGGTTTTGCGAAGTGATACGCGCGTCTTCCGGTCTGAAATATAGTCGCAATGCGTCGCACATAAATGTACTTCCTTTTGCTCGTTATTTCAGACAGCGCATTGCTCCCTTTATCCGCCACAGGCAGCGGTCGCAAGGCTGCCAATTCCGCCACACCCGCATTTTCAATTTCTGCAAGACCTACCGTTAGATAATACTATAAATATCAGCAAAAGTCAAGTATAAGCAAGCAGTATATTACTACTGCTTGCAGAACACGATTCCGTCTTTTTTGCTGATTGACTTGATTTTTGCCAAAGATTCAACTCTTACGCCCATATCACGAACGAGGTTGCCGCCGCCCTGATAAGCTTTTTCGATAACAATTCCCGCACCTGCTGTTTTTGCGCCTGCTTTTTCAATCAGCATAAGAAGTGCCGTCAAGGCACTGCCCTTTGCAAGAAAATCGTCAATGATAAGCACATTATCGTCTTTGTTCAAAAAATCCTTTGAAACAACTATGTCGTAATCCCTTTTATGAGTATAGGAGTGGACGGTTGCGTTGTATGTATTTGAGTAAATGTTTATCGTCTTTGTCTTTTTTGCAAAAACAACGGGAACATTAAAATACTGAGCCGTAAGACAGGCAATGCCGATTCCCGACGCTTCAATTGTCAGAATTTTTGTTATGTTTTCATCCTTGAAAAGTCTGTAAAATTCCTTGCCAAGCTCACACACAAAATTGACATCAATCTGATGGTTAAGAAAGCTGTCAACCTTTAACACATTTTCCTCACCGATGTGTCCGTCTTTAAGAATTCTGTCTTCTAAAAGTTTCATATCAATCTCTTTTCTGAAAAATAAAATAGTAACAAACAATACGATAGATTATACTACAAAAATTTTCACATTTCAATTGATTTTTGTGATATTCCATGTTTTATTTTTCTTATTTTCGCAAAAAATTAAATTCAGACACAAAAAAGGCAGCCGTGATAAAGCGACTGCCCCTGTGTTTTATACTTCAATATTTTTTATTGAATCAAATTCGTCCGTGATTTCTTTTGACGGCTTTTTTGAAAGAAGAGAAACAACAACATTCACAATAAGCGCAAGTCCGAAGCCTACAACAAGTGAATAAAGATTTGTTGCCGCATAAAGCGTCTGACCGTTTACAAGCGGAATATAGTCCCATATGATAACTGTCAGAGCACCTGTTGCCATACCGCTGATTGCACCCGAAAGTGTTGAGCGTTTCCAGAAAAGTGCCAACAGAACAACAGGTCCGAATGCCGAACCGAATCCTGCCCATGCATCCGAAACAAGTCCCATAATGCTTGATTTAGGATTAAGTGCAATGAAGAATGCGATTACAGCAACAACTGCAACTGCAATTTTTCCGACCAAAAGCGAACTCTTTTCGCTTGCATTCTTTTTAACAGCGCCTTTGTAAAGATCCTCCGAAACAGCCGACGCAGTGACGAGAAGCTGACTGTCTGCTGTTGACATAATTGCGGCAAGGATTCCGCAAAGGAAAATACCGCCGATAAAGATAAGCACACCGTTGCCTGAGAAAAGCTGCTGGATTGTTCTGATGAATACAGATTCGCTTGTTGCATCGTCAAGCTGTGCTGTAAGGTAGCCTCTTGCGATAAGACCGATAAGGCATGACGCAGTAAGTGAAATAATTACCCAAACAACAGCAATTTTTCTTGACTTCTTGATTTCTTCATTGCTCTTTACAGCCATGAATCTGACGAGAATATGCGGCATACCGAAGTAACCGAGTCCCCACGCAAGGTTTGAAATAATCGAAACAGCCGAAACAGGAGTTCCGTCACCGTTTACAAAGAAGTTAAGAAACTGAGCAGGTTGTTCAACACCTTTTGCGGCAAGTGCAGAACTGAAGCTTGTGTCAAATGTGAGAATTGCATATGCAAGCACCGGAACGGTAAGGATTGCAACAATCATCATAAGTCCCTGAATGAGGTCGGTTGTACAAACTGCCTTGAAACCGCCCATGAATGTATATACAAGAATTACTACTGCGGCAACGATAAGACCGATAACATAAACCCGATTGTAGTTTTCGTCACCGCTTGCGCTGTCCGAGAAGAGCGTTGCAAAAAGCTTTGCGCCAGAACTAAATGCCGACGCTGTGTAAACCGTGAAGAAAACTGCGATGATTGACGCCGAAACAATCTTGATTATGTTTTTATGGTCACGGTAGCGATTTTTGAAAAAGCTCGGAATAGTGAGCGAGTTGCCTGCCACAATTGTGTATTTACGAAGTCTTGCCGAAACAATGTACCAGTTGAGAATTGTGCCGATAAGAAGTCCTACGGCAATCCATGCCTCGCCTGTGCCGGCAAGGTATACAGCACCCGGAAGTCCCATCAAAAGCCAACCGCTCATATCAGATGCCTGTGCCGACATTGCGGCTGTCCAACTGCCGAGGTTTCTGCCACCGAGAAAGTAGTCCTCATTGTTCTTGTTGCCCTTTGAGCAAACAAAGCCTATTACGATCATAATAATCATATAAGCTATAAATGCACAAAGAACTATTATGTTGTTTGTTGTCATTATGCCCCTCCTGAAATTATTTATAAATCAAATACCTTTTAATTCTACCAAAAATGAATAAATAAATCAAGTGAATTGCAGTATTTAGGGCTTTTATGCAGATGATTTGTGCATTTGCAAAAATTTAGGAGTAACATTTTGCACATAATTACGAATAAAATAACTTTTATGTGCATTTAAAAGGGGTTTTTGTGTTGATTTGAAGAATCAAAAGTATTATAATTACATTGATTGCAAATTGACTGTAAAAGGTATGTGGAGAGATAGAAATGAATATGGTAAAAAGAACTTGGGCTGAAATTTCACTTAATGCAATTGAGCATAACTATAATGTAATAAGAAATAAGGTTGCAGACGATACAAAGGTCTGTTGTGTTATAAAGGCTGACGGCTACGGCCACGGTGCAGTTGAGCTTTCACAGGTTTATGAAAAACTCGGAGCGGATTTTTTTGCTGTTTCAAATATTGACGAGGGTATAGAAATCAGAAAGAGCGGTTCAAAGCTGCCTATTGTGATTCTTGGCTACACTCCCGTTTCAGAGGCTGAAAATCTTGCTGAATATGATATTTCTCAGGCTGTTTTTTCACTTGAGTATGCAAAGGAGCTTTCTGAAAAATGTGTTGAAGAGGATTGTATCTGCAAAATGCACATCAAGGTTGACTCGGGAATGTCAAGAATCGGCTTTATGTGTCAGGAATTTCCACGGGATGAATATTCTATTGAAGAAATTTGCGAGGCTTGTTGCCTTCCGAATCTTGAGGTTGAGGGGCTTTTTACTCATTTTTGTGTATCTGATGAAGATGCCGAGGGCAGAGAGTTCACAAACAAGCAGTATGAAAACTTTATTCATGTGCGTGACAGCCTTAAAAAGCGAGGCGTTGATATCAGCGTTGTTCATTGCTCAAACAGCGGTGCAATTGAAGATTACCCCGAAACCTGTTGCGATATGGTAAGAGCAGGTATTATCCTCTACGGACTTGCTCCGTCATCAAAGCTTGCCGACAGACTTGACCTTGTTCCTGCAATGACTCTTAAAACAGTTGTCGCTTTTGTAAAAGAGGTTCAAAAGGGTGCAACAATTTCCTACGGCAGAACTTTTACAGCCGACAGAAAGATGAAAATTGCAACCGTTCCTATCGGATACGCTGACGGATTCATCAGACAGAATGCAAAAGACGGCTATATGATGGTAAACGGAAAGAAAGCGAAAATTGTGGGCAGAATATGTATGGATCAGACAATGCTTGATGTTACCAATATTGAAGATGTCAAGACAGGTGACGAGGTTGTCGTATTCGGTACAGGCGAAAACGGTGAGCCTACTGCAGATTCACTTGCCGAAAATACAGGAACTATAAACTACGAAACCGTCTGCCTTGTCGGAAAGCGTGTTCCGAGAATTTACATTAAAGACGGAAAAATTGAGAATGTGATGTATAAATTATGAGATTACTTGCTGTTGACGGAAACAGTATTGTAAATCGTGCGTTTTACGGAATAAGACCGCTTACTACAAAGGACGGTCAGTTTACAAACGCAATTTACGGATTTCTTACAATGCTGTATAAAATTAAAAATGAAGAAAATCCCGACGCCGTGGCGATTGCCTTTGACCTGAAAACACCGACCTTCAGACACAAGGCTTATGCAGGCTACAAGGCAACACGAAAGGGTATGCCTGAGGAGCTTGCATCACAAATGGAACCGCTGAAAAAGCTTCTTACACTTTTAGGCTATAAACTTGTTACCTGCGAGGGCTTTGAGGCTGACGATATTCTCGGTACGCTCGCCAAGGCTTGTGAAGAAAACGGAAACGAGTGCGTTATTGCAACAGGTGATCGTGACAGCCTTCAGCTTGTGTCGGACAAAACAAGCGTTCATCTTTGCTCAAACAAACAGGATATACTCTATACCCCCGAAAAGATTCTTGAAACTTACGGTGTAACTCCAAAGGAGCTTATAGAAATCAAGGCGATTCAGGGCGATACTTCGGATAATATTCCCGGAGTTGCGGGAATAGGACCAAAGGGTGCAGGCGACCTTATTCAGAGATATCACACGGTTGAGTATATCTATGACCATCTTGATGAACTTGAAATCAAGGACGGTGTGCGTAAAAAGCTGACTGCGTCAAAGGAAAATGCAATTCTCAGCCGTATGCTCGGTGAAATAAACTGCAACGCTCCTGTTGACACAAATGTCGAAAATTATGTTGTAGATATGAAAGATGCCGATGAATGTGCCGGATTTATGGCAAAACTTGAACTGTTTTCTTTAATAGAAAAATACGGCATCAAGGCTGACAAAAACACAAAGACAAAAGAAACTGAGAAAAAAACACTTGAGGTTGTATCTGATTTTGATGAAAATGAACTTTTAAAAAATGTTAAGCCAAAGGTAAAACTCTATATTAGCTTTGAAATTGAGAATAAAGAATTAAAATCCTTTGCCGTACTTTTTGACGGCAAGGTGTATATAAGCACGGACGAAGAACTTTTTGTTAAGTTTATTGCCGACAGTGAACTTGAAAAGTACACAAGAAATATCAAAACGCTCTATGCTTATGCCGATGAGAAAAATATTGATGTTGAAAACATTGCGTTTGATATTGAGCTTGCGGCATATCTGATTGAACCGTCGTCAAAGGATTATTCGGACAAAAATCTTTGTGCCGCTTACGAAATCACTCTGCCCGTCTGCACTGATGAGCAGAATGAAAAATACGAGGCATTTGCCTGTTACGCAGAATTGTGCGAAAAACTCGGAGATAAAATCAAGGCTCACGGTCAGGAAAAGCTGTTGAGCGAAATTGAAATACCGCTTGCAAAGGTGCTTGCAAGAATGGAAAATATCGGTGTCTGTGTTGACCGACAGGGCATTGAAAGCTACGGCGAAATGCTTTCTGCACAGATTAAGGAGCTTGAAACCGCAATTTACGAAAGTGCGGGCTGTGAGTTTAACATCAATTCTCCGAAACAGCTTGGCGTAGTTTTATTCGAAAACCTCGGACTCCCTTGCAAAAAGAAAACGAAGAGCGGCTACAGCACAAATGCAGAGGTGCTTGAGGGTCTGAGGTATGACCACCCCGTTGTTGAAATGGTGCTGAGATACAGAACGCTCTCAAAGCTGAATTCAACCTACTGCGAGGGACTTTTAAAGGTCATTGCAGATGACGGCAGAATCCATTCAAATTTCAATCAGACCGAAACAAGAACAGGCAGAATCAGCTCAACAGAGCCGAATCTCCAGAACATTCCCGTAAGGACCGAACTCGGCAGAGAGATGAGAAAGTTTTTCTGCGCAGGAGAGGGTCAGGTGCTTGTTGATGCCGACTATTCGCAGATTGAACTCCGTGTGCTTGCCCATATTTCGGGTGACAAAAATATGATAAAAGCGTTCAGGGACAACGAAGATATCCACGCAATCACAGCGTCACAGGTGTTCAATATGCCGCTTGATATGGTAACTCCGATTATGAGAAGCCGTGCAAAGGCGGTCAACTTCGGCATTGTTTACGGTATCGGTGCATTTTCTCTTGCAAAGGATATCGGTGTTTCAAACAGAGAGGCAAAGCACTACATTGAAAGCTATCTTGCCCATTACAGCGGTGTTGACAGCTATATGAAAAATGTTGTTGAAAGAGCAAAGGCTGACGGCTATGTTGAAACAATGTTCGGCAGAAGAAGAAATCTTCCCGAACTCACCTCGGGCAAGCATATGATTCGTGCATTCGGTGAACGGGTTGCAAGAAATATGCCTATTCAGGGCACAGCCGCAGACATTATCAAAATTGCAATGATTAAGGTTGACGAGCGAATGAAAGCCGAAAATCTCCGTGCAAGACTTGTGCTGCAGGTTCACGACGAACTTATTGTCGAAGCTCCGCAGGATGAGAGCATGAGGGTTGCGCTCATCGTTCAGGAAGAAATGGAAAACGCAGTAAAAATGAGCGTTCCGCTCACAGCCGATGCGGCAGTCGGAAGGACTTGGTATGATGCAAAAGGATAACAGAACAATTGCCTTTGTCTGCACGGGCAACACCTGTCGCAGTCCTATGGCAGAGGCAATTTTTAATGATATGGCAGAGAAAAACGGCGTTTGCGTCAGGGCGGAAAGCTTTGGCATTGCGACCTCAACGGGACTTCCCGTGTCGGAAAATTCCGTGATTGCCTGTAAGGAAATCGGAATTGACCTTTCGGGCAAAGCTTCAACAGCCGTAGCTGATGCCGGCATTGAAAAATACGAAAAATTTTACTGTATGTCGCAAAGTCACGCAAAAATGTTGATGCAGTTTTTTCTTGTACAGCCCGAAAAAATCGCCGTGCTCGGTATAAGCGATCCCTACGGCGGTGACATTGAGGTGTACAGACATTGCCGTGATGAAATCGTTAATTCTGTAAAGGAAATATTAAAAGCGTATGAAAATTGACAGAATGACCGAAAATCAGCTTGAGGCGGTTGCACAGCTTGAACAGCGGTGTTTTTCGCATCCGTGGTCATTTAACAGCCTTGAAGAAGAACTGAACAACGAAACCTCGCTGTTTTTTACCGCAACGGAAGATAATGCCGTTGTCGGATATATAGGAATGAGCGTTGTTGTTGACGAGGGTTACATTTTCAATGTTGCCGTTGACGGCACACACAGAAATCGGGGAATAGGTTCGGCGCTTGTTGAAACGCTTGTGAACTATGCCAAGAAAAATAACCTTTGCTTTCTCACTCTTGAGGTTCGTGAAAGCAACAAAAATGCCCGTTCTCTCTATGAAAAATTCGGATTTATCAAGGTGGGAGAGAGGAAAAACTACTATTCTTCTCCTGCTGAAAACGCAGTTTTAATGACACGCTTTTTTTGACATATATATGTAATAAAACATTATATTAATGATATTACGGAACTTCGTCATAAATGTTTCGTAGTGAAAGGAAAATTATGAAGATACTCGCAATAGAATCGTCCTGTGACGAAACTGCGGCAGCGGTTGTTGAGGACGGCAGAAACATAATCTCCTCGGTGGTTGCATCTCAGGTTGAGGAACACAAGCTTTACGGCGGTGTTGTTCCCGAAATCGCATCCCGCCGTCACGCAGAGGCAATTGTTCCTGTTGTAAGACAGGCTCTTGAAAATGCAGACTGCACGCTTTCGGATATTGACGCAATCGGTGTTACATATGCCCCCGGACTTATCGGAGCGTTGCTTGTGGGGGTGAATTTTGCAAAGGGACTTTCACTCGCAACAGGAATTCCCCTTGTGCCTGTTCACCATCTGCGTTCGCATATTGCGTCAAATTATATTTCAAATAAAGAATTAAAACCGCCGTTCCTCTGCCTTGTTGTGTCGGGCGGTCACAGTCACATTGTTATGGTTGAGGACTACACAAAGATGAAAATTATCGGCAAAACCCGTGATGATGCCGCAGGCGAGGCTTTTGACAAAGCTGCAAGAACAATGGGAATGCCGTATCCCGGCGGAATTGAAATGGACAGAGTTGCGGAAAACGGCAATCCGTTTGCGTTCAAGCTTCCTCGTCCCGCAGTTCATGACGCACCGTATGATTTCAGCTTTTCGGGGCTTAAAACTGCGGTAATCAACCTCATTCACAATTCAGCGCAAAAGGGTGTTGAGCTTAACAAAGCCGATGTCTGTGCATCATTCCGCTATGCCGTTGTCGATTGCCTTGTTACAAACTTTATCAAGGCGGCTGAAGACCTGGGACAGAAAAAGCTTGTAATCGCAGGCGGTGTTTCGGCAAATTCACTTCTCAGAAGAACCCTTGCAGAAGAGTGTAAAAAGCGTGATTGGGAAATGTATATGCCCGAAAAATCTCTTTGCGGAGACAATGCAGCCATGGTCGGTTCACAGGGATATTACGAGTTTCTCAGCGGAAATATTGCAGGAACAGACCTCAATGCTTTTGCCACAATGAGTATTGAAAAAGGCTGATTTATTCGCAAATAATCACTAAAACACTTGCTATTTTATCAAGAATATACTAAAATAGTGTTAATAAACCGAAAGGATGATTTAAAATGAGCAATCCTATTGTTACTTTTGAAATGGAAAACGGAAAAACAATCAAAGCGGAGCTTTATCCCGAAATTGCTCCGAATACCGTAAATAATTTTCTCAGCCTTGTAAACAAGGGTTACTATGACGGTCTTACATTTCACCGTGTAATCTACGGATTTATGATTCAGGGCGGTTGTCCCGAAGGCACGGGTATGGGCGGTCCCGGATATTCAATCAAGGGCGAATTTGCCGTGAACGGCTTTGAAAACGACCTCAAACACACAGAGGGCGTTCTCTCAATGGCTCGCTCAATGATGCCCGACTCCGCAGGCTCGCAGTTCTTCATTATGCACAAAAACGCTCCTCACCTTGACGGTCAGTATGCCGCTTTCGGCAAGGTAATCGAGGGTATGAATGTTGTAAATGAAATTGCAGAATGTGACACGGACTATTCTGACAAACCGCTTGACCCACAGGTTATGGCAAAGGTTACAGCCGAAACATTCGGCGTTGACTACCCTGACCCGAAAAAGTGCTGATATAATTGCGAAAGGAAAATAGATATGAATGTTTTGCTTGCAGGCGGTGCCGGATATATCGGCTCGCACACTTGTGTTGAGCTTATCAATGCAGGTCATGATGTTGTAATTGCGGATAATTTTTCAAACAGCTGTCCCGTGGCGGTTGAAAGAGTGGAAGAGCTTACAGGAAAGAAAATTTCCCTCTATGAAGCCGATGTTTGTGACAGGGATGCCGTTGAAAAGATTTTTTCGGAAAATAAGATTGATGCGGTAATTCACTTTGCAGGTCTTAAAGCAGTAGGCGAAAGCTGCGAAAAGCCTGTTGAATACTACCGCAACAATATTGATTCAACACTCACTTTGCTTGAAGCAATGAAGAAACACGGTGTAAATAACTTTATTTTCAGCTCAAGCGCAACGGTATACGGCACACCCGAAACAGTTCCGCTTGTTGAAACAATGCCAAAGGGTTCTCCGACAAATCCATACGGCTGGACAAAGTTTATGATGGAACAGATTCTTACGGATGCCGCAAACGCAAATCCCGATATGTCTGTTGTTCTTCTCCGTTACTTCAACCCGATTGGTGCTCACGAAAGCGGCAGAATCGGCGAAGACCCTAACGGAATCCCGAACAACCTTATGCCGTACATAACTCAGGTTGCCGCAGGCAGACTCAAATGTCTTGGTGTGTTTGGTGACGATTACCCGACTCATGACGGCACAGGTGTGCGTGACTATATCCATGTTGTTGACCTTGCAAAGGGTCATGTTAAGGCTATTGAATATTCCGCAGTTCATAAGGGAACAGAGGTGTTTAACCTCGGCACGGGAGTCGGATACAGCGTTCTTGATATTGTAAAGGCTTTTGAAAAGGCAAATTCAATCAAAATTCCTTATGTAATCAAGCCCCGCCGTGCAGGCGACATTGCAGAATGCTTTGCCGACGCAACAAAAGCCAAAAATGTGCTTGGTTGGGTTGCCGAAAAGAACCTTGAGGATATGTGCAGAGACAGTTGGAACTGGCAATCTAACAATGTTAATGGTTACAAATAACAAATTATCATCATTTAATTTGTGCAATCCTACAAAAAACAATATTTTGTAAAATAATCTACGGTTAAAGGTCATTTACAGTTGACTTTTAATGGTCGATTGTTGTATAATGATAATGCTTATAGAAGCATTATCACATAAGGAGGAAAAAGAAAATGTTCAAAAAAGCACTTAGCCTTTTACTGTCTATGATGCTTGTTGTGACATCACTCGTTGTAACTGTAATGAGCGTTTCCGCTGCCGGCGATACATATTTCGTATCCGGTTGTGAAGAACTCACAGGTTACAAGTGGGCTACGACTGAAGCAACTTGCGGAGATAATGTAATGACAGCAAACGGCGACGGTAACTACGAAAAAGTATTTACCAACGTAGCAGTCGGCAACGGCTATCAGTTCAAAGTCGTTAAAAACGACGGTGAAGAATGGATTGGTATCGGTGACGGCTACGAACAGAACTTCACATTCAATGTAAAAACTGCTTGTGATGTAACAGTAACTTTCAACCCAACAACAAAGGAAATCAATGTAACAGGTGACGGCGTTGATATTCCGAAAGACCTTGTTATTGACCATGTTACAGCTGTAGGTAACGGCTTTGGTGAATGGCTCCATGCTAAGGACTGGAAGTTAGATGCTGATGTTAACAACTTAACAGAAACATCTGAGGGTTCAAAGGTTTATCAGATTACCTACGAGAACCTTGACGTTTACGAGAACTATCAGTTCAAGTTTGCTGCAAACAGTTCTTGGGCAGACAACTGGGGCCTTCCTGAGTCAGGCGGTGCTCCGCTCAACGAGTGGTTCGACCTTACGTACAACGGTCAGGATATGATTATTGACACTGATGAAGCAGGTTACGATGACGGTTATGATATCGTTCTTACACTTGACCTTTCAAACTTCAGCTATGCAACAAAGCAGGGTGCTAGATGCAAGATTGACATTGTAACAGGTGACAAGCCTACAGAGCCTGCAACAGAAGAGCCTACAACAGTAGCAGCTCCTACAACAGTAGCTCCTACAACAGCAGCTCCTGAAACAGAGCCTGCAACTGAGCCTGCAACAGAGGCAGCTACAACAGCTGCTGCTGAAAATGGTCTTACAGTAAAGGCTACTTCAAACCTCTTCCCTGAGAAGAAGATCGTTCTTAGCCCTGACCAGAAGACATTCAAGGTTACTTATGTATTCCAGTCTAAGGACAAGGATGTGCTTGACTTCCAGTGGTTTATGTACTATGATTCAAACGTACTCAAGCCAACAGATAATACAAATAAGTCAACTTCTTTTGAATATCCCAGCCAGGGCAGCTACATGTTCAACAAGAAGATTCCGGGCGAGATCGGTGCTACCGGTACAAACCTCAGTCTTTATAACTCAACTTCAAAGGAAATCGTATTTGCTTCAGCTGAGTTTGAAGTAATTGATCCTTCAGCTACTGAAACAACAGTTAATCTCGATGCACAGGTACTTCGTCTTTCAAAGGTTGATCCTGACACAGACTACACAATTACAGAAGAAGAAGTAGAGATTACAAACTTTGGTCTCAATCAGGAGAACTATGATAAGTTCGTAACTGTTTGTAAGACAGATTCAGTTCCTGTTTCTTCAGAAGAA
>UMLQ01036869.1_pt1 | contig 11879 bp, 10 predicted proteins | sample 1966631 | NCBI WGS metagenome assembly UMLQ01 (sample SAMEA4836206, study PRJEB28245) | human gut metagenome | biome: gut microbiome; material: fecal sample | place: Denmark | collected 2008 | reverse complement strand
ATATTATAATTTGTGTTTTGCACTATTTTTAAAATCATACTAAATATAAATATTTTATTCTATAATTATTTAATAAAAACATTGAGGATTCATAATTATGAAAGAAAAGTTAATCAGTTTGGGGGAACAGTATAAAACCAATCCCGGTTGGTGCTGGCTCCTTGCAACTATATTTTTGTTTCCAATATTGCCGGAATATGTAAGTCCGTTTATACTTTTTATAGGCTTTATAGTATTCAAAGTACAATGGTCACACGAAGGCAAGAAAGCAAAAGTCGGAACACTCGGCAGGCTTATGATAGCTTTTATGGGATACTCATTAGTAAGTACTCTTTGGTCAACAACAAAGTTTTCAACTTTAGCCACAGCAGGCTTATGGTGGGGAATGTTTTTAATTCAGGTTATGATAAATAACCTTGTACGAACACGAAAGAAAATCGACAGAATTTTAGCTGCAATGTCCCTTTCAGGCGCAATAAACGGTTTTGTTGCAATACTGCAAATATGCTCATACACATTATTCAAGTATGATTACATAAAAAAATCGCAGGTATTTGTAACACCTTTTTACAAACCGCTTGACAAGGCTGTTTATACTTGGCTGCCATTTGATATTGATACAACACTTTGGTGGGATTCAAGAGCAAGCGGATTTTTTTCAAACCCAAATCTTTTGGCGACCTATTTAATGATTGTATATCCAATATCAATATATCTTTTCTTAAACACAAAAGGTAAAAAGCATAAGATTTTATATTTTATGATGAATGTGCTTATCAGCGGCGGCATAAGTGCAACATTAACACGCGGCGGATGTGTTATTGCAATTGTCGGATGGCTGTTTATGTTCATAGTATTATTTAAGCAGCACAAAAAGCCGCTTCTTGAAATATTTGTACCTACCGTACTTGTAATTATTCCGTCTTTATTAACAAGATATGGTATTATATTTAAAGCAAGAGGTGCAGGAAGCGAAGCTGCAAAATCATCAGCTGCCCATTTAAAAATTTGGGGAAGCTTGCTTGATTATATATTCCACCATGCTTTACCATTTATTATCGGCACGGGCTTCGGAATTGAAAGAACAGGTCAAATACTATTAAACACCTATCACCTTGATAAACCGCACGGTCATAACTTCGTACTTGAAACTTGGGTGGAACTCGGTGTTATCGGCTTAGCATTATTATTCACCGTTTTAGTATGCGCATTTGGCAAATTACTTGAAATAAACGCTAATAACGGCAAAAAATTCACACTTGTATTTTGCATTTTCACATCAATGATGATGTACTTGCTTTTCGGTTTAACAGACTATATATTTAATTCGCCTAAGCAAATTATAAATATATTTATTCTTTTAGGTTTAACCCAAGCACTCAGCCATTGCTATGATAAAACAATAATTCACGATGCCGACAGTTTGAAAAAAGCGGCACAAAAAGAACTAAAAAACACAATAAATCAAAAGCCTATAAAACATAAAAAAGGCAAAAGAAAAACATATTAAACAAACCCCTGCTTCTCCACATTTGAAGCAGGGGTTTGCTTTATCCATTTATTGATTTGGAATTAACACCCTCATAATATCACCAATCAGATAATTGCACACAAATATTAAAAATACATTAAACGGACATTATAATTAACGCCTGTTTTCAATAGCAATGTGTTTTAAGTTATTGATGATTCTTTCAAGTCGCTTTGTCATAATTTCAGGCGAGTCTTTCATTCCTCTTTGTGCCCAACCAAAAACGATACCGACTAAACCGTATCCCAAAAATTCAGCAAGCATCAAATTTTCTTCATGGTCTGATTTTAAACCTGAATTTTTCTCAATACAGTTGATAACCACCATAAATTGATCATAAGCAAGGCGATTTATATATTTCGACATATCATTAACATCAATTTTAAGTGCATTAAGATAAAACTTCTTTTCATCAACCATAGTAGTAAAAAGTTTCATAAAACGGTCATACATATTATCAAAAGTAAAACCTTCGACAAGCGGTTCAATAAGTTCTTTATACACAATCCAATCAAGAAGTTCATATTTATCATCAAAATGATAATAGAAAGTTTGCCTGTGCAAATCACAATTATTAGTAATATCTGATACAGATAATTTTTCAAACGGTTGGTTTGACATTAAATCTTTAAGTGACTTTGCAAGTTTAAGCTGTGTTGAATAAGAACATCCCAATTTATTATTTTTAGGCATAATAACCTCCAATTTATGTCAAATTTAATGATTTGTATAATTTCACTTTCTTATAATAACATATAGTTCAAAAACATACAAGTGTATAAAAGAAAAGACAAGGTAAAAAATACCTTGTCTTTTTTGGTTAATTTAAACAATTATCACTATTTCGTTTTAGCTGAAACAATATTTGAATATTTAGAATTTACATATCCTTTTCTTACTGCGCGAACTTTATAATAATACTTTTTATTTCGCTTAAGTTTTTTATTTTTATAAGATTTTTTAGATGAAGAAACAGTTGCAACCTTTTTATACTTCTTTGATTTGCTTGTACTTCTGTAAATTTCATATGAAGTTGCACCGGAAGCTGCCTTCCAACTTATCAAAGCCGAATTTTTTGAAGTCGATTTAACTTTAAGCTTTGATGGTGACGAAGCCTTTGATACTGAAACATAAACTGCATCCGAAGCAACTATTCGCCCATCAACAACCGCAACGGCATATACCGTGCCTGAACTTTGCTTTAAATACGCTTTGTTATAAGCATAACAAGATCTAATTTTACTTTTACTGTAATAAGGCATAGACGCACTGTAATAAATTTTGCTGTTTGGAATATTACAATCGACGCGTACTTTTTTACCATTTGCAACATTTGATACATTTATGTTAACAAAGCTACCTTTCTTTTCATCACAAAGCAAGCTCATTTTAAGCGGAACAATGCAGGAAAGCGGCTTTCTTGAAACATCCCTATACTCATATGCTGCAGATTCAAAGAGGCAATAAAGTTTACCGCCCTGCGCATATGTAAGTTCAAGCATAGGCGGGCAAGCCAAAACATTATCAAGTGTTTTATTACCGTTTGATTCATCAAATACATATGTGTAAAGATATGAGCAATAAACGCCTTTTGTTTCATTTCTGCCATAAGATACAGAAGCAAAAAGCCTAAGCTTGCCCTTATAATTCGATATAGAAAAGCCTTGAGTATAGCTTGGAAGCGAAAACTTGTAATTATAAATAAGCGTATAAGTATTATTTGCTCTGTCATACACAGGGGTATAGCAATAAGCAAAGCTATCGGAACCTGCACCGAAAGTTGCAAGATAAACATATCCGTTTTTATATGTTACACTTGATGCAGAAGTAATAAAATTATTTGAATCGTTTTCATCAATAGTATAATGAACACTTACAAAATTGCTTGAAAAGCGCATATATTTATTAAAATCATCAAGAGATATAACACCAACAGCAGATTTAGAAGCTTTGGTAATAAGAATTAAACCGTTAGAACTGTCATACGCAATGCCGCCGACATGGTATGAATCAGGTAAAATAAGTGTTTTTACAAGTACATCATTATTATCAAGCACATATATTACAGATCTGCAAATAGAAGAGTTATCATAAACAGAGCTGTCATATGCAGTGATAAGAGTATATTGGTTAACTTTGCAAATTGCCTGCGGACACATTGACTGTGTTGCTGTAATACGCTTAATTTGCTTATCGTATGATACGCTTGACATAAGGCCCGGGCAAAGATAAGCACCGTCAGTAACTTTAGAATTAAATTCAGGATAAGTCATCAAAGTATCATAATTATTAACATTAGTTACTTCTTCCTGCGTAGTCATAACAGCAGCGAAAGAACTGCAAGTTGAAAAAGAAAGTGTAATTACAACTAAAACAGCAGATAAAAATATTGATAAAATCTTCTTAAATTTCATTTTTAAACCTTCATATAGCAAAAAGAATATGCTCTAATTATAAGAGCATATTCCAAATTTGTCAAATACCTTTTAAAAATTATATTAGTACATTCCGCCGCCTTGAGCTGCTGCAAGAGCTGCCGCCTGTGCTGCGTCAGCCTGTGGGTCTTTAATATCGGTAACAAGTGACTCGGTAGTAAGAACCATAGCAGCAACAGAAGAAGCATTTTGAATAGCCGAACGAGTAACTTTAGCCGGGTCAACAATACCTGCTTCGATCATATCGCAATACTCATTAGTTGCAAAGTTAAGGCCATATCCGATTTTATCCGAACTCTTAATTTTATCAACTATAACCGAACCTTCTTCACCGGCATTTTTTGCAATCTGGCGAACCGGCTCTTCAAGTGCTTTAAGAACGATTTGAACACCGGTCTTAAAATCAGCATCATCGCTGTCAAGAAGCTTTTCAACAGCAGGAATTGCGTTAATAAGAGCAACACCGCCGCCGGCTACTATACCCTCTTCAACAGCTGCTTTAGTAGCTGCAAGAGCATCTTCAATACGAAGCTTCTTTTCCTTCATTTCTGTTTCGGTAGCAGCACCTACTTTAATAACTGCCACGCCGCCTGCAAGTTTAGCAAGGCGTTCATGAAGCTTTTCCTTGTCGAAATCAGAGGTTGAATTATCAATAGCTGTTTTAATTTGGTTAACTCTGTTTTTGATTTCTTCACTGTCGCCTGCACCGTCAACAATGATTGTATTTTCCTTTGTAACCTTTACCTGACGAGCTTTTCCAAGCATTGCCATTGTAGCATCTTTAAGTTCAAGGCCGAGGTCTGAAGTGATTACCTGACCGCCTGTAAGAGTGGCAATATCCTGAAGCATATCTTTTCTTCTGTCACCAAATCCCGGTGCTTTTACGCATACACAGGTAAATGTGCCTCTAAGCTTATTAAGAAGGATAGTTTGAAGAGCTTCGCCCTCAACATCCTCAGCAATGATAACAAGCTTTTGACCGCTCTTAAGAACAGATTCAAGAAGCGGAAGAATATCCTGAACAGATGAAATCTTCTTATCTGTAATAAGAAGCATTGCATCATCAATTACAGCCTCCATTTTATCTGTATCGGTAACCATATAAGGTGAAATATAGCCACGGTCAAACTGCATACCTTCAACTACTTCACAAACAGTTTCGGCAGTCTTGGATTCTTCAATTGTGATGACGCCGTCAGCAGATACTTTTTCCATAGCATCAGCAATAAGTGAACCTACATATTCATCTGCAGCAGATACAGTAGCTACCCTAGCAATATCATCTGAACCTTTAACCTGCTCGCTGTTAGCCTTTACAGCCTCAACGGTAGCGTCAACAGCAGCTTTAATACCGTTTTTAACTGCCATTGGATTTGCACCGGCAGCAACATTCTTCATTCCTTCGCGTACAAGAGCCTGTGCAAGAAGTGTAGCAGTTGTTGTACCGTCACCGGCATCATCATTAGTTTTTGATGAAACTTCCTTAACAAGTTGAGCGCCCATATTTTCAAATGGATCATCAAGTTCAATTTCTTTGGCAATTGTTACACCGTCATTAGTAATAAGCGGTGCACCGTATTTTTTGTCAAGAACAACATTGCGTCCTTTAGGACCAAGTGTAATTTTAACAGTATTTGCAAGCTTATCTATACCTGCCTGAAGTGCTTTTCTTGCATCTTCGCCATAAATTATATCTTTAGCCATAATAAATCCCTCCGATTACTCTACAACTGCAAGAACATCTTTGATTGATGTAATAGTATATTCAACACCATCAATTTTTACCTGTGTTCCTGAATATTTGCTGATAATAACTTTATCGCCTGCTTTAACGGTCATAGGGTTTTCATCTGTTCCCGGGCCTACTGCAACGACTTCACTCATTTCAGGCTTTTCCTGTGCCGAAGCGGCAAGAATGATACCGCTCTTTGTTGTTTCCTCTGCTTCAACAGATTTTAAAAGTACTCTGTCAGCAAGTGGTTTGATTGTCATATTTATCACCTCTGAAATTATTTGAAAAAATCATTTAGCACTCTATCGCCCCGAGTGCTAACAATTACTATTTTAGCAATTATTTTCCATTTGTCAATAGCGTTAACAAATATTTTAAAATTTCTTTTATTATTACTTATATATTTTTATGAATACGCACTGCAATAAATCACTTTTTAATTTAATCTTGCAAAAAATGAAGAAATTATATATAATGTTTTTATATTTTAAAGGAGTAATAAAAATGGGTGTATTTATTGGTGGAATTATTGCAGGTATTGTAATAATTTTTCTTGGGGTTATTTTAGCAAAAAGTAAAAATTCAAAGCTTTGGCATATTCTTTCAGTTATCGGAACAGGAGTTTTGACTGTATTTATCGTCTTAACAATATCCTTTTGTGCAGATAACGGAAAAGATTATGAATCGCCTGCTCTCGTCAACACCAACTGGAGAGAGCAGAAAACCTATTCGCAGGATTATCAATTAAACGAAGAGACAAGCATTTGTATATCAACGCTTGACGATTTAAGCGGATACGCTGTATACAATACCGAAAACGGCGAAAGAATAGGCACACTTGCATGTCCAAATTACCAAATCGGCACTGGTGAAATGGAACTTAAAATAGCCGATGTTAATGGAGATAAAAGCAATGACATCGGAGTAATTATGCAAAACTCAACTGTTATTTGGTACAAGTATTCACCAAATAAAGAATACAGCAAAGATAATCCAAATGGCCGCTTTGAAGCAATAGGTTAATTTTAAGCCTATAAAAAGCATCGGTATAGCATTTCTGCTACACCAATGCTTTTATTTTTTACTCATTTACAAAAGTGAATTCATCATTTTCGTAATCGACTTTGCATTTTCCTTTAACCTTATCTTCAAGAATAAGTTCTGAAAGCTTATCCTCAATTTTTGTTTGAATTGCACGCCTCAAAGGTCTTGCACCGTACACCTTATCAAAGCCTTTTTCCGCAATAGCGTCAATAGCATTATCCGTTACATCAAGGGTAATACCAATGTCCTCACATCTTTTATCAAGAGATTTAAGCATACGGCGGGCAATTTCTTTAATATCGTCTTTTTCAAGTTGTTTAAAGACAACTATATCATCAACACGGTTAAGGAATTCAGGTTTAAATGTAGCTCTCAAATCAGCCATCACGAGCTTTTCAATATCTACATTTTCATCTGCATTATCTTTATTATCAAAGCCAAGAGCAAGTTTAGGGTCTGTAATTTTTGATGCTCCAACATTTGAAGTCATAATAATTACAGCATTTTTGAAGCTTACTTTTCTGCCTTGTGAATCGGTCAAGACACCGTCTTCAAGAATTTGAAGAAGCATATTAAAAACATCAGGATGAGCCTTTTCGATTTCATCAAAAAGAACAACCGAATAAGGTTTTCTTCTTATTTTTTCAGTAAGCTGACCGCCTTCATCAAAGCCGACATATCCCGGAGGCGAACCGATAAGCTTAGACACGGTGTGCTTTTCCATATACTCACTCATATCAAGTCTTATAATCGCATCTTCATCGCCAAACATAGTTTCGGCAAGTGCTTTGCTGAGTTCAGTTTTACCTACACCGGTAGGACCGAGGAAAATGAACGAACCAATCGGTCTTTTCGGATTTTTAAGTCCCGCCCTACCACGCCTGATTGCGCGTGAAATTGCAGATACTGCTTTATCTTGGCCTACAATTCGTTTATGCAGTTCATCTTCAAGATGTAACAGCTTTTCTGATTCTTCCTTTGTAATTTGAGTAGCAGGAATACCCGTCCACGAAGATACAACTTCGGCAATATCTTCACTGCCTACTTCTTTTACTTGGTGCGAAGAAAGATTTTTCCACTTTTCTGTTTCCTCATCAAGAAGCTTTTTAAGATTATTTTGCTTATCACGAAGCTTTGCAGCCTGCTCAAAATCCTGTGAGCGCACTGCCGAGCTTTTCTCTTCTTCAAGGGACTTAACTTCTTTTTCCATTGCCTTAATATTATCAGGCGCAGTATAAGCTTTAAGTCTTACTCTTGAAGCTGCTTCATCTATAAGGTCAATTGCTTTATCAGGTAAAAATCTATCCGCAATATATCTTGATGACATTTTAACTGCATCATCAATTGCTTCATCACTTATTTTTACTTTATGGTGTGCTTCGTATTTATCGCGCAAACCTTTCAAAATTTGAATAGTTTCTTCTTCGGTAGGTTCACCGACTGTTACAGGCTGAAAACGCCTTTCAAGTGCGGCATCTTTTTCAATATTTTTACGGTATTCATCTATCGTAGTAGCACCGATAACTTGAATTTCACCACGGGCAAGCGACGGTTTTAAAATATTGGCCGCATCGGTTGCGCCCTCGGCAGCACCTGCACCCATAAGTGTATGAACTTCATCAATGAAAAGAATAATATCTTTTGCATTTTTCACTTCGTCCATTGCTTTTTTAATTCTTTCTTCAAAATCGCCACGATACTTTGTTCCGGCAACCATCGAAGTTAAATCAAGGGCAACAATCTTCTTGTCATTAAGTAATTCAGGCACTTCGCCTTTAACGATTTTTAATGCAAGTCCCTCTGCAATAGCAGTTTTACCTACACCCGGCTCACCGATTAAGCAAGGGTTGTTTTTTGTTCTTCTCGAAAGAATTTGAATTACCCTTTCAATTTCCTTTTCCCTGCCGATTACGGGGTCAATCTTACCATCTTTTGCAAGAGCGGTTAAATCTCTGCCGAACTCATCCAAAGTAGGTGTTTTTGACTTACCGTTTTTACCTTTTCTTTGCGAATATTTTTCATCGGCACTTTCTCTGCCGGATACATTTACAAGTTCTTCAAAAAGTTGGCGTTCATCAATGCCGAAAGAATTTATAAATTTAACGGCATATGAATCGCCCTCCTGAAGAACCGCCATAAGAAGATGTTCGGTATCAACAAAACTTCTTCTCATACTTCTTGCATATTGAAATGCAACATCAAGAACTCTTTTTGTTCTCGGGGTAAAATCATCAGGGGTTAATTTTGTTTGCATTCCCTGACCGATATATTCTTTAATTAAATTTTCAACATCTTCGGCAGTAATACCCTTTTCTTCAAGAGTATTAAGTGCAATGCCGCCGTCTGTTTTCAAAAGACCGAGCAAAATATGCTCGCTTCCTACATAATTGTGGCCAAACTCTTCTGCTGATTTAACAGCAAAGTTTAAAGCCTCATTAGCTCTTTGAGTAAAATAGCTAAACTTGTACATAGTAATTCCTCCTTTAGAAGCTGAAAGCCACTTAAGAAGTAAAGCTCTTAAGCTAAGCTTTCTCTTACATATTGCGCACGAATTTTTTCCGTATCGTCAACAGTCAGTCCCTCGTCGCTTTCACTCATTATCGTCGCTGTTCCCACATCGTGAAGAAGTCTTGAAACTGTTTCGTATTTTTCATTAAAGCTACCCATTGATATTCCCAGCCTTACAAGAGAAATAAGGCTGTAAAATTCTTTGGCAGTAAGCTTTCTTGCCATTTTGAGTGTACCCATAGCTCTAAAGATTTTATCTTCAAAATCTTCATACTTAACAAGTTCCTCTCTGTATGCCCTTTCCTGCTTAACGATTTGCTCACAAATGCTGTTTAAATTATCAATAGCACTTTTTTCGGTGATGCCGAGAGTAATTCTGTTAGACAGCTCATAAAAATCACTGTTATCGGAATATACCGGTTTAACATCAAATCCGAGTTTTGAAACCATATTGATTAAAGATAAAATCATACCTTTTGCAGATATTGCAGGCAAGTGAAGAATAAAGGAAGCTTTAAGACCTGTTCCCAAATTCATAGGGTTTGAAGTTAAGAATCCTAATTTTTCGCTAAAAGCAATTTTGAGATTATTTATTAGAATATCATCAAGTTCATCTGCTTTTTTGTATGTTTCTTCAAGGCTTTGACCGCTTGATACAGCTGAAAGCCTGATATGGTCTTCCTCACAAAGCATTATTGACACTGATTCATCCTTTGATACTATAACAGAGCCGAAACCGTTTTGCTTGGCGAATTCAGGACTTATAATTCCCTGCTCCGCCATTGATACTTTTTTCAAATCGTTCATACTTTGAAGTTCGGTTAAATCAAATTCACCGGCAAGCGGAGAATTTTTTATAGATGCAAAAATCTTTTTGCAAACCATTTTTCTGACTTCATTGCTCATTCTTGAAGGGAAAGGAGCGTCAGCAAGATTTCTTGCAAGCCTTATTTTAGATGAAACAACAACATCACTGTTATTTCCCTGAGCTGTGTACCACTTACTCATTTTTACCCTCCTGAATTTCCTTGATTTTATCACGAATAACTGCTGCATCTTCAAATCTTTGTTCGTTAATTGCGGCTTTCATTTGCTCTTGTAAAGATTCAAGTTCGCTTTTTTCACTTGCTTGTTCTTTCTTATCGCCTGTATCTTCGCTTTTCTCATTTTCTTCGCTGTACGATACAAATTTGCCGATATGTTTTGTTTTACCGTGAATTTTCCTTAATGAAGGTTCAAGCTTATCTTCAAATTTATCATAGCAATCTGCACACCCCATTCTGCCGCTTTGGACAATATCATTAAATGATGAGCCGCAGGTTTGGCACCTATCTACACCGGCAAGTGAATTCATAGCCGCAACCCCTGCACCAAGGAAGTTGCCGAGGAATGAATCGCCGAACATTTCACTCATACTCGGTATACGAAATTCATCCATAACTCCAAGTTCCTTTGCACATTCACTGCAAAGATGCATTTCTTCTTTGTGACCGTTTATATTTTTCTTAATAAAAGTAGTAGCTTCATTTTGATTACAATGTTGACAACGCATAATAAATACCTCCTAATCAACTGATGCTATAAGCATTTGTTTGAGCAAGTTTGCTCTAATTTGATTTTTAGTTTCATTTTCAATACCTTTAAAATTATTGTCAGACACAACCGACATCATAATTCTTCCGGCTTTGTCACTTATCAATCCCTGATAATGCAAATTGTAAATGTTTGCTTTTGCACTCTTTTCATCAATCGAATTTCCGATTGAATTTACAAGTGACATAATTGCATTTTCCTTTGTAGCAGCTCGCGTAATCATTATATAGCCTCCGCCGCCACGCCTTGATTCTATTCTATAACCCTGCTCGGGTGTAAATCGTGATGTAATCACATAATTTATCTGACTTGGAACACAACCGAGCTGTGCAGCCAAATCATTACGCTGAATTTGGATTGTCGGTGTGTCATCATCAAACATATTAAGAATCATATCGGCTATCGCGTCACTCAGTTTCATTTTCCAATCACTTCCTTAGATTTTCAGGTCATCATCAAAACATTTTACACGCTTTTTAATCTCACTAATCCGTGTTTGTCTTTGACTTTCTTTGACCTTCTATCGTGATAATAGCACAAAGGTCAGGAAAAGTCAATAGTATTTTTAAAATTTTTTTGACTTTTTTTGACCTTTAGTTTTCAGCAATCGTTTTCATCATAAAAAAAGATGCTTAGTATAAAACCAAACATCTTTTTAATTAAGCATTTTCAATTAAACATACTGCGTGGGCGGCTATGCCCTCTTTCGCACCGGTAAAGCCCAATCCCTCTTCAGTTGTTGCTTTAACCGATACAAAACCTATATCAACATTGCAGGCTTTTGCAATATTTTCACGCATTGAGTAAATATACGGTGCCATTTTAGGCGCTTGTGCCAATATAGTAGAATCAATATTTACTATCTTATAGCCTTTAGCATTTACCTGCCTTACAACTTCTTCCAAAAGCTTTAAACTGTCTGCACCTTTCCATTTATCATCAGTATCGGGAAAAAGGTGGCCTATATCACCCATTGCGGCTGCACCTAAAATTGAATCAGAAATTGCGTGAAGCAATACATCGGCATCACTATGGC
>UMLQ01064155.1_pt1 | contig 12002 bp, 10 predicted proteins | sample 1966631 | NCBI WGS metagenome assembly UMLQ01 (sample SAMEA4836206, study PRJEB28245) | human gut metagenome | biome: gut microbiome; material: fecal sample | place: Denmark | collected 2008 | reverse complement strand
GTCACCGGCTGTGCGCCACCGTGCAGCTGGGGGACACGGGCCTGATCCCCGGCAGCGGCGTAGGCAATCACCGCAAGGCAGTCAACGCCCGGACGCTTGGCGTGCCGGTCATCGCCCTGGGCGTCCCCACGGTCATCGACGGCGCGGCCCTCTGCGGCGACGAGGACGCCCCGCCCTCCGGGTTGTTTGTCACGCCCCAGGACATCGACCGCCGCGTCCGTGAGCTGGGCCGGCTCATCGGCTATGGCGTCACCCTGGCGCTCCAGCCCGGCCTGACGCCGGAGGATGCAGCGGCCCTGCTGGGATAGCCCTTGCAAAATCCTCCCCGACGCGGTACAATAGGACATCAAAACTTCGGAACGGGAGGTATCGCACATGGAATTCAACCCCCAGATACAGCTGGCCGGCCTGCTGGAGTGGATGGCCGAGCAGATGAATGCCTGCCACGGCAAGACCGCCGTCATCGGCATCTCCGGCGGCAAGGACAGCTCCACCGTGGCCGCCCTGGCCGTGGCCGCCTACGGCCGCGAAAACGTCCTCGGCGTCCTCATGCCCGACGGCGTCCAGCCGGACATCGACTACTCCCAGGCACTGGTGGAGCACCTGGACCTGCCCCACACCACCATCAACATCCACGACGCTGTTCAGGGCGTGCTGAACGAGATGGAGAAGGCGGGCCTGACCCCCAGCCGCCAGACAAAGGTCAATCTGCCCAGCCGCGTCCGCATGGCCACCCTGTATGCCGTGGCCCAGTCCGTAGAGGGCGGTATCGTCATCAACACCAGCAACCTCAGCGAGGACTGGGTGGGCTACTGTACCATCTACGGCGACAGCGCCGGCGCCTTCTCCCCCCTGGGGATGTACACCACCGAGGAGGTCGTCGCCCTGGGCCGCCAGTTGGGCCTGCCGGAGAAGTTCCTCATCAAGCCGCCGTCCGACGGCCTCACCGGCCTGACCGACGAGGACAATCTGGGCTTCCCCTATCACGCGGTGAACGAGTACGTCCGCCGCGGCGTGGTGGACCCGGCCATCAAGGAGCGCATCGACGCCCTGCACCGTGCCAGCCGCTTCAAATTCCAGACCCTTCCGGTCTACCACAACGGCCTGCCCATGGCGCTGACCGACGAGACCGATTATTATAACTGAGCTTCGTTTCCTTTTGTGCGCCTTTTTTCTCTCCGCCTTTTGAGAATACAGGGCTCCGGAGCCTTCCGGAACACAAAGGCAAACCGTGACTGACGCAAACGTATACAAAAGAGCACATAAGCAGCACACGCAAGGGACGATCAGGTAAACGCTGCGTAAACCAAAAAGCAAGCAAACATACGTTGCCGAAAGCGAAAAAAAAGCAGAAACACCCCGGCCCAATGGCCGGGGTGTTTCCGTGTGTTTGTGTTAGGAGAGAGAGAAAATCACATCAGGAAGTGTTGTTCCTTTGGATGATGCTATAATACCCTCTAATTTTGGCCGAATCTTGAAGCGGCCATGAACAATTTGTGAATTCTGCCTTTTACGCCGCGTTTTTTCCACAGCAGACAGCGCATTTCACTGAAACTTTCTGCTCTCGGCCACAGCCATCTGGTCGCAGCGGTTATTTTTTTCGTTCTCCGCGTGGCCCTTCACCCAGTGGCAGCGCACCTCGTGGATATCGGTCAGCGCCAGCAGCTGCTCCCACAGGTCCGGGTTCAGCGCCGGCTTTTTGTCGCTCTTCACCCAGCCCCGCTGCTGCCAGCTTCTGGCCCAGCCCTTTTCCAGCGCGTCGATGACGTACTTGCTGTCGCTGTACAGCTCCACCACGCACGGCTCCTTCAAAAGCCGCAGCGCCTCGATGACGGCGGTCAGCTCCATGCGGTTGTTGGTGGTCTGGGCCGCGCCGCCGGAGAGTTCCTTCTCCGTTCCCTTGTAGCTGAGGATGGCCCCCCAGCCGCCCGGGCCGGGATTGCCGGAGCAGGCTCCGTCGGTGTAGATCGTAACGGTTCTCATATATCCTTTCTTCACTCCACCCCAACGACCCGCACCGTTCCGTCCTGCACGGTAAAGCGCACGTTCTTTCCTGCGTAAGCCATGCCGTACACGCGGTCGGGGTCGTCCTGATACCGGGGCCGCGGGTCGGCGGCCAGGGCGCTCAGCAGCCCGTGGCGCTGTCCGCTGTCAAACTGCGCCAGCAGCTCCGGGGGAAAGTCCACCGTCAGCACCGCGCCGGCATCGCCGCCGGTAAAGCCGCCGGCGGCGTCGGGATAGCTGTCCGCGTAGGCCAGATAGGGTTTGATGTCTACGATGGGCGTTCCGCTGACCATATCCGCGCCGCGGACATACAGCACCGGACCCTCCGGCTCGTCCAAGGCCACGCGCTCCAGCTCCACGGCGGAGAGCCCCAGACCGTTGGGCCGGAAGGGCGAACGTGTGGCGAACACGCCCACGCGCTCGTTGCCGCCCAGCCGGGGCGGCCGCACCGTGGGCGACCAGCTCTGCCGCTGCGCCCGGTCAAACTGCCAGATGAGCCAGATGTGTGAAAAGCCCTCCAGGCCCCGCACCGCATCCACGTCCCGGAAGGGCTTTTCGAACACGATGCGTCCGGGGCTGTCGGCAATGCCGCTCTGCCGCGGCACGCCGAACTTCTCCGCAAAGGGCGTCTCTATCCGCGCGATGATGTCCAGCCCGGAGCCGTTCACAGCGGGGCCTCCTCCGGCGCTGGCTGCTCCTTCTCCTCGGGATCGGCCAGAGCCAGCGAGATGACCCGGTCGCCCTCCTCCTTGAAGCGCATGACGATGACGCCCTGGGTGGCACGTCCCGCCACGCGGATATTTTCCACAGGTGTGCGGATCAGGATGCCCGCTGCCGTCACCAGCAGCAGGTCCTCCGTGCCATCCACCACCTTCATGCCCACCACCGGGCCGGTCTTGTCCGTGACCATATAGTTGCGGATACCCATGCCGCCGCGGTTGGTAATGCGGTACTCCTCAATAGGCGTCCGCTTGCCGTAGCCGTTTTCGGTGATGGACAGCACGGTCTTGTCCGCGTCGGCGCGGGCGGCGCCAATGACATAGTCGCCCTCCCGCAGGCGAATGCCCCGGACGCCCACGGCCGTGCGGCCCATGGCGCGCACATCCGTCTCGTCGAAGCACACCGCCTGTCCGTCGTGGGTGGCGATAAGCATACGGTCATGCCCACGCGTCTCCGTCACGGAGATCAGCTGGTCGCCCTCGTCCAGCGTCAGGGCGCGGATACCGTTGTTCCGCAGGTTCTTCAGGGCACTGACCTCCAGACGCTTCACCGTGCCGTTCCGGGTGGTCATGAACAGGTACAGCTCCTCGTCTCCCGTCTCGCGGAAGTGGAGCATGGCCTGTACGCGCTCGCCCGTCTCCACCTGAATGATGTTGACGATGTTCACACCCTTGGCGGCCTTGCCGCTTTCCGGGATCTGATAGCCCTTCTTGCGGTAGACCTTGCCGGTGTCGGTAAAGAACAGAATATAGTCGTGGGTAGACGCGGTGAACACGTCCACCACCGTGTCCTCCTCACGGGTGGTGATGCCCTTCTTGCCCATGCCGCCCTTACTCTGAGCGGCGTATTCGCTGACCGGCGTACGCTTGATGTAGCCGTTCTCCGTCAGGGTGAAGACGCACTGCTCCTCCTCGATCAGGTCCTCGATGTCCAGCTCGTCCTCCACGTCCTGGATCTCGGTCTTGCGGTCGTCGCCGAACTTGTCGGCAATGGCGGTCAGCTCCTCCTTGAGGATGGACTTCACCAATCCCTCGTCGCTGAGGATACGCAGGAAGTAGGCGATCTTCTCCTCCAGCTCCTTGTACTCGGTCTGGAGCTTCTCCCGGTCAAGACCCTGCAGCGCCTTCAGGCGCATATCCAGAATGGCCTGGGCCTGCACGTCGTCCAGCCCGAAGCGCTGCATCAGGTTCTCCTTGGCGTTGTCGTAGCTGCTGCGGATGATCTTGATGACCTCGTCGATGTTGTCCTGGGCAATCAGCAGGCCCTCCAGCAGGTGGGCGCGCTCCTGGGCCTTTTTCAGGTCGAAGCGGGTCCGGCGGATGATGATCTCCTCCTGGAATTTCAGGTACTCGTCGATGATGTGCCGCAGGGACAGTATTTTCGGCTGCCGCTGGTTTTCCACAAGCGCCAGCATATTGATGGCAAAGGTGGTCTGGAGCTGGGTCTGGGCGAACAGGCGGTTCAGCACTACCTGGGGATTGGCGTCGCGCTTGAGCTCGATCACGATACGCATACCGTTGCGGTCGGACTCGTCCCGGATCTCGGAGATACCCTCCAGCCGCTTGTCCTCTACCTGGTCGGCAATGACCTTGATGAGCATCCGCTTGTTCACCTGATAGGGCAGCTCCGTGATGATGATACGGGTGCGGCCGTTGTTGAACTCCTCAAACTCATGCCGGGCACGGACTATGAGCCTGCCCCGGCCCGTGGCGTAGGCGGCGCGGATGCCGCTGCGTCCCATGATGATACCCTTCGTGGGGAAGTCGGGGCCCTTGACGTGCTCCATCAGGTCGTCGAGGGTGGCGTCCGGGTTATCCAGCACGCAGATGCAGGCGCCGATGACCTCCCGCAGGTTGTGGGGTGGGATATTGGTGGCCATGCCCACGGCGATACCGCTGGAGCCGTTGACCAGCAGATTGGGGAACCGGCAGGGCAGCACACGGGGCTCCTTGCGGCTCTCATCGAAGTTGGGGTCCCAGTCCACCGTGTCCTTTTCGATGTCGCGGAGCATCTCGTTGGAGATCTTGCTCAGACGCGCTTCGGTGTAACGGTAGGCGGCCGGGGGGTCGCCATCCACGGAGCCGAAGTTGCCGTGGCCGTCCACCAGCATATAGCGCATGGAGAAATCCTGCGCCAGACGCACCAGCGCGTCGTACACGGAGGCGTCGCCGTGGGGGTGATAGCGGCCCAGCACATCGCCCACGCAGGTGGCGGATTTCTTGAAGGGCTTGTCGCTGGTCAGGTTATCCTCATACATGGCGTACAGGATACGCCGGTGCACGGGCTTCAGGCCGTCCCGCACATCAGGCAGAGCACGGCCCACGATGACGGACATGGCGTATTTGATATAGGAGTTCTCCATCTCCGGCACCAGCGGGGACTCTACGATATGCTGGTTGGGAAAACGTATTTCTTCCGGGTCGTATTGGGGCTTTTTGCTCATACTGACACGACCTCCTTAATAATCCAGATTTACCGCGTATTTGGCGCGCTGCTCGATGAACTCCTTACGCGGCTCCACCTTCTCGCCCATGAGGACGGTGAACGTGGCATCGGCCTTTACCGCATCGTCCAGCGTAATGCGCCGCAGCGTCCGGGTGTTGGGATCCATAGTCGTCTCCCACAGCTCATGGGCATCCATCTCGCCCAGACCCTTAAACCGGCTGATGCCGATTTTCACGTTGGGGTCGCCGTTCCGCATCTCGTTGGACACCCGGTCACGCTCCTCGTCGGAGTACGCCACCCGCTGCTGCTTGCCGCGGGTCAGCTTGTAAAGCGGCGGCACGGCGGAATAGACGTAGCCCTCCTCGATGAGGGGCCGCATATACCGGAAGAAGAAGGTCAGCAGCAGCGTGCGGATATGGGCGCCGTCCACATCGGCATCGGCCATGATGATAATCTTGTGATAGCGCAGCTTGTTCTCGTCGAACTCCTCGCCGATACCGGCGCCCAGCGCGATGATGACGGGCTGGAGCTTGTCGTTGCCGTAGACCTTGTCCACCCGGGCCTTCTCCACGTTGAGCATCTTGCCCCACAGCGGCAGGATGGCCTGGAACCGGCTGTCCCGTCCCGCCGTGGCGGAGCCGCCTGCGGAGTCGCCCTCCACGATGTACAGCTCGGTCAGCTCGGGGTTATTTTCATTGCAGTCCCGCAGCTTGTCCGGCATAGCCGCGCCGCCCAGCACCGTCTTGCGGCGGATGGACTCCCGCGCCTTGCGGGCCGCCTCCCGGGCGCGGTTGGCGGTCATGGCCTTATCCAGAATGGTGCGGGCCACCACGGGGTGTTCCTCCAGATACACCGCCAGCTGGTCGTTGACGATGCTGTCCACCAGCGTGCGGATATGGGCGTTGCCCAGCTTGGCCTTGGTCTGGCCCTCGAACTGAGCCTCCGTCAGCTTCACGGATATCACCGCCGTGATGCCCTCGCGCACGTCCTCGCCGGAGACCTTGTCGCCCTCCTTGATCATGCCGTATTTCAGGCCGTAGGCATTCAGTACGCGGGTCAGGGCCGCCTTGAAGCCCGTCTCGTGCATGCCGCCTTCCGGCGTATGGATATCGTTGGCGAAGGACACCAGCGTCTCGTTGTAGCCGTCGTTATACTGGATGGCGATCTCCGCCGTGCTGTCGCCCTTGGCGCCGGAGAGATAGATGACCTCCTCGTGGAGCGGGGTCTTGTTCCGGTTGATGAAGGTGACGAACTCCCGGATGCCGCCCTCATAGCACATGGCCTCGGACTTCTCTCTGCCCGGCCGGGCGTCGCTGATAGTGATCCGCAGACCAGCGTTCAGGAACGCCTGCTCCCGCATACGGGTGTGCAGCGTCTCGTAGTCATACTCCAGCGTGTCGAACATCTCCGGGTCCGGCTTAAAGGTCACGGTGGTACCGGTATGGTCCGTCTCGCCGATGATCTTCATCTCCTGGGTGATATTGCCCCGGGAGAATTTCATCTCATAGATTTTGCCGTCCTTGTGTACCTGCACCGTCAGCCACTCGCTCAGAGCGTTCACCACGGACGCGCCCACGCCGTGCAGGCCGCCGGAGACCTTATAGCCACCACCGCCAAACTTGCCGCCGGCGTGCAGCACGGTGAACACCACCTCCAGGGCGGGCCGGCCCGTCTGGGCCTGGATATCCACGGGAATACCACGGCCGTTATCGGTGACGGTGATGGTGTCACCCTCGTTGATGGTCACGGTAATGTCCGTGCAGTAGCCGGCCAGCGCCTCGTCGATGGCGTTGTCCACGATCTCATATACCAGGTGGTGCAGACCGCTGGCGCTGGTAGAACCGATATACATACCCGGCCGCTTCCGCACAGCCTCCAGCCCCTCCAGCACCTGTATTTCTGATGCGTTATATTCCGTATCCACCACGGTCTTTTCCAGTTCTGCCATGTACTACTCTCCTTTTCCTTGGACCCGCTTGCCCAGCGTCCGGGAATTGATCTGCGACAGATATACGATCTGCCGGTGATAGGGATGATCACACACCACGAAAGACCGCGGTATGTCCTCGCAGGCGCTCTGTACCACGCCCTCCTGCTCGGCTCCCTGTAAAAACTCTCTCGTTTTTTTTGAGGTAGAGGTGTTATCCAGGTCAAAGATACCGATGACCCGCCGGTCCTCTACCATCACGTTCATACCGATGTGCAGATACGCCATCACAGTACCTCCCCGCCCCGCACATGGAACACCCTGCCGCTGAGCAGCGTGTCCAGCCGGTCGTTTTCGCAGCAGGTGATAAACACCTGTCCGCCGCTGATGCGATTCAGTACGTATTCCTGCCGCCGGGGGTCCAGCTCGCTGAGCACATCGTCCAGCAGCATTACCGGATACTCCCCCATGGCGTTTTTGTGTATCTCGCGCTCCGCCAGCTTCAGGCTCAGTGCCGCCGTCCGTACCTGCCCCTGCGAGCAGAACTGCCGCGCGCTGCGCTCGTTGACCAGCACCTCGATATCGTCCTTGTGGGCGCCGGAGAGACACAGCTTCGACGCACGCTCCGCCGCCTGATGGCTCTCCATATGCGCCGCCAGCGCCGCGTAGATATCTGCCTGACTGCCCAGCGGGTCGGCGACGGTCCTGACGGTCTGGTACGTCAGGGTCAGTTCCTCCCTCTCGCCGCTGCACTCATAGTGTGCCTGTCGGGCATATTCCGCCAGCGCCGCACAGAACCGCGCCCGATAGCCTACCAGCACTGCGCCGCTGCGGCACAGGCCTTCGTTGAATTCCGGCAGCAGGTCCAAAAGCTCCGGCTTGTCCTCGCTGTCCCGCAGGATGCGGGTCTTGTGCTCATACAGCCGGCTGTACTGGCTCAGCGCCTCGGCGTACCGCGGCCGCAGCTGGCACAGCGACAGGTCCATGAACCGCCGCCGTTCCGCCGCACCGGCCCGGATCAAAAACAGATCCTCCGGCGCAAAAAACACCGTATGCAGCACGTCGGACAGGGCGGCGCTGTTTTTGGCGGGCACACCGTTAACGGTCATTTTCCGACGCTTTCCGCGGGAAAGCCGTATGTCCGTCACAAACTCCCGCTGCCTGGAAAAGATATTTCCCAACAGTGCGGCCTCCTGCATATCAAAGCCGATCAGCTCCTTATCCCCGTGGGCACGGGGACTTTTTCCACAGCTAAGATATACGATGGCCTCCAGCAGATTTGTTTTTCCTTGGGCGTTCTCTCCGTAAATAACGTTGCAGCTGGGGTCGAACGTCAGCGCCTGCGTGCCGTAGTTCCGCCAGCCCTGCAGGTGCAGGGCGTCAACTCTCATACGTCACCGTCAGCGTCTGCCCGTTGAAGGCCACCACGTCGCCGGGCCGGATCTTCTTGCCACGCATGGTGCACACCTCGCCATTGACCGTCACGTCACCCTCCTGGATGACGAGTTTGGCCTCGCCGCCGGTCTCTACCGCCGCGGCAAACTTCAGCAGATCCTGCAATTTGATATATTCCGTTGTGATGGTGATAGTCTCCATAATAATGAACCTCGTTCATAGATATAATATGCCGTTTTTTTCTTCAATAAAAAGCGCACACAGTTCGATAAAGGTGCAGCTCCTGCGTTCTGCCGATGGCAAACCAACGACGGCGTACCGGGTGTGTGTCGAGGAGGTGTAACGATGGCAGGGCACAAGAGATGTGCCTTTATTGCGCCTTCAGGCGCACCGGCAGCACCATATAAAGAAAGTTGTCACTGTCATCTACGGGCGTGATAATACAGGGCGAAATACCGGTGTTCAGCTGCATTTTCACCGTGTCCGCCGGGGCATAGCGCAGGGCGTCCATGAGATAGCGGTTGTTGAAGCCGATCTCCAGCTCCTGTCCGTCGCCGCGGACGGGGCAGATATCCCGGGCTTCGCCGTTTCCGGTCCGGGCGGACATATACACCCGGTCCTGGCTGAACAGGCAGCGTACCGGACTTTTCAGCTTCTCGCTGATGACCACGCTGACGCGGTCCAGGCTTTCGATCATCGTCTTGTTGTCCACCTCGATGCAGATGGGGTTGGTGGTAGGTATGGCATTCTTGTAGTCCAGGAATTCACCCTCCAACCGGCGGCATATCAGCTGGGTAGCCCCGGCCTCGAACATCAGATGGCGCTTACCCTGGGTCACCGTCACCATGTCGTCGGTGTCGGCGCATATTTTCTCCACCTCATTCAGGGCGGCGCCGGGGGCCACGAACTTGAAGGCCCCTCCGTCGATGTGCTCCAACGGCTCGCGGCGCAGCGCCAGACGGAAGCCGTCCACCGCCACCATGGTCAGTCCTTTGTCGCTGATCTCAAACAGAGCGCCGGTGTGGATGGGACGGGCCTCATTGACGGAAACAGCAAAGCTGGTCTGGTTGATCATAGCCTTCAGCGTCCGCTGCTCCAATGTGACGGAGAACTGGTCGTCCACCTCCGGCAGCTCCGGATAGTCGTCGGCGCTGAGGCCGGGAAGCTCGAAGCTGGCATCGCCGCAGTTCAGCTTCACGTTGAACTTGTCGTCTGCCTCAAAGGTCACCATATCATCCGGCAGGCGGCGGATCATCTCGCCGAACAGTCTGGCGTTCAGCACGATGTGCCCTGCCTCGGACACTGCGGCCTCTACCGTGGTGCGTATGCCGGTCTGCATATTATAGCCGGACAGCCGCAGTCCCTCGCCGCACTCCAGCAGGATACCCTCCAGCGCCGGGATGGAGCTTTTAGCCGCCACCGCCCGGGACACCGCGGCCACCGCCTGTTGTACCAGTGCCTTTTCACAGGAAAATCTCACCATATCCGTCGTTCCTCGCTTTCCGAAAGTCATTGCCGCCTGCGCTGTCTGAAAGATCAGCCCTATGCAAAAAAGCGGTTCTATTTTTCTAACTCAAATCATAAACTAATCTTTTATTTCAGTAGTCTTATTAGTAGGAAAATTTTATGTGGACATCCATGTTTATCCCGCGCTGTTATCGGCTTTTTTATAGACATACCGTTATGGAAAACACGCCGGGTTTCCCACAGTTGTATGTGTGATGCGGATGTTACACAGATTTTCCACGTGGATTACACAGGAAATGGGGAAAACCCTCCCCTTTCGCTCTGTCTCGCCAGCACATGCGATTTCTCACTTTTTGCTGTTGATGTTGGTGGTGATCTCCTTCACCTTTTCAGCAAAAGCGGGGTTGGAGCGCATCGTGCTCTCCACCTTGTCCAGAGAGTGCAGAATAGTGGAGTGGTCCCTGTCGCCGAACTCCTTGCCGATGTCGTTCAGGCTCATGGAGGTCATACGGCGGATGAGGTACATGGCGATCTGCCGCGCGGCCACCACATCTCGGCTGCGGCTCTGTCCCCGCAGCGTCTCCTCGTCCACATGGAAGTAGCTGCATATGTATCCCACGATGATGCTGGGGGTGGGGGCAAAGTCGTTGCTCTTCTTCAGCATATCACGGATGGCCCGGCTGACGGTCTCTTCGTTGACCTGGTCGTCCAGCAGATCCCGATAGGCCAGGATCTTATTCAGCGTGCCCTCGATCTGCCGCACGTTGGAGGTGATGTTCTCCGCGATGTAGTCCGTCACCTCGTTGGGCAGCTTCACGCCCAGCATGGCAGCCTTATTCTGCACGATGGCGAACCGTGTTTCAAAGTCCGGCGGCGCCACATCCACCATCAGGCCCCACTCGAACCGGGTCCGCAGGCGGTCCTCCAGCTGAGTGATCTCCTTGGGCGGCCGGTCTGACGTCAGCACAATCTGCCGCCCCGACTCGTACAGGGTGTTGAAGGTGTGAAAGAACTCCTCCTGGGTCTGTATCTTGCCGGCGATGAATTGGATATCGTCCATCAGCAGGATATCCGTCTGCCGGTACTTTTCCCGGAACTCCGCATTGCGGTTCTCCCGGATGGAGGCGATCAGCTCATTGGTGAAGTCATCGCCCTTCACATAGACGATCCGTGCCTCCGGCCGCTTTTTACGCAGGGCGTTGGCGATAGCGTACAGCAGGTGCGTCTTGCCCAGACCGGAGTCGCCGTAGATAAACAGCGGGTTGTAGTTCTCTCCGGGCTTCTCGGTCACCGCCTTGGCGGCGGCAAAGGCCAGCTTGTTCTGGGGTCCCACCACATACGTCTCAAAGGTGAAGGCCTCCGACTCTGACAGATCGCCCGGTCTGTCCGGCGCCACGCCGTGATAAGCCGCCAGCTGCTGATCGTCCAGAATTTTTACCTCCAGGTCCGTGGAGAACAGGTCCCGCAGCGCCGCCTTGATGTGTGGCAGGAACCGGGCCTCGATGGTGCTCTTTTTAAAGGTATTGCTGCAATGGAGCACGAAGGCCGAGTCCTCCATTGTCACCACCGTTACCTCGTCGAACCAGGTGTTGATGGTGGTTTCGGACAGCTCATGGCTCAGCCGCTTGAGCACGCTGTCCCACAGGTCTTTCATGGAATTCAAGCAAAAGCTCCCCTTTCGGCGGAGGCTGTCTGTTTTCCTCCGCGGTAAAATGGCGGGGGGTGTACCGCCGCAAAATATCCCACTACATTATAGCAGAAAACACGCCGGAAGTCTACACCTATTCTAAATATAAACTGCCGGCTTTTTCCCTGTTTTTCCCGCAAAAACGGGCGCTTGTGGGTAAATTTTTGTTGACAGTGCCCCCCTGTATCTGTATAATATACTCCGCGTGGTTGCACGCAGATGTGCAACAGGCGTGGAAATGTTTACTGCGGCGGTGAATATCTCACCGCTGTCGAGTAAGCGCGGGGCCTTGTTGTCCCGCCGGATAATCTTAAAAATGGAGGTGTCATGCAATGTTCCGTACCTATCAGCCCAAGA
>UMLQ01020592.1_pt1 | contig 12093 bp, 12 predicted proteins | sample 1966631 | NCBI WGS metagenome assembly UMLQ01 (sample SAMEA4836206, study PRJEB28245) | human gut metagenome | biome: gut microbiome; material: fecal sample | place: Denmark | collected 2008 | reverse complement strand
CCGCGCTGGGTGAACTTCTGCTTGTTGCCCTGCGGGGTGGGCTTGCGGCGGTTCTCGGTGTTCTTGGTGGAGGCCAGATCATCGTAGCGGGCGTCGAAGCGGTCCACGTTCATATCCACAGTGCGGGTATCCACGGTGACCTGATTGTCCTCGCGGCGGACAGAAACTGCCTGTGCGGGGGCTGCGGTAGCCTTTGCGCCGGTCTCACGTGCCAGTTCGCTGAAGGAAACGGTCTTTTCCTCGCGCTTCTTATGCTGCTCGGGCTTCTTGTCGCCGTGCTTGCCGTTATTGTTATTATTATTGTTTACCTTGGGCTGCTCGGCCTTTGCGGCGGGCTGCTGGGGCTTTTTGTCAGCCTTGGGAGCCTCGGGCTTCTTTTCAGCCTTCTTCTCGGCCTTCTTCTCAGCCTTGGGCTCCTCCTTGGGAGCCTTGGCGCTGTTCAAAAACTCGTCCAGATTTGCCACGCTGTTGTCCTTGCTGAACTTTTCCAGCAGGTAGTTCAGCTCGTTCTCCTCCAGATTGGAGCTGTTCTTCTTGCCGGTGCTGCCCATAGCGGCCAGTTCGTCCAGCACCTTCTTTGCAGAAAGGTTCAGATCCTTTGCAAAGTCACTCACTTTATATTTTACGATCATTCGCTCATATCCTCCTCATTTTTGATTGCTCCGCAGTCCGACAGGCGGTCGAAGCAGAGCTTTGCGAGGTTGCGGTCGGTCACCGCGTAAACAGCCACGGGCTTGTGGCTGATATCGGCCAGCTTATCCTGTGTCAGCGGCATGGTGAACACGTCCACCAAGTCCCCCACAGCGTAGTTCAAACGCTGCAAGGTCTTGGGGCTGATGTCCGATGCGGTCATCACCAGCCATGCCTTGCTTTTGACGCAGGCTTCCTCCACGGCATCAAAGCCCATGGTCAGCGCACCGGCCTTGCGGCACAGGCTCACGGCCTGATACAGCGCCTCCTCCGGGGGCAGCTTGGGTTTTGCGGGGGCGTTATTCTTTTTTGCCATCGGCTGCGGCCTCCTTTGCGGCTGCGGCCAGCTGTACAGCCAGCGCGTCGTATACCTCGGCGGGAACCGGCTGCTCAAAGCAGCGTTCCAGCGCCTTTTTCTTTTTTGCCTTGGTCAGACAGTCCGGGTCCGGGCAGAGATATGCGCCGCGTCCCGGCTTTTTGCCTACCAGATCAATGCTGATCTCCCCGCTGGGTGCGCGCACCACGCGCACCAGCTCCTTTTTGGGGCGGCTGGTCATGCAGCCGATGCACTGGCGGGCAGGGATCTTTTTTTGTGCCATCCGGTTTCCCTCCTTCGGCAGATGGTGCCGGGCTTATTCAGCGTCTGTTGCGTCCTTCTTGGGCTCCTCGTCCTCGCCGTAGTAGCCGCTCTCGGGACGGATATCAATGTTGTAGCCGGTCAGGCGTGCGCACAGGCGGGCGTTCTGACCCTTGTTGCCAATGGCAAGGCTCAGCTGCTGGTCGGGCACGGTGACGCGGCAGGAGCGGGTCTCTCCGGGCAGCAGTTCCACCTTGACCACCTTGGCGGGGCTCAGGGCTGCGGAGATGAACTCCGAGATATCCTCGCTCCACTTCACGATATCGATCTTCTCGCCGCCCAGCTTTTCCACAACAGCGGCCACGCGGGCACCGTGCTCGCCGATGCAGGCGGAAACAGGGTTCACGTTGGGGTCCTTGGACCAGACAGCCATCTTGGTGCGGGCACCGGCCTCGCGGCTGATGGCCTTTACCTCCACAGTGCCGTCAAAGATCTCGGGCACTTCCAGCTCAAACAGGCGCTTGACAAGGCCGGGATGGGTGCGGCTGATCATCACGCGGGGGCCGCGCTCGGTGCTGACCACGTCCACGATGTAGACCTGCAGGGTCTCGCCCTCGGTGTACACCTCGCCGGGCACCTGCTCGTTGCGGGGCAGAACAGCCTCGCCGCCCTTGCCCAGATCCAGCGCTACGATGCCCTTCTCAGTATCCACGCGGGTAACGGTGGCCTGCACAATGTCATGTGCGCGGGACTGGATCTCGCTGAGCTGCTGGTTGCGCTCGGCCTCGCGGATGCCCTGACGGATGACGTGCTTTGCGGTCTGGGCGGCAATGCGGCCGAAATCGCGGGTCTTGAGCGGGGTGATGATGCGGTCGCCCACCTCGTAGCTGCTGCGGATCTTGCGTGCCTCGGTCACACCGATCTCGGCGTGCTCGTCGTACCAGTCCTCGTCTGCCACGATATCCTGGATCAGTGCCACATCAAAGCGGCCGGTGTCGGGGTCGATATCCACCCGGATGTGATCCTCATCGACCTCATAGTTCTTCTTGACGGCAATGATGATAGCCGCCTTGATCTTTTCGATCAGGTACTCTGCGGTGATGCCGCGCTCATGCTCCAGCATGGAGAGCGCTTCAAAAAAGTCCTTATTCGCTGCTGTCATTTTTCGGGTTCCTCCTATATATTTTGTTCTCTTTTCTCCATCAGAGACGGTACTTTTCAGTTGAACAGATCCTCGTCGTCGCACAGCTGCACGCCGGAGGCTGCATTCACCTCAAAGGTCACGGGGCCGTTTTCGGTCTCCAGCGTCACAGTGCTGCCCTCGCGACCGGTCAGGATGCCGGACAGTTCCCGCACGCCGTCAGCGTTGGGGCGGATGAGCTTTGCCCGCACCTTCTGACCCTTCAGTGCCTCGTAGTGCTCCGGGCGGGTCAGCTTGCGGCCAAGGCCGGGGCTGCCTACTTCCAGATAATAGCTCTGGTCGATGGGGTCTGCCTCGTCCAGAATGGGGTCCAGTGCGTGGGACACCTCTGCACAGGTGTCGGTATCCATGGTGCCGTCCCGGTCGATGAGGATGCGAAGATACCAGTCCGGCCCTTCCTTCTCAAAAACCACATCCCACAGGCGCAGACCCATGCCTTCCACCGTGGGACGGACAAGCGCTTCCACTCTCTGCGCGGTGTTGCCGCCAGACTGCTTCGCCATAAAAAACCTCCAAACAAACAAGAAACGCGGACCTTGCGGCCCACGTTTCAGGTTAAACTATATCGTACTACTAGAATATAGCATACTCTTGCGATTTATGCAAGCATTTTCGCAATTTTTTTGCCGTTGCGCACCCTTTGGGGCTTTTTACAGCACCCAGACGCCGTTTTCAAACAGCGGCACAGTGCGGCCATCGCGGCATTTACCGGTGATGCGGCTGTCCTCTGCACCGATCATCACGTCCTCGTGCAGGGAGGAGTGGTTCATGCCGCGGGCTGCCAGCTCCTCCTTGGAAAGGCCGGTGCCGCCCACGGTGGTGCCGGGGTAGCTGTCGCCAAAGGCGATGTGGCAGGCAGCGTTCTCGTCAAACAGGGTGTTATAGAACAGCTTGCCGCTGCGGTTGATGGGGCTGGAGGCGGGCACCAGTGCCACCTCACCAATGTGGCGTGCGCCCTCATCGGTGTCCAGCAGCTGGCCCAGCAGGTCTGCGCCCTCGTCGGCGCCGTGCTCCACCACCTTGCCATCCTTGAAGGTGACGTGGAAATTCTTGATGAGCTGACCGTTAAAGACGTAAGGCTTTGTGCCGTAAACGATGCCGTCCACCTTATCCTTATGGGGCGCGGTGAACACCTCCTCGGTGGGGATGTTGGGCAGGAAGGGCACACCCTTCTCGTTTTTGCTGCCGGCGCTCTCCCACACCGCCTGTTCCGCCAGACCCACGGTCAGGTCGGTGCCGTTGGCGCTTTCAAAATGCACGCTTTCCAGATCCAGGGCGTTCATCTTTGCGCCCAGCTCGTTCAGGCGGTCCAGATGCTTCTGCCACTCCCCTACCGGATCGCCGCCGGTCACACGGCAGGTATCAAAGATCAGCTTCCACTGTGCTTCAATGGCGGCGGCAGTGTCCAGCTCCGGGAACATCTTCTTTGCCCACGGCTCTGCGGGCAGGGCGGCGATGGACCACTGCACCCGGTCGTTCATGGTGTACTCCCGCCACGGCTGCATAAAGCTGCGGTTCGCGCTGTTCACCCGGCTGATCTTGGCACCGTCCAGCCCGGCAAACAGTTCCGGGTCGTCCGCGATGAGGTGCAGCACGCACACACTGCCCTCGCTCTCGGCGTAGTCCAGATAGCGGCGCAGCTGCCAGCCCTTGTGGTCGGTCAGGGCGTCCTCGCTGCCCAGCTCCATGCGGATGCGGGTAACGGCGTCATCCTGCCAGTTCACCTGCACGTCCCGCGCACCGGCCTCGTAGGCACTGCGCACGCACAGCCGTGCCAGCGGGGCACCCTCCAGCGGGCAGTTGATGATCAGGGTCTGCCCCGGCTGCGGGTTCACACCCACCCGGACGATAAAATCTGCATACTTCTGCAGCAATTCGTTAAAGTTTTCCACGTTAGAACCTCCTGTGGTGCATAGCCACCGTTGTTTTTTCTCAGTATACCGCGTTCCGGCGTTTCTGTCCACTATGGGCAGAGCTGCCGCTCACCCTTCTGATTTAAAAAAGGCGCGGGTCAGCTGCACCACCGTGCCGGAAAGCAGCAGCAATGCAATGAGGTTGGGAATGCTCATCAGGCCGTTGAAGGTGTCGGCGATGCTCCACAGCAGACCAAGGTCCATGGTAGCACCCAGAATGGCCACCAGAGCATACACCACAAAGAAGGGGCGCGCCACTTTGTTGCTCTTGCACAGGAACACCAGAAAGCGGGAGCCGTACAGACCCCAGCCGATGATGGTGGAAAAGGCAAAGCAGCACAGCGCCACAGCGGTAAAAATGGACGCCCAGCCGCCGTAGGTGGTGGTAAAGCCGGAGATGGTCAGCTCAGCACCCGCCGCTGCGCCGTAGCTGACCTGGGTGCCGCTGCACAGGATGACCAGCGCGGTCAGGGTGCAGATGACGATGGTATCGGCAAACACCTCAAAAATACCGAACATGCCCTGCTTGACCGGCTTTTTGGTGTCGGCGCAGGCATGGGCGATAGAACCGGTGCCAAGACCGGCCTCGTTGGAAAAGATGCCGCGGGAAACGCCCTTTTGCATACTGACGAACAGACTGCCAATGGTGCCGCCGGTAAAGGCAGCAGGGTTGAACGCGCCCACCACGATGGATTCCAGCACATAGGGCAGGCGGGAGAAGTTGAGCACCACCACGCCCACCGACAGCACAATATAGAACAGTGCCATAAAGGGCACCAGCTTCTCGCTTACGCTGCCAATGCGCTTGATGCCGCCCAGCAGCACCAGCGCCACCAGCACCGCCACAAGGATACCCACGATGAGGTTGAGGGTGGGCAGAAAGCTGCCGCCCACCAGCCCGTATTCCAGCAGGGCGGTATCCACTGCTGCCACGATGGTATTCACCTGCGTTGCGTTGCCGGTACCGAACACGGTCAGCACGCCGAACAGCGCGTACAGCACGGCCAGAAACTGCCAGCGGCGGCCAAGGCCGTTTTTAATATAGTACATCGGGCCGCCCACCCACTCGCCGGTATCGCTGCGCTCCCGGAAATGCACGGCCAGCGTCACCTCGGCAAACTTGGTGCACATCCCCAGCAGCGCAGAGCACCACATCCAGAACACGGCACCCGGGCCGCCGATGGCGATAGCGCCCGCCACACCGGCAATGTTGCCGGTGCCCACCGTGCCCGCCAGCGCGGTGCACACCGCCTGAAAGGGGGTCATGGCACCGTCCGAAGCATCCCGCTTGCGGAACATCCGGCCCACGGTGGTGCGGATGGCGTAGGGGAATTTGCGGATCTGCAAAAAGCCCGTGCGGACACTGAGCAGCAGCCCCACGCCAATGATGCATACCATGGCGGGGATGCCCCAGATAAAGCTGTTCACCGCCTGATTGACGGCGGCAATGGTCTCGATCATATACTTCCACATCCTCTGTAATATCTTGCGCACTGACAGTTTTTGTCAAAACACGAAAATTATTTTACCGTACTTTTCCCGTAGTGTCAATGAAAAATAGGGACGTTATGAAACGCCCCTATCAGAAATTCTTATTTTTTATGTGTGACCGCCCGGCGGTAGACGATACCGGAGACCACCGCCGCCAGCACCTCGGTAAGCCAAAAGGCGTGCCATGCGCCGTCTGCGCCCAGCCAGTTACACAGCAGCGCAGCCAGCGGCATGATGAAAACGACATACCGGCACAGGGCGATGACCAGCGATTCTGCGCCCTTGCCCAGCCCCTCCAGTGCACCGGAGACGGTGGTGGAGACTGCCGAGATGACAAAGCCGATGCTGATGATGCGCAGAGCGGTCTGCCCGGCGGCGATGGTCTGGGGATTCTGGGTGAACAGTCCCATCAGCTGCCCGGAAGCAACCTGACAGATGACAGTGCCCGCCGCCATGATGGCAGCGCTCATGAGCAGGGTCAGCTGGAACAGCTTTTTCACCCGGGCGTACTCCCGCGCGCCGTAGTTGTAGCCAATAAGGGGGCGCATGCCCTGCACGAAGCCGTTGGCGGGCAGGTACAAAAAGGTCTGCAATTTATAGTAGATGCCCAGCACCACCACATAGCTCTGAGAAAAGGCCGCCAGCAGCCCGTTGAGGAAGGTGACCAGCAGCGAGGGCAGCGCCAGATTCAGGATGGCCGGAACGCCGATGGCGTACAGTCTGCCGTCCAGCGCCGCGTCCGGGCGCAGACAGCTGCGGCGCAGCCGCACCGGCAGCTCGGTGCGCAGATAGACCACAAGGTAGACCACCACGCTGAGCACCTGACCGATGCCGGTAGCCAGTGCCGCGCCTGCAATGCCCATGGCAGGCACCGGCCCAAGCCCGAAGATGAGCACCGGGTCCAGCAGAATATTGCACACGCAGCCGGTGATCAGGGCGACCATGGACACCTTCATGCGGCCCACCGCCTGAAAGATCTTTTCAAAGGCAAGCGAGACCATGTTCACGACCAAAAACAGGAACACAATGGTAGAGTAGGTGATGCCGGCGGCGATCAGCGTCTCGTCCTGCGTAAAGCGGCGCAGAAAGCCGGGCATGATGGCGATGCTGACCACCATCATCACCACGCCGTGCACAAGGCTGAGCACAAAGCCGTGGGTTGCGGCCGTCTCTGCCTTTTCGCGGTCGCCTGCGCCCAGATACAGCGCGATCATGGCGTTGATGCCGATGCCAAAGCCGATGGCAATGGCGTTGGAAAAGTTCTGGATGGGAAACACCAGACTTAACGCGGTCATGGCATCCTCGCTGATGCGCGCCACAAACAGGCTATCCACGATGTTGTAGAGGCTGTTCACCAGCATGGAGACCACGTTGGGCAGCGCCATCGAGAGCAGCAGCGGCAGCACCGGCTTCTCCTTCATAAAAGTTTCGTTCATTGAAAAAATTCACCTGCTATCTGTAAAAGTTCAAAGCGTGGAAGGCGCAGCACCGGCCTGCAGCCGGTTTCCGGCGCACAAAAAAGCCACACAATGGCCCTTGTGAGGTCATTGTGTGGCGAAAAGTAGCAATGTTGCTGTAAAAATCCACACGGTTTTTATGATCGCGGCAGCTGTCCGCGATATGCAGCCTGCGCATTTGCGGGCTGCAACTTTAGCAGAATACCACATCCTCAGCGGCGTGTCAAGGGGTTTTGGTGCAAAAGTATGACTTTTGTGATCACTTGACCATTTTTACAGCAGGCGCTACAATAAGGCAAACCGGCTCTGAGGGAGGGCATTGTATATGAAATGGATGATCGCATCAGACCTGCACGGTTCCTATTATTATGCGCAGCAGCTGCAGCAGGCCTTTGAACGGGAGCAGGCCGACCGCCTGCTGTTTCTGGGAGACCTGCTCTACCACGGCCCCCGCAACGACCTGCCCCGGGATTACGCCCCCAAAAAGGTGATTCCGCTGCTGAACAGCCTTGCGCCCAAGCTGCTGTGTGTGCGCGGCAACTGCGACGCCGAGGTAGACCAGATGGTGCTCAATTTCCCGGTGCTGGCAGATTACGCCGTGCTGCCGGTGGGGCAGCGGCTGGTCTACGTCACCCACGGCCATGTGTTCAACCTAAACCATCTGCCGCCCCTTGCCCCGGGGGACATTCTGCTCCACGGCCACACCCATGTGCCCGCATGGACAGACTTCGGGCAGGGGAACCTTTACCTGAACCCCGGCTCTGTGAGCATCCCCAAGGAAAACACTGCCCACAGCTACATGACCCTGGAGGGAAGCACCGCCTGCTGGAAGACCATGGAGGGCGTGTGCTACCACCAGCTGCAGTTGTGATAATGTTGTGATATTCCAGTTTTTCCCGGCAAAAGCTGGAAAATGCCCTTGACGAAATGCCTGAAATGCTGTAAACTAAGTACAACCTTTAAAAATAGAGGGAGCTGTAAGCTTTGTACTGAACGCAGGCGGTGCAAAGTGTAGCAGTAAACCCCATAAGGCATCATAAAAAGACACCGGAGGCTTTGCATCAGCTTCCGGTGTTTTTTTGTGCGCCGCCGGGCTATCTTTTGCAGCGCGGTCATGCTACAATAGAAAGAAAACGTGAATTGCAGGAGGAATTATGGATTTTTACGGTACCATCGGCCCTGCCTGTGCCGATGTAAAGCTTTTGCAGCAGATGGTGGAAGCCGGCATGACCGGCATCCGCATGAATCTTTCTCACGGGCCGCTGGCAGCGCACAAGGACTGGCTGGTGATGCTGCATAAAGCCGGGGTCAAAAAGTTGCTCATTGATCTGCAGGGGCCGGAATTACGCATCGGCCGTCTGCCGCAGCCGCTGTCCCTGACCGCCGGGCAGACCGTGCGTCTGGGCGTGCAAGGCATCCCCTGCCCTACCGCGCTGGTGCAGGGTGTGCAGCCCGGGCAGGAGTTGCTGCTGGATGACGGCAAGCTGCTGGCGCGGGTGGACACCGCAGAGCCGGAAGCACTCGTGTGCACCGTAGTGCGGGGCGGAGTGCTGCAAAGCCGCAAAAGTCTGGCAGCACCGGGGGCAGACATCCAAATGCCCACCCTGACCACCGAGGACAAGGAGAACCTTGCCATCGCCGCCGATTACGGCGTTACCGGGGTCATGCTGCCCTTTGTGCGCGGCGCTGCGGATATCCGCAACCTGCGGCAGGCGCTGACAGAGGCCGGTGCACCGCAACTGAAAATTCTTGCCAAAATTGAAAACCTTGCGGGCGTACAGGCGCTGCCGGAGTTTTTGCCGCTGGTGGACGAGGTGGTCATTGCCCGGGGCGACCTTGGCAACGCCATGCCCCTGTGGGAGCTGCCCCGCTGCCAGAAGCAGCTTTCTGCCGCCTGCCGGGCAGCCGGGGTACCCTTTATGGTGGTGACCCAGATGCTGGACAGCATGCACACCCGGGCTGTGCCCACCCGCGCCGAGGTGAGCGACATCTACAACGCCGTACTGGACGGCGCATCCAGCCTGATGCTCACCGGCGAGACCGCCGTCGGGCAGTACCCGGTGCAGGCCATGGAGTATCTGGTGCGCACCGCCCGCACGGCGATGTAAGAGGAAAAATTATTTTTTATTTGGGCTTCCGAAAAGTCTGCGGACTTTTCGGAAGCCCTTTTTCACGGAAAGGGGGCGTGACCGAGAGATATTTTTCCGCAAAGGGATAGCATCTTTTGTCTGCTTCCTGTATAATACAGGTAAAATCAACTGAAGTCAGAAAGGTTTATCGTTTATGGGCATCGTAGTCATCGGAGCTGTTTTTGTGGATATCAAGGGCTATCCCCTTTCCACCTATATCCCCGGCGGGCGCAACGCCGGACGCATCGAGCAGGTACACGGCGGTGTGAGCCGCAACGTGGTGGAGGATATCGCCAACGTAGAGCTGCGCCCCACCTTTGTGGGTCTGGTGGATGACACCGGCATGGGACAGGACGTCATCGACAAGCTGGCAAGGCACAAGGTCAACACCCGCTTTATCCAGAAAAAGCCGGACGGCATGGGCACATGGCTGGCCATTTTTGACAACGACGGCGATGTGCACGCCGCCATCTCCAAGCGACCGGACACCACCCCGCTGACCGGCCTGCTGCAGGAGCAGGGCGACGAGATCTTTGCAGACTGCGATTCCATTGCGCTGGAACTGGACCTCGAAAAAGAAACGGTGAAGCAGACCCTGCGCTATGCCAAAAAGTACGGCAAAAAGGTGTTTGCCGTGGTCTCCAACATGAGCATTGCCATGGAGCGGCGGGATTTTTTGCAGCAGATCGATTGTTTCGTCTGCAACCAGCAGGAGGCCGGGCTGCTGTTCTCGGACGACTACGACCACCTCTCCCCGGACGAGATGTGCCGGGTGCTCACGGGCAACGTGCGCAGCGCCAACATTCCCAGCATGGTGGTGACCATGGGCGGGCAGGGCGCGGTATACGCCTGTGCGGACGGTGACTGCGGCATCGTACCCGCCAAAAAGGTGGACGTTATGGACACCACCGGCGCGGGGGACGCCTTCTTTGCGGGCACGGTCATCGGCCTGACCTACGGCAAAACGCTGGCAGAAGCCTGCGAGATCGGCAGCCGTCTTGCCGCTTCGGTCATCTGCATCACCGAGAACGTCTGTCCCCGCTTCCGCCCGCAGGAGTTCGGGCTGGATGTACCGGTGGTGGACTGACGATTTAAACGGTTGGATTTTTGCGCAAAAACGCATTTTCCCCCTTGACAGAAGCGGCAGTTTCTGGTATCAATAAAAATGATAAAGGGGAGTAAAGGGCAGCCCGCCGGTCAAGGCTTTTTTCCGGCAGGCCGCTGCATGGCAGCGTCATCACGGCAGCAATGCCCGATGTCATGTGTTCGCTTGAGACTTTTGTCACAGATCTTACGCTGTGGCAAGGGTCTCTTTTTTTCTTGCCGCAGCATCAGAACAAAAGGAGGCAGAAAAACAATATGAATTTCTGGAACACATTCGCCGCGCTCTTTTCAAACTTCGGGGCGCTGACATGGCAGATGGTGGTCATGTGGGGCATCGGTGCCCTGCTCATTTACCTTGCCATCGTCAAAAAAATGGAGCCCAGTCTGCTGCTGCCCATGGGGTTCGGCGCCATTCTGGTCAATCTTCCCGCATCCGGTGCCATCACGCAGGGAGACACCGTTGGCCCCATCTCTGCCCTGTTCGAGGCAGGGATGTCCAACGAGCTGTTCCCGCTGCTGCTGTTCATCGGCATCGGTGCCATGATCGATTTTGGCCCGCTGCTGGAAAAGCCGTGGCTCATGCTGTTTGGCGCAGCGGCACAGTTTGGCATCTTTTTCACCCTGTTTCTGGCCGGGTTCTTCTTTGATATGAAGGACGCCGCGTCCATTGCGGTCATCGGCGCAGCGGACGGCCCCACCGCCATTTTTGTGGCAAACACCTTGAAATCCCAGTATCTGGGCGCTATTATGGTGGCAGCTTACAGCTACATGGCACTGGTGCCCATCGTGCAGCCGCCGGTCATCCGGCTGCTGACCACCCAGAAGGAGCGCCGCATCCGTATGCCCTACGAAAAAGGCAATGTCACCCAGCTGACCAAGATCCTGTTCCCTGTTGTGGTCACGGTGGTCGCCGGTCTGGTGGCTCCGGCCAGCGTGGCGCTGGTGGGCTTTTTGATGTTCGGCAACCTGCTGCGGGAATGCGGGGTGCTGAACTCCCTGAGCGAGACCGCCCAGAACGTACTGGCAAACCTCATCACCCTGCTGCTGGGTCTGACCGTAGCCGGGCAGATGACCGCCGACAAGTTTGTCCGTCCGGACACTTTGCTCATCATGGCACTGGGTCTTGTGGCCTTTATCTTTGATACCGCTGGCGGCGTGCTGTTCGCCAAGCTGCTGAACCTGTTCCTGCCCGAGGGCAAAAAGCTGAACCCTATGATCGGCGCGGCAGGCATTTCGGCCTTCCCCATGAGCGGACGCGTGGTCAACAAGATGGGTCTGGCCGAGGACAACCAGAATTTCTTGCTGATGTATTCCATCAGCGTCAACGTTTCCGGGCAGATCGCATCCGTCCTTGCCGGCGGACTGATCCTTTCCCTGATGGCTTAACGGAGGTGCCTTTATGCTTCATCTTTCTTCCTGGATGACCACCCTGCCCATGATGCTCATCGGCATGACCGGTATCCTGCTGGTCATCGGCTTTCTCGTGCTGGTTGTGATGGCGCTGAACTGCCTCACCCGCCGCAAGTAAAAG
>UMLQ01050862.1_pt1 | contig 12185 bp, 9 predicted proteins | sample 1966631 | NCBI WGS metagenome assembly UMLQ01 (sample SAMEA4836206, study PRJEB28245) | human gut metagenome | biome: gut microbiome; material: fecal sample | place: Denmark | collected 2008 | reverse complement strand
TCCATCAGCCGACTTGTCTGCCGCGGTTTCAGCTCGACAGGCGTCGCACCAACAACGCCAGCGGAATTTGCTGGGGACGGGATCATATCCGCACCCCCCTAACGGATGGCATCTGCCAATGCGCATCAAGGTTAGATAGCCGCCCTTGACAGGCCCGAATCGAGCAATCGCCTCCATACCGTATTGGGAGCAGGTTGGCAGATATCGACATTGCCGTCCAACCCACGGCGAAAGCGTGACTTGATAGAGCCGAATGGCGCCGAGCATAAGAAGCGTGATCGGATTTTTCACCGCATCCTCCTCCTAGCCCGCATATCGTTGACGTATGCGGGCCTCAAGCACAGCCAGAAGCTTTTCGGCATCTTGAGCCAAAAGACGCTTTCGGGCTTTATGTTGCTCCGACGCCCCAGCTACGGTCAACGGGACCTTTAGCCTCAACGACACATCTAGACCGACAGGCTTCTCTGCGCGTTCTACCAACACTCGAAGACGGGGGGCTTTGAGCCGAGCCTTCTCTCGAAGAATTCGTTTAACAGTTGCCCGATCGACGGACCGATGTGCATTGCGTTTACCGACGGTTACGCCAAAACGCAAACGTCCGACTGCATCAGTTTCCATGCAGCCGGCACTGAAGAATGTCGAATGAACTCGAAACGTTGTTTCGTTTCGTGTTCTGGCAATCGCCCCGAAGCTGCTCGTCTCGAGGATTCGCATGCTTCGGGGAAAGCCGAACCTTTTCTCCAAAAGAGACATAGCGGCTTGCGACTTCTCTTTCGCCGCCACACCTGTCTTAGAGAGCGAGGACGTGACGGCCCTTAGCACGGCGGCGGGCCAGGACACGGCGACCGCCCTTCGTGCGGCTGCGAACAAGGAAGCCGTGCGTGCGAGCGCGCTTGACCTTGGAAGGCTGGTAGGTACGTTTCGTTGCCATTTTGTTTTCCTTAAGAAGTAAAGCTCCGTGAAGCCTCTCGTCAAGGAATCTTGGGAGCGTGTGAAGTCAAAATTCAAAGGCAGCTTTCTAGCTTAGTCGACATCTGGTGCTTTTAGAGCGATCGAACAGCGCAATCAAGCACACGACACAACCGCACGCGTCCCTTCGCGCGCGAGAAAGAAGAAAGTGCGAAAAGCCTGTTATTAGACTTCAAAGCCTGTCTATTTGTCAATTGGATACAGCTAACTTTCTCTTTCAATTCGAAAATTTTCTTCAAGCTTGTGTCATCGCCAGTCAGAGCACAATATCTAGTGTCGTTCTGGCAAATCGACCACATCGGCTTGTTGAAATGTATCTTCTACTTGATCATACGACGATTCAAGCCTTTGATTTTTACGAATAAAGTTATTCACAAGGCTTTGTGAACAACCCTCTTAAAGAAGGGGTTATTTTTTTGGATATTCTTTAGATTTCAAGATATTAACAATTAGTGCCTTCTGCTTCGTTCGACGCCTTAGGTCGCGCAACTAAGGTCTAAACGTTAGAATGGCAGATTCTTTTACATACGCTCAAATTCGCCTGATTACGCTTCATGGCCATGCTTGCTTTTTGGCAAAAATGCCTCATAGAGCTTCGGCACCTTCTTGGTCCCGATCTGGGCGCGCACGCGGCGTGGTTTAGAGATATTCAGCCAATAGCCTGGAACAAGGAAAAAGCGCAGCTCACCTTGTCATCCTCAGCTTCTAAACTACCTTTCATTCGCGCGCAGCTAGTTGAAGTAATCGCACAAGCTGCACAGCGTGCGAATGCAGACGTGCGCGTATCAATTCAGCTCGAGCCTATTCAAGACGAGTGCGATGCGCCTCGCTTTGAGCGCCATCCCACTTGCGCAGAGCAGGCGCTGCATCGAAAGACAGGGCTTACCTCTAAGTTCACATTTGAATCCTATGTTTTTGGTCTTGCCAACCAACTTGCCGTTGCCGCGGCTGAACATGTTTCTCAAACAGCGGGCTCTCAATACAACCCCCTTTGCATTTCTGGCGGCGTCGGACTCGGCAAAACGCACCTGATGCACGCGATTGGGCTTCGCTACTTAAGCCTGCATCCGAAAGCAAAAGTGCTCTGCGTGTCGGCACGAGATCTTATCCATCGTCTTGCTGTTTCTTCTAATAAAGACAGCCGCTCTTGGGAAGAGCTAGAAGCTTTGGACTTGCTCCTCATTGACGATGCTTCTCTTAGAGATGTCGAGACGCTAGCAACCTTTTTCGAACATTTTGTTGAAAATGGTCGACAGTTGGTTCTGGTATCTGAAGATAATCCTCGAATTCAGACATCTTTAACGAGAATTCTCGGCAAAGGACTCACGGTTTCGATTGCAGAACCGGACCTGGAAATGCGAACAGCAATCTTGCTAGGTAAAGCAACTGTCATGAATATTCAACTTCCCGAAGAAGCAGCGGCATTTATAGCCAAGCGCTTGAAGTCGAATGTTCGAGAGCTTGAAGGAGCTCTACAGCAAATAGTCGCCTATCAACAGTTCCACCCCGGTGCGGTACGAAGCTTGTCAATCGATCGCATCAAAATCGCCCTGCGTGATCTCTTCCAGCTGTCGGAAACCTTCGTGACTGTCGATCGCATACAACAAATAGTTGCGAATTATTTCAAAATGCCGACATCAGAACTTGTGTCGAAGCGAAAAAGCCATCGCGTGGCTTTCGCAAGACAACTAGCCATGTATCTTGCCAAGGAGCTGACACCAAACAGCTATCCTGAGATCGGCGAAAAGTTCGGCGGTCGAGATCATGCAATTGTTATGCACGCAGTTCGCAAAATCACTCAGGAAAGAGAGTGCAAAATCGAACTGGATCACGAAATTAACATCCTAGAGCAGATGATCCGCGGATGACGCGGGCAGCTCTAATCAACAACAAGACAGACGCCATCATGAAATTCATCCGTTGCACCTGCGAAAACCTTGCCAATCCCGTCAAAATTGTTGCCGGCATCGTTGAACGCAACCAGTCTTTACCTGTTGTGAGCAATATTCTCGTCGAGCAGAAAGACGCCGGCGTCCGCTTCACCACAACAGACCTTGACATTCAAATTCAAACGACATCTCCTGTTGGCGTAGAGGGCGTCCAAACAGCCTGCACGATCTCAGCTCAAAAATTGAATGAGATTCTCAACTCCTTCAAGACGCAGGATGCACTCGAACTGGAAATCGATGACGACAACCGCGTCACACTTTCAAGCAAGAATAGCCAGTTCAATCTCCAGACCTTGCCAGTCCGAGACTTCCCAGTCATCACCGGAAACGACTGGTTGACAGATTTCACAATCGAAGCGAAAACGTTGCGTTACTTGCTGGCTATGACCAGCTTTGCGATGGCTAATAAGGACATTCGCTACTTTCTCAACGGCGTACTCATGATCGTCGACAACGGTCTCATTAAATGTGTTGCCACCGATACGCATCGTCTTTCTTATTGCGATGCGACCGTTGAAGGCGCTACTGCTGTGGAAAAACCAATTAAAGCAACTATTCCGCGCAAGACGGTTCGCGAACTTTTGCGCATACTGCCTGAAGATGACACGCCAGTACAGGTCCGTCTTTCGAGCACGCAATGCGCTTTCCACTTTGACAATGTCGAATTCCTGAGCAAACTTGTTGATGGGCAGTTCCCTGACTACGAAAAGGTTATGCCTAATCTTGAGATCAATGCGCAGGCCGTCAGCATCAACCGCGAAGATCTAATTACGGCGCTTCGACGCGTACAGATTCTTACCAACGAGAAGTTCCACGGTGTCCGCTGGCTACTTTCCAAAAATCAGCTGCTCATCCAGGGGTCGAACTCCGAACAAGAGGAGGCGAATCAGGTCATTGACATCGATTGGAGTTGGGGTGATCTGGATATCGGCTTCAATGTGATTTATTTGCTCGACGTTCTTACGTCACTCAAGAACACGGAGGTGGTTTTCCACTTCGCTGCTACACCGAAGAGTGTTCTGATTACGATGCCAGACTCGATGAACTTCCAATACGTCATCATGCCAATGCGTATTTAAGTATCGCCCAGCAACAACATCGCCAGTCGTTGCAGTACAGGTACAATTGAGCGTTTGCTACCCAATCCAAGCTGTTGAAATGATTGAAACGGATATCCAGAATAACGAAAACATCGAGGAACAGGCTCCGCGTACTGAGTTGAAGCGTATGGATGTCAATTTGGACGATCTGCCGGGCCCCGATGCGGCTGCGTACAACGCAACCAGCATCCAGATCCTCGAAGGGCTGGAAGCCGTTAGAAAACGTCCCGGCATGTATATTGGCGACACAGCGGATGGTTCAGGCCTTCATCACCTCGTTTACGAAGTCGTCGACAACTCCATCGACGAAGCGCTTGCCGGCTTTGCTTCGCAAATTGAAGTAACGATACACACGGACAACTCCGTATCTGTCGTTGACGACGGTCGCGGCATTCCTACGGCTATTAAATGGGACGACAAGCATGACCCGAAGAGAAGCGCAGCCGAAATTGCTCTGACGGAACTTCATGCTGGTGGAAAGTTTGACAACAACGGCTACAAAATTTCAGGCGGTCTTCATGGTGTCGGCGTTTCCTGCGTCAACGCATTATCGACTTGGCTCAGACTCGTCGTTCGGCGTGATGGCGAAGCTCGCTTTTTAGAATTCGCACGCGGTAAAGTGCAAAATCGCACAATTGAAAAGCAGAAAAATCCGATCACCGGAGAAATGACGGATGTCTCCCCGATGAAGCTTCTCGGCAATACCAATCGCCGAGGCACAGAGGTGCATTTTCTGCCGGATCCGGAGATCTTCGAGCAGATTACCGAATTCAATTACGACACCTTGCTCTCCCGCTTGCGAGAGCTCTCGTTTCTGAATTCAGGCGTATCAATCACCCTTAAGGATTTGAGAACTGCGCATGAAGCTCACCTCAAAACTGATAAGGGTCTAGTTGCTTATGTTGAGTTCAAGAATCAGAGCCGAAACGTACTGCATCAAAAGATCTTTCACGCCAAAGAAACGGTAATCAGCAACAATGTGCCCGTTGAAGTTGAAATTGCCATGCAATGGCAAGATGGCTACAACGAAGTCCTCACCGCTTATACCAACAACATCCCACAACGCGATGGTGGAACGCACGTTACAGGATTGCGCGCCGCGATGACCCGTGTCCTGAAAAACTACATCGCTAAGAACGAATTCGCTAAAAAAGCTAAGGTGGATCCTGAAGGCGACGATATGCGCGAGGGCTTGACATGTGTGCTTTCAGTCAAAGTTCCGCAACCGAAGTTCAGCTCTCAAACAAAAGACAAACTTGTTTCAAGTGAAGTTCGTCCTGCTGTTGAGGAAGTTGTCGCGCGTGAGCTAGAGCTTTTCCTCGAACAAAATCCAGCTGATGCAAAAGTCATTTGCGAGAAGATCGTTTCGGCTGCGCGAGCTCGTGAAGCAGCTCGCAAAGCCCGTGACATGACGCGAAAGAATGTTATGGGGGGCGGCCTACCTGGCAAATTAGCTGATTGTCGTGAAAAAAATCCTGCCTATTCCGAACTCTTTCTTGTGGAAGGCGATTCCGCTGGTGGCTCAGCTAAGCAGGGGCGAGATTCGAGCTATCAAGCCATTCTGCCGTTGCGTGGCAAAGTACTTAATGTTGAAAAAGCTGCCCAAGACAAGCTGCTAGATTCCGAGCAGATTCGTATGCTCACGCTTGCACTGGGAACGAATATCGGTAAAAACTTTGATATTTCAAAGCTTCGCTATCACCGCATCATCATCATGACCGATGCGGACGTAGACGGCGCGCACATCCGAACGCTCCTTTTAACGCTTTTCTATCGTCAGATGCCGCAGTTAATTGAGAACGGTTACGTCTACATTGCGCAACCGCCGCTCTATAAAGTTCAGAAAAATCGACAAGATAAAGGTCGATTCCTCAAGGACGAAGCGGAAATGGATGCGTATCTCAAGGAACTCGCGCTCCAGGATGCAAGGCTTTACAAGAACGCACAGGACCGCAAAAACGACATTGCAATACGAGGCACGCAATTAGAAGCTCTTGTGGACGAATTCTTTGCAGCAGATCACGTTATTAAACGCTTGGGCACAGCTATTGACCGTGCCGTTCTGCTCGCCATTGCAGCTGGTGTTGAAGTAGACCTTGAAAATACCTTTAGCGCTGCAGAGAGCGCTCGTCGCCTTGAGGCGGAAATGCGTGATCCAAACGTGAAAATTGAAGCGGTCTATGACGAACCCAACGAAAAGCACCTTTTGAAGATTCATCGCTTCAAGCACGGCAACTACAAAACAACTACGATGCACCCGGAGTTTGTCCTGTCTGCCGATTACAAGAAGCTACAAGAAAGCGCCAAGATGCTTCAAGGGGTGATAGAAACCGGAGCTGTAGTTGCCCGAAACAATGCAGAACAACCGGTCAAAAACTTTGGTGAAGCCGTCAGCTGGTTACTAAAACAGGCCGAAAAAGGAATCATCCGTCAACGCTACAAAGGGCTTGGTGAGATGACTGCCGCGCAGCTGAGAGATACGACGATGGATCCGAAAGTACGACGAATGCTACGTGTTCGCATTGAAGATGCCGCTAGCGCCGATGCAGTCTTCTCCATGCTCATGGGAGATGTCGTTGAGCCACGAAGGGCTTTCATCGAAAGCAATGCACTTTTCGCTAGCGTTGACGCTTAAAAAGTTGACTCTTTTGCCTTCCGAAACCTACAGGGTTCGGAAGGCTTTTTTTAAGGATCCTTCCATGACTGAATTTCAAGAGCAGCTCGTGGTAGCGGTATCGTCAAGAGCACTCTTCAACTTAGAAGCTGAGCATCAGCTTTTTGAGAAAGAAGGTTATGCGGCCTTCCGAGATTATCAGTTAAAGAATCAAAACAACCCCTTAAAACCTGGCGTAGCCTTTCCTTTCGTCAAACGACTTCTAGGGCTCAATCAACTCTTTGGAGATCTTGCGCCTTTCCGTGTGGTGGTTCTTTCACGCAATTCGCCAGAAACAGCTCGGCGCTTCTTTCAATCCTGCCGACACTATAGCCTGCCGATCAATGCTGGTGCCTTCACCTCGGGACACTCTACGTTTCCTTATATTCAGGCCTTCAGAGTTTCCCTATTTCTTTCAGCTAATCCCGAAAATGTAGAAAAAGCCATACGTGCAGGTCTTCCAGCCGGACTCGTATTACCCAATCCTATCCCAGACACAGAAGACAGCAACGATCCAACTCTCAAAATTGCTTTTGACTTTGATGGTGTTCTAGCTGACGATGAATCTGAGCGAGAATTCCAAAAAGAGGGTTTACGCGGTTTTCAAAGACTTGAAGAAGAAAAAGCTAGTACACCGCACTCACCTGGTCCACTGCGCGATCTTTTTCAAAAGCTCTCAGCCTTTCAGCGACTTGATTATCAGCTTCACGGACAGTCGGATCCGTATTTCAACCCTGCCATCCGCATCTCTATTGTGACTGCACGCGGTGCTCAAAGTGAAGCTCGACTGATTACGACATTAAAAAGTTTCGGAATGAATGCAGCAGAGCTATTTCTGCTTGATGGTCTGTCTAAGACAGCCATCCTCGAAGCCATACGACCTCACATTTTCTTCGACGATCAAGTACGACATCTTGCAGCTGTAGAAACAAGCATCCCTTCCGTTTTAGTTCCCTTCGGTATTCACAATACGCAACATAAATAACTCTTAACACCAAAATATCCACGCGATATCCAAGAAATATCCATAAAGAAACCAAACAAAACCCCCGCTACATCAACAAATTTTTCACAAGAGAAATTCCTATTCAGCCTCGTTTTTCCGTAGGCCAAAAGAAAAATTTAATAGCGATCAACCTTCGATAAAATGCGGAAACATCTACTTGCTTATCTATTATTCTTCTTAATTCTTTAAATTAGTCGTTAGTAGTAAGTAGGGAAGGTGGTTTTCTGTGGATAAGTTGTTTTTTTAGTTAAAAATCAACAAGTTATTGTTTTTATAACCTTGTTGAAAGTAGGGGTGATAGATTGTTTATTCTATTGGATAACCTGTTGATGGTTTTCCGGGCTCTTCGAACGAACACTGAGTTGTCAACAATTCAAAGAAACAACAAAGAAGTTATCAACATAATTTATCAACAAAAACAACAACATTTTTGTTGTTCTTAGAGGCATGGTCACCCAATCTCCAGTTCTTCCTTGGTTTTCCCCGAAATTATCTAGATCCATGGCCGGCGTCATGCATGGTTTAGGACACAGCGTTCTGTTTCGAAGGGGCGAGGTCATCTATCAAACCCCGGGATTCTTTTCCAAGCTAATGTTTGTACGGCGCGGTTTGGTGGTGAAAGCCCTCACTGATGCCCACCATGAAGATCCTTTGCTTATTTCTATAGCGGGGCCGGGGACGCTCTGCGGAAGTTACGAAACGCTCTATCTGCCAGATCAGATGCCTCGGCAGCACTGGTGCATGACGACAACGGAGGTACTAGTTGTCAATGCAGAACTCTTGCTGAGAATATGTGATCAAAATGCAGTTTGGCAAAAAGAGCTTTACAGCTATTCGGCTGCCTGTGCTCTTTCAGACCGATGTGGTTTGCTTGTGAATCACTCAGTAGATTTAGAGACGAGACTCGGTATTTTCTTCATTCTGTGTGCTTCTCAACTCGATAAAAGCTTCTCGGAAGGTTTGACAACTCCGTCCGTGGAATGGCTTGGCCTCTCTATCCCCCCTTCTAGACGTGTAGCGGCTTCGCTTCTAAATACCAGCTCAGACAGCATCCGCAACGTCTTAAAACTGTGGCGAGATAACGATGTCATTCGCTTCCGCTCGCATAAATTGCTTCTTCGACGGGAACAATTCTTTATTTATTGGAGAGCTGTCAACAATCTGCTCGGGACGCAGTTATCCCTTAACGAAAGTGTCGACAGATGAGCCTTGTTCTTTCGATAAACTGAACACTTTATGCGGGCTTGAGGCCACCGAAGAAAAAATGTTTGTTGCAGGATGACAAGATGAAAAAAGCAATTAGCCGAGCGGCGCTGAGCGCAACGTTCATACCGGTTTTGTTGATTCTTTCCGGCTGTGTGGCTGCGCCGTTGATTGTCGGTGGAGCGGCTGTGACTACGGCGACTGTGGTTACAGACCGTCGTTCAACGGGTACGATCGTCAGTGACGAAGTGATTGAGAAGCGTGTGAGCTATGAAATTGATCAAGCACTTGGTAAATCCAAGCGACACATCACAGTAACAAGCTACGAAGGGCGAGTTCTTCTTTCGGGTGAAGTAGCGACACTTAATGATCGACAAGTTGCTCAGCAGGTTGCCAGCGTGAGTTTAGATGTGCGTGAAGTCATCAACGAGCTGGCAGTCATGGATCCGTCTTCTATGACGACACGTCTTTCGGATTCGATGCTTGCGACAAAGGTACGGTCTGCGATTATCGGCAACAGCCGCATTTCCTTGAACCAGATGAAGGTTACTGTCGATCGCGGAATTGTCTATCTGATGGGGTTAGTAACACGGGAAGAAGCAAAGCTTGCCGCGCAAACTGCTGCTGAGGTCTCTGGTGTTCAGAAAATAGTGACGTGTTTTACTGTTGAATCTCCGGAAGAGGTTGCTCGCAGAATGCAGAACGTGGAGCAACCAGGAGAGTCGGAAAACAACTAAATCATCATATAGTCCTGATCTAGACCTACACAGCGTCAGGTGTTGAAGGGGGACGTTATGTGTCGTTCGGCTTCAAGCAGAGGCGGTTCTGCTGAGATCTAGACTTTCACTTTCTAATAAAAGAACCTCAGTTCTTTGAACTATAAGAATTCCCGATAAATCAGGAAGTTGCTATTTATTGTGCCGGCTCGAGATGAGATTTCCTCGTTTCGGGCCTTTCTTATACCCAAAAAATTCTATCGCAAGGCGTTTTCCAGGGGTCAAAAAACACCATAAAACTTGATTTACATAGTTATTAGCACTATAATAAATGATATATTTATGGAATTAAATTTATGCCAGTCCCCGAGAGTATCCGCAAGGTCCCCAGACCGCGTAATACTGTTGTTGTCGATAGCGGCAGCAACGGCACCAAGCGATATGCCGTTCACGGACGGCTGACCTCTATCTGCAAGCCCGGATGCAATCCTCGTCCTGTCAACGGGCCTGTTATCGGGCACATCATTGACGGACAGTTCGTTCCCAGAAATGAATCAGCCAAGTTGGCTGCTGAAGGGCCTGAGTTTCTTTCTTACGGGGTGGCTGCTCTTCTTCATGAGGAACACCGCGGACTCGATCGAGAACTCTTCAAGGTGTACGACGCGAAAGATGCCTGCATGATTCTGGCCCTTGCCATGCTGCGGCTTGAGCGTCCGGGGCATCCCATATCCCGCTGCCGCCAGCATTACGAAAAGTCTTTCGTTTCCGTCTTCTATCCCGGCCTGCCGCTCAGCGAAAACACGGTTGGCAACTTTCTCAAGAAGCTCGGGCAGGATTCGAGCAGAATGCTTGCTTTCACCACGTCGCGAATCGCATCCGTCTGCCAGGGTCATCACGTCATCATTGACGGCACGCTCAAGCAGAACACGAGCATCGTCAACGACCTGTCCGCTTTCTCACGAAAGGCTCGGGTAAAGGGCTGCAAGGAGATTTCCGTCCTCTACGCCTACGATCTGGAAGCCCAGGAACCTTTGTGCGCGCAGATCTTCCCGGGCAACATGATCGATGCCCGCGCCTACCGAAGCTTTGTGCGCGACAACAAGATCGAGAAAGGCATTCTGATTACAGACAAAGGATTTCCGCCCAAAGAAATCGAGGACCTCTTCGCTCAGCACAAGGATCTGCACTTCCTCTCGCCGCTCAAGCGCAACGACAGGCGAATCGCCGAACATGCCATGCTCGACTTCAACGACTGCCTGCGCGGAATCGAAAAGCGCGTCCGCTGCAAGAAGGCACAGCTGAAAAACGGGCGATTCCTCTACTCTTTCAAGGATTCCCGCAAAGCACAGGCCGAAGACAACAGCTTTATGGATCTTCAACGAAGAAACGGCTCGTATGACAAAGCGGCATACGACAAAGCCAAGGAGTCATACGGCACGATCGTGTTCGAGTCGGATCTTGATTTGACCTGTGCAGAGGTGTACGCCAGCTATGAAGACCGCTGGATGCTTGAGATGTTCTTTGACGTTTACAAGAACAGCCTCGACTTCGACGCAACGCGCGTTCAATCCGATTATTCGGTGAGAGGTTCTGAGTTTGTGGATCTCATTGCAACCATCATTACGTCGCGCATTGTGAAGCGGATGTCCCAGGCCGGCGTACTGGATCGGGATACGTTCGGCAACGTGATGGACGCTCTCAAGGGCTGCTGGCGCAGCCGAAAGGCTTCACGCGAAGAACTGCCAAAGGTAGACGACCAATACTGGAATCGTCTGCTCAAGTGTGACAGCGAGCTTCTCATCGCGCTGAAATTGGCTGCGCCGAGCGAGTCCGAGGCATCGGCACCGAAGAAACGGGGCCGCCCTCGCAAGGAGCTGAAACCGGTGCAGACCGAAGATGAGACGACGCCGAAACGTCGTCCAGGCCGTCCGCGAACCCGCCCCGTCATCTACGGTCCTCCCCGTCCACGTGGTCGCCCTCGGAAGGGAACCTCTTCAAACGGCTATAGTGGGAAGAATTGAGGTTCTTTTATTTTAATCAATGATTTGTGGTTCAAGTGCATGAGAAGCACCCAGGAAGAGTTCTCATGCACTTCGAACACTCTGATTTAGCATTGTCGCTAAACCATCACGTTCAAAGCTGGTCCAGCCGTTTCGAACGAGAATTGTCCTCTCTTCTCTGATCTATGAGAGTTTTTGTAACCTTTGTCTCGTATCTTCAAAGAGGTTGTTCGCACGGTACATATCTCTGGACGTCTGATATGTGCATTGGGGTTGAAATCTCAGTATTGCGTAGGTAAGTGGTTTCTCAACACCACAGTACAAAGGCGTGACGTAAAAGGGAAAAATGCCCAGTCGAAGAATCGAAAGGGCATTGTAGTCAGAGTGAAATTTGACTAATCGTAAGTTGAATCAGCAGAGATTGAATAAGGGCTCCTATAAAGAAAAGAGCACAAAATTTCACCTCTAATTTCACGCAAGCAAACATTACTGCATTGAGGGCCTCATGCTGAAGTTTTTTCAACTGTTCCGGTAAACGCATGCAGTCTGGAAAGCTGGCCATTACTAGGAAATAAGGCCAATAAGTCAT
>UMLQ01031554.1_pt1 | contig 12271 bp, 10 predicted proteins | sample 1966631 | NCBI WGS metagenome assembly UMLQ01 (sample SAMEA4836206, study PRJEB28245) | human gut metagenome | biome: gut microbiome; material: fecal sample | place: Denmark | collected 2008 | reverse complement strand
CCGTCACCGCCGCCGGGGGTGCTGCCGCCCGGGGTAGAACCGCCGCCCGGGGTCAGGCTGCGGACATAGCCGCAGACGTTGCAGGTGGTATCCTTGTCGTTATCATAGACATGGGCTTCGGTGTCCTGCACCGTATGGCAGATGGGGCACTCCATCCAGTGACTGTACTCGTCGTGGGTCATTTCCATCTTGTGGTCGTGCTCAAATCCGCCCGGACTCAGCGACACCGAATAATGTTTTATTGCGCAATATTCCGTATCATCGTTCTGGGTCCAGATGAACTCTGTTTCCCGTCCGTTCACTGTGCAGACGGTATCCTTGCTAAACTTATATCCGGGTTTTGCGTACAGACCCACCTGAAGGGTGTACCGTTTGCCCGGTCTGAAGGTGCCGGTGATCGGCTTGCCGCCTACGCCGTCGCCCTCGACCCAGTAGATCTTGGCGTCACAGACGTCTGCTCCGTTGTCCAGAATAACAACGGTCTCGTCCGGCATTTCGTTCTTTCTGGGGGTGTTTACACGGAGATTCACCTGCTTGATTCTGGTCAAGGTCAGCACCTGCAGACTGAATACGCTGGTCAGTCCATTGCCGCAATCGTAGGTGTAAGTTACCTGCGTTGCACCTGGCTTCACCTTCAGGGTGTTGCCCTCCACAGTGCCGCCAGCCCATTCACTGGTCTTATTTACGTCAAACTCAGCAGGGAGGGTACTCAAGTCAAACGTACGTTCGGTCTCATCAATGGTAATGGGGTACTTGTTTCCAGTGCACTTGAGGTTTTCTTGCGTTAGCTTGGTGTTGTAGCTTAGGTTCAAAGATGTCAGCTGGTTATTGGAGCAATTCAGCTTCTTCAAGTCGCGAAAATTCGAAATGCCCTTCAGGCTGGTAATTTCCATACCGCTGACATCGATCGTAGTGACAAATCTATATTCGCTTGGCTCCAGAATTCCATTCGGTTCTCCATCCTCCGATCCTCCTTTGTCAAACGTCGTTCTGGTATATTCCAGGAACGTTTTGTCCGGAAAGTTTTCGCTGTTCAGGGGAACCCAGAAAGGGACTTCATCGTCCGCAAAGGCGCTGAAGGGCAGGAAGGTGAATACCATAGCCAGCGTCAAAAGGGCACTGACAAGGCGCGTTCGTTTTGAGAATCGTTGTTTCATGGGGTGCTCCTTTCTGTGGTAAAATTTTTTTCAGGGCCCCATTCGGGAGAAGCGTCAGCTTCCCCCGAAAAAAGGGTACCCTTTTTCAAAAAGTGGTCATTGCCCGGCAGGGGGCAGAATGATCCTTCGGTTGTCAGCCTCCTGCCAGCTTGCGGTAGGCGTTCAGCACCTGATAAGCCGGGATGCTGCTGCCCGGGGCAAATTTGCCGTTCAGGCGGCGCTTCATCAGGCCCTGCTCCACGCACCACTGGGCTGCCTTAGCGGTATCCGGGTCTGCTACGTCTGCAAAGGCCGGAGCGTCGGCAGGCTCTGGACGGCCTGCGGTGTTCCACAGCAGCAGCGCGGTCTGGGCGCGGTTCTCGGGTGCAGCCACACCTTCCGGCAGCAGGGCTTGCAGCTTCTGGCCGGAAACATAGTTGTACACGCCGTAGCCTACAACGCCAGCCGCCACTGCGCCAGCCGCTGCCACGATGACGACCGCACCGCCGCCGTCACCGCCGCCGGAGGGAGGCGTCACCGGGGGTTCCGGAGGCGTTACCGGGGGAACGGTGCCGCCGGTGCCAGTCACATCCAGCTTGAAACTTACTTCCAATATATCGCTTCTGCACTTATAAGCGTAGTACACTACGTTTGTGCCTTCATCGACTGTCAGAATGTTCCCATTGGCTTTGCCATGCTCCCATCCTGTAACCCGGCTTTTATCAAAGTTCCCGGGCAGAGTGCTCAGGTCAAACGTACGGTCAGGGTTCAGGGTAACGGTGTAAACATTATCACCGCTGTAAATATCCGTAAGAGAGAAATCGAGCTTCGGGTTGTTGTCCAGATTCAGGCTGGTGAGATGGTTATCCCCAAGCCACAATGTAGTCAATTTTGGACTATCGCTGACATCCAGCACGGTCAGCTGGTTGTTGAAACAGTTCAGATCCTTTAAGGAAATCATATTGTTCAAATTCAGCTGGGTCAACTGGTTATGGGCACAATTCAGTTTCTTCAGCAGTTTATTTTGGCCCAGAATCAGCGATGTCAGCTGGTTGTTTTGGCATTCTACCCTTTCCAGATTGGGTTTATGAGTCACATCTACGTCCAGCTCTGTCAACTGATTTGCAGAACAGTTGAGTGCTACCAGAGATTTACTATTTTTGACATCCAGTTGCTCCAGATCGTTGTGCGAGCAATCGAGCGTCACCAAATCTTTCAGATGCGATACATCCAGTTGTTCCAACTGGTTCCAAGAGCAATTCAGAAAGTAGATATTCGGATTCTTGCTCAGGTCTAGCTGGGTCAGTTGATTCTTATTGCATATCAATTTTTCCAACTCTGGATTCTGTCTCAGGTCTAATTTCTGGATAGAATTGTTTTCGCAATTCAACTCTTTCAGGTTGGGGAACGCCTCAATGCCTTTTAAGTTGCTGATGTTCCATCCTTTGACTTCGATACTTTCGACTTTTCTTTGTTCTTCCACCGTGAGGACATCTCTGCCACCTGCTTTGTAGGTTTTGATGTAATTTCTAAAGCTATCGTCGGGGAAATTATTCTTATTGATGGGCAGACTGGTTTCAAAGATGAATGTGGGCTTTACTCCATTGCCGCAATTGTATTGGTAGCTCACCTCGTTTGCGCCCGCATTCACGCTTAGAGTTGTGTCGGAAACAGAGCCGCCGGTCCAGTTGGTGGCTTTGCTCACGTCAAAACCGGGCAGTGTGGCCAAGTCAAACTTTCCGTCTGTACGAACTGCAATGGGACGCCTGTTGCCATCAGCATTTATAGTGCTTCCGACCATATGGGAAAAGTCCACACAAGCAAGCCGGTTTTCCGCACAGCTCAGATGGCTCAAGCTGTTATTCTTGCTCAAGTCCAGCGTTGTCAGCTGATTTCCATCACACGTCAGCGATGCCAGATTCTGATTCCGGCTTACGTTCAGTTCTATCAATTCATTATGGTGACAATCCAGCAGTGTCAGGTTAGTCTGGTTTTTGACATCCAGCTCTACCAGTTGATTTACCGAGCAATTCAACTGTTTTAGCTGGTAGCAACGGCTAACATCCAGCGCCGTCAGTTCGTTGTTGGAACAATCAAATTTGATCAGTTCCTCTTCGCTCCGCATTACGATTCGCCATATTTTGTTATAGGAGCAATCTACCTCCTCAAGTTTCAACCCAGAGAGAATGCCCAGATCCATGGAGGTCAGGTTATTATGGGAGCAATTCAATATTTTCAGTCCACTTGAAAGAATATAAAGATAATCTTTCAGCTGATTATAGGAACAATCCAGCTCCCTCAGTTTGAAATTTTTGCCAACATTAAGTGTTGTCAAGCCGATACCGTGGCAATCCAGCTTTTCGAGATCTTCAAAGAAACGAATTCCCTCAAGATTTTTGATTTTGTAATCGTCAGTAATCGTCATCTCTGTGATGCTGAGTTCCTGCGCATCGAGCTTGCCATTGTGGTTTGTGTCACATCTTTCTTTGAGAAAGCGCTGAAATTCCGCATCCGGGAAATCAAGCTGAAAATCCGGCGAATTAAAATCAATTTCTGTGTTCGCCGCAAAGGCGCTGAAGGGCAAAAAGGTGAACACCATAGCCAGCGTCAAAAGGGCACTGACAAGGCGCGTTCGTTTTGAGAATCGCTGTTTCATGGGGTGCTCCTTTCGTTTTTCGTGTTGTTATTGCTGTGCGGTAAAGGGGTTCAGCCGGTCTGCGCGGTAGAGGGCAGGATGGTCATTCTGCCGTCCACGGCGGCGTCCAGCATCTCGTGCTCCCGGAAATACTCCATCAGGATATCCTGACAGGAGGTTGCCACGCTACGGGGCTTCTGGAGCTTGCAAAGGGTGTCGTAGGAGATGTTGAAAAAGCTTTCGATGTTTTTAAAGTGGTAGTTCTGCATGCCCACGGTGAACAGGGCGTCATCGCCGATCTCCTTGCCCACCTCTCTGCCGCAGTAGGTAAAGTAATCAAAATCGCCCTTGCGGCGGTCGTACCGCAGGCGCAGGGTGGAGGGCAGCTGGTAGAACTCCGTATGGCCGGTGTAGGCTTCCTCCCGCAGCATGTAATGGAGCATCTGACGCAGCTGCTGGCCGGTCACCTTGAACATGAATACGCCGTCATCGTAGGGGAAGCCCTCGATAAGGTCGCCGTAGGTAACGATGGGGCCCAGCTTTTCGGCCCGGATGCTGCCGGAGCCGATCAGCATCACATCCACCCCAAGGCTGCGGGTAAAGATATCGGCAAACAGGTTGCCAAGCTCGGTCTCCTGCGTGCGCTGGGGGTGGGTAAGCTCCCGGCGGAAGCGCCCTACGATGTGGCTGTACTTTTCGTCCACCTGACTGGTGAAGCGGTGCAGCACCTGCTCCATGGCAGGGTTGCGGGGGCAGGTCTCGGCGCAGATGGGCACGGTGCGCCATGTGTAGGAATCGATGCAGTTGTTGTCCGTGTCCACGATGATGTCAAAGCGCCCGATCTGGTCGGTGCCGGTGCCCGCCTGCGCAATGACCACGCCGTTTTCCTCCACCGCGTGCTCCGGCAGGGTGTGGCTGTGCCCGCCGATGATCAGATCCACTCCCCACGCCGGGTCCAGCTGGCGCGCCAGATGGCGGTCCTCCTCAAAGCCGATGTGGGTCAGCAGCACGGTAAAATCAATATCGATGCTGTTGTGGGCGTTGCAGATCTTGCCCACCTCGGCGGCTGCTGCGGCGGTGTCCACAAAGGAGCCTACCAGAGATTCGGATTTGGTCTGGTTGATCACGTCCTGCGTGATGATGCCGATGAACAGGATGTTCATGCCGTCCATCCGCAGGATCTTGTAGGGGGTGAACAGCCGGGTGGAGGTGTTTTTGATGTAGAGGTTTGCGTTGATGATGGGAAAGCGCGCGCATTTTTCGATGAACAGCAGATGCGCGATGCCGTAGTCCACCTCGTGGTTGCCTATGGTGACCACGTCCGGGGCAAGGGCGTTCATGATCTCGATGGTGGAAAGCCCCTTGTATTCGGAATCAATGACCGAGCCCCGGAACATATCGCCCGCAATGGCGTAGATGGTGTTGGGCTGTTCTGCCCGCACCTTTTCGATGTAGCCGGACAGCATGGAAACGCCGCCCACCAGTTTTTCGTCCACCTGCTCTGCCAGAAAGTCTCCGTGCAGATCATTGGAGTGGAGGATGGTGATCGTTTTGGTGTGTTTCATGGTGCATTCCTCCCGGTGTGGGTCGGCGCTGGTCAGCCCATGGCCTCCTGCCGTGCAAAGTAGACCGTGTTGACAAGGCTCAGGTAGCTCTCCCCGCCGTCCAGATAGAACTTCAGGGCAAGGGTGTCCTCGTCCTCCAGCGTGACGGCGTAGCGGTCGCCGTGGGGTCCGGTAAAGGTGGCGTACCACTCCTGATTGGAGCGGAAGGGTACCTCCGGGGTGCCCTCCTGATAGAACAGGTCGGCTTCCTCCACGTTCAGCTCCGGGTAGGGGGTGATGTAGCTGGCGGTGAAAGGCAGCTGGCTGCCCTCGGTGTCGGCATCGGTGGGCAAAAAGCACATCCGGTCGGCGTCTGCGGGGTCGGTGTCAAAATAGCCCTCGTCGGTGTCGCGGCCGGTCTCCAGCCAGTTACCTTCCAGCGACCACGGGCTGGTGTCGGTCTCCCAGTCGTCCCCTTCCGGGTAGATGGTAAAATCGCACACGCCCTCGGCTTCCACCACATGGCCGTTCTCGCCGGAAAGGAAGGGGCTGAAGACCAGCTCTTCGCCGGTGCTGGGGTACAGCTCCACCTCGGTGTTGGGGACGATATCGCTGATGTTGCACAGCAGCAGGATGGGCTGACCGTCCTCACTGTAATAGAGCTGTTTACCGCGCTGGAGCGGGTTTTCGGCATCGTCTGTCAGGCTCGTCTCGTAGACGAACAGGGTGGCCTGCGCCTCCTGCGGGAAGATGCAGTACAGGTCGCACCCGCCATCCGGTGCCACGACCCAGTGATCCTGCGGGATGTCATAGACGAAGCCCCACAGATCCCGCAGATCGGTCTGGCTGTCCAGCACCTTCTGCACATCGGTGGTCACCTCGTAGGAGCCGCCCAGATACAGCACACAGGCGCGGTATTCGTCCTCCCCTGCCAGAAGGCGCATATAGGTCACGTTCTCCGGCTCGGTGTACTCCTGTTTGGCGGAGGGCGATGCGGTCATGTTGTCTCCGTCCAGCATTTTTTCGGGCTTGGAGCTGGACGCGCTGCTGCCCTTGGACGACCCGCCGCAGCCTGCAAGGCCGATGGTCAGCGCCAGCAGGGCTGCCAGAAGTTTCAGGTTTTTCATAGGTTCTCCTTTCTCATGCCCTGCCGGGGCGCACCTCAGGGGGCAGCGCCGGTCAGCGGGTAGTTGGAAAAATCATACACGCCATCCACCGGCACAGGGCGGCCGGTCTCGGCGGAAAGCTGCGGGTTCCAGTCCAGTGAGCGACCGGTGGTGCAATAGACCGTTACCATGGTGTCGGTGTCCTCCCTGCTGCCGTTGCACAGCAGCAGAATTGGCTGGCCGCCCTGCCTGCCGTAAAGCTCCTTGCCCGTCTCGTTCGGGTACTGAGGATCCTGCTTTTCATAGACAAAAAGCGTATCCTCCCTGCGCACGGCAAAGATGCAGTACAGCTCCCGCCCGCCGCCCGGCGCTGTGACCCAGCAGTCTGCCGGGATGTCCGCAACAAACTGCCACGGCTGTTCCGGTAAGCTGTCCAGTACGGCGTGCACATCGGTGGTGCGCTCCGGGACGCTGCCCAGATAGAGCACCCCGGCAAGGTCTCCGTTTTCCCCGGCCAGCTGCCGCAGCACGGCAAGCTGCTCCGGCTCAGCGGAATCGGCACCGGAAGCCGCTGTGCTGCTGCCCTGCCCGGCGCTGCCGGGGGCGGGGCGGACGGGGTCGCCGTCCACCGCACCGCACCCTGCCAGACTGAAAGCCAGTGCAAGCAGTGCTGCAAAAGTTTTCATGGCTTTCATGTCAGCCCCTTTGTTTTATGCCCACGGGTCGGCAGACGCCGGGATGCGGATGCCGGTCATCAGGTACTGCTCCCACAAGAACCACTGCCCGTCGCCCTTGCGGCGCAGCTTGATGGGGCGGGGGGCATCGGCGCCGCCGCAGGGGATGAACAGCTTGCAATAGCCCTCCTCGGTGTTGGAGGTGTGGTTGCTGCCCACCAGCAGGGTGAAGGGCTGGCGGGGGGTATAGCCGTTTTCCGGCGATGCACCCACAAAGTAGGAGAACGGGATATAGCTCTTGCCGTCCCGGAAGCGGTCGTTCAGGAAGGAAATCTCCTGCCCGTTCAGCGGGCGGGGCCCCCGCAGCCAGTTGAGCATCTCCAGCCCGATGTTTTTATCGGCACCGTAGGCGCACAGCGCGCAGACGGTGAGGGCCGCGGTCTTGAAGGGGGTGTCCAGACTGGCCTCCGGCAGTGCCTGCATCTGGGCAAGGCTTTCCGGCAGAGCCTGAAAGGTAAAGGTGACGGTCTGGTTGCCGGAAACATTTGCGGCGGCCTGCTTCATCTTATCAAAAAGTCCCATGAAAATACTCCTTTCTGTTTCAGCTGTGAGGATTCAGCTCCGGTTCGGGTCATGGCGGGGCACGGTCCGCCTGCGGACGATCTTCTGGTTCAGATCCAGACTGAGGTTTACAAAATAACCGTTTTCAAAATACCATGCAAGGTCTTTGGAGTCCATGCCAACGCTGTTGCACAGCCACCGCAGGGGTACCTCCGGCCCGGAGTAGCTCTCCACCCTGCGGGCGATGGTTCTTGCATGGTAGCGGCGTTTTTCGTTGCGTGCGAACAGAACAAGGGGCACTGCGCCCACCACGATCCAGAACACATAGCCTCCGATGTGGGAATAGTCCTTATCCTGCAAACTCAGGCAGAGGGTATACAGCCCACCAAAGGAGCAGAACACGCAGAAGGCAAGCCCCGCGTTCCGCAGCCATTTGAGGACACGGGGAATCTCGCCGCGGGCTTTTTCCGAAAGATAAGGGTTCATGAACATACTCCTTTCAGAACGAGCCGCCTCCACCGCCGTGGGTGGTGCCGCTGGAAGAGGTGTGGGTGGAGCTGCCGCCGGAATCGCTGGAGCTGGACTCCTTTGGCCGCTCGGTGCGGTGCACGTCACGGTACAGGAACAGATCCCGCTGGTTGGTCAGCTTCATGCTGCCCTCCCGCACATAGCTGGCGGCATTCTCCTGAAACGCCACGCTGCGCAGCTGGCTTTTCATCACATGGACGACGACCCATGCCAGCGCAAGGCCGATGCCCAGCGCAAGGAACAGGTACATGAGAGACAGCGGCTCCCGGGGCAGGTTATTCACATCGTAGGGGTGGCCCGCCCGGGCAGCGTCGATGTAAGTATCCGACCATTGGACAAAAGTGCGGAAGGCACCGGCGTAGTCTCCATCGGCCATGAAGGGGGTCATCTGCTCGCCAAGGTACTGGATGCCGGCATCCGTAAAGGCGGTGATGCCGTAGCCGCAGGTGGAGATGTGCCATTTGCGGTCGCCCACGCTCACCAGCAGAAGCACGCCGTCCATATCGGAGCCATAGCCGAACTGGCAGAAGTCATACAGGTCATCGGCATAGGCCTCCATGCTGTCGTAGTCCACGCTTTCCAGCGACTCGATGGTGGCAATGACCACATCAAAGCTCTGGCGGACGCTCAGCTCCTCCAGCGAAGCCTCCAGTTCATTATCCTCGTCCTCGGTCAGAACTTCTGCGCTGTCGTTCATGCGGTAGTACAGGTCGGCAAAGCCGCCCTCCACCGCAAAGACCGGAACAGCCAGCGCCGCCGCAAGAATCAGTGCTGCCAGCGCCGCAAAGAGGGAGTGCAGTCGGTTGGAAGTCTTTTTCATCGTTCGTCCCTCCTTTACAGGATCCGTGCCAGCCACAGCAGCCACATCACGCCGTAGGACGCGGCGGAAAGGGCAGCCGTAAGGCCCAGCATCCACTTGCGGGCAGCGCCCTTGTCCACGGGCAGGTCACCCACGAATTTGCCGGTCTGACCGTTCATGGCAAACAGATAGTTTTCACCCCGCCAGCTGGTGCTCAGCAGCCAGACCGGGAACAGAGCGTACTTTGCCTTGCCGCCGTGCAGCTGGATGCTGCTGTTATCCACCTTGACCGAATCGTAGCCGGTAACGGTCTGCTGGAACGTCTCCTCAGTGGAGCGGCGGATGCGCTTGTTGGCCCGCTCGATGCTGTCCTCGGCGCTCACATCGTATTTATCCGCCACATAGCCGGCCAGATAGGCGGTCTGGAAGGGGATGGCGTCCTGCATGGCAAAGGGCTCGATGGATTCCATCAGGTCGTCCTCGATCTTGGACGAGCCGTCCACCGGCACGGCGTCAAAGCCCAGCGTGCCGTCCCGCCGGACGGAGTAGTAGTTGGTCTCGGTATAATCGTAGTCGTCATCCGACCAGCAGCGGGTGCGGGTGGCGGTGAAGCGCAGCTGGGCGTCGGCATCGCTGTCAAAGAGCCAGAAGGGCACATACACGCCCTTGATCTCGTCGATGTGGTTCTGGCTGCGGAACACCCGGGGCAGCAGGGTCTTGCCCTTGAGATGCTCCTGCAATTTGGCCTTGGCGGCCTTTTTGTCCAGCTTGAAGGGGATGATGAGGTCTGGCCGCAGGGCCCCGGCAAACTGTCCGGTGAGGACGATGGGGTTGCCGCAGAAGGGGCAGGCCGAGGCGGCCATGGTGTCGTCGCCCACGATCTCGCCGCCGCAGCTCTTGCAGCTGTAAGTATGCAGACCGGCGGTCTCCCCTTCTGCCCAGCTGCCGCCGGGGGTCGCCCACTCCATCTCGCTGGGCTTTTCGTCCTTCAGCTCCTCGTCATAGCCCTTGAGGGTATCCACGTCGAACTCGGTGTCGCAGTAGGGGCATTTCATCTTCTGGGTGGCGCTGTCAAATTGGATGGCGCCATCGCAGCAGGGGCACTTGTATTCCAGCATTCCTGCCATAGCGTTTCCTCCTGTTGTTTCAAAGGGGGCCGAGGGCTTTTCCCCGGCCCCGCTGTTTTTGCGTTGGTCTTCCCGCCGAAGCGGTCGGCTCAGAAATCCGTAGTGATGCGGAACACCACCGGCTCATCCGGCTCGGTGGCTTTGCCGTGGTGGCCCACTGCCAGGAAAGAGTTTTCTTCCAGCGGCAGGAAAACATCAAAGATGCAGAAGTCGCCGCACAGCTGGCACAGGGTCTCGCGCTCGCCCACGGGGAAGGACTTTTCCAAAAAAGTGCCGTCCGGCGCGTACAGCTCCCACATATAGCCCGTGTCCAGCAGATAGCCGTTGGGGCGCTTCATCATCACGGCGTTAAAGCTGCCCACCGGCTGCGAGCTGCGGGCCAGCTCATTGCCGTCCAGATCAAAGGCAGCAAAGTAATCATCGCCGTTGGATTCCAGCTCGCCCACCGTCAGCAGCTCGTCCCCGCTGAGGTTCAGGGAGGACATGCTGTAGAAGGGGCCGATCTCGTTATCACCCTCCAGCGTCAGCTCGGTGTACTCGCCGTCCTGCACCAGCACCGGCGCGGAGTTGGTCCGGTAGAGCACGGTCAGATCCCGGTCCTTGGAGGAATAGCAGCGGCCCCAGTAGTCCAGTGCGTCGCCGGGCTCCTCCGGGTCGCTGCTGTTCAGATCGTAGCAGTAGACATCAAAGGTTTCCAGGACATACAGGATGCCATTGCGGTCGATGCTGAGGGCGTCGCTGCCGTCAATGTTGTACTCTTCCACCGGGGTCAGTCGGTCGTCCTTGATGGCATACTCGAAGATCTTGGCAGACTGCTCTTCATTGTCCTCGTTGTAGAAGCTGAAGAAGTAATTGCCCCGGTAGCTGTCCGCTTTGATCAAATGATAGGCACCGCATACCTCGCGGCGGACGTCAAAGGGAATGTACTGTGCCTTGAAGGTGTAGTCGCCGATGGTCAGTTCCCCGGTCTGGAACTGGGTCACAGGGGGCCCTGCAGGGGCGGCTTTGGTCTCTGCTGATTCCGGCTGTGCCGAAGCGGACGGGGCACTGCTGCTGGAAGCCGGTGCGCTGGAAACGCTGGAAGCGCTGGATGCGCTGGCAGCACTGGAGCCGCCGCAGGCGGTCAGTCCGAGGGCAGCGGTGGCAAGGCCCATGGCCTTGAGGAAATCTCTGCGCTGGATCTTTCTCATATCCGTTCCTCCTTTTTCAGTCACTGCACTTTTGCAAAGGCTTCGTCAGCACGGCGGCTGTACAATGCCATGCCGCCGGTCTGGGCGTCGTTTGCCAGATTGATGTTCTCCACAAAGCGGGCCTTTTCCTGCTCAGAGAGCTGCCCGCCCTTCATGGCGGCAGATGCCACGGCACCCATGGCACCGATCATGCCCATCTGGCCCTTCAGCTCCCGTTCCTCGGCCTTGGACATCCGGCGGCCGAACAGGCTCGTCTCGTTGTCGTGGACTCCGAAGATGTGATCCAGATGCTGCCGTGCGATGTGGGCATAGCCGATCTCCCGCCGGTCCCGCTTGCTGAAGCAGATGACCAGCTCCTGCTTGATGTAGGGGTGGGGATGCATGCCCCGCTGGGTCTGGGCCTCGGTGATGCTGCGGGGCTGCACCAGCTTCAGCTTCAGACCGCCGCCGTTGAGGGTGGGTTCCTGGCCCGGCTCCTTGGCGGGGGTCTCGTCCAGATACTCCTCATAGCTGGCGATCTGGTCGTAGCGGATCAGTTCCGGCATCTTGCCCCGTCCGCCGGTGCGATCGTCGATGTACAGCATTCCAAGCTCATCGCAGAACACCAGCCCCATTTGCGACGGGGTGGAGGGGTATGCGTTGACCCGGAACTCGGTCTTGTCGAACACCTCGTCGAATACCCGCTTCATCCGGGCCATGTACTCCATGTGCTCCTTGGCCTCGTCCAGCGTCAGCTCACTGAGCCGGATGTATTTGGAGCACTTGTTGCCGCAGTCGTCGCAGAGGAACTGTCCGTCCCGGAGCTTGGAGCGGTGCAGGGTGCCGCACTCCTTACCGCAGACGGCACAGTTCTGTTTTGCGAACAGGTTGGAAAAGAATCCCATCATGGTATGCTCCTTTCATTGCTCTGTATTTGTCAGGTCAGGTCGCTGTCGTCAAAGGGGTCGCCGCACTCCGGGCAGAACTTGGGC
>UMLQ01069781.1_pt1 | contig 12341 bp, 10 predicted proteins | sample 1966631 | NCBI WGS metagenome assembly UMLQ01 (sample SAMEA4836206, study PRJEB28245) | human gut metagenome | biome: gut microbiome; material: fecal sample | place: Denmark | collected 2008 | reverse complement strand
ATTGAATGTGATCTCCGGCTGTTGCTCCAAACCCTGCCGGATTCCGTCCATATAGTTCCATGTATCACAATGAACCAAAAATTCGTTTTTGCCCATGACAACAGGAGAAAGCCCCAGGATTTCACGCAGGTGGTTATAGTCGGACAAGGACAAGGCTTCAATCGGTTTTTCAGGAACCGCATACAGATAATAGATCACAGAATCCTCGACTTCACAATGCTCCTCTGTAAAGGAAACGATGGAATCCATGCTGGATTTTCCCAAAGGTGCATCAATCGCCACGCCAGCATCATAGGGATAATAGGCTTTCATACCGCTTTCGTTCAGCACTATTGCTGCCAGACATATCAAATCCCCCTTCGTGATCTTCGGGGCAAAATAACTGCCCTCGCCATTGGTGCAACATTTTGGGGCCGGAGCGAAGATACTGCCTGTCTCTTCATCTTCCAGTCCGTGGAGTGTGCCGGCTTGACCCGCCGACCATTCTGCTTTCTTTTCTGCTTCACATTCATGTACATGACCTGCCTTTCTCAGTTTTGATTTATCCTTAAAGCCCTTTCAGGCTTACAGGCAATAAAAAAGCGAGAATGACAGACGGCATAAAGCCTGGCGTCCATAGTTGCCTATGAACCGATGTCATTCTCGCAATGGTGGGTAAATCCCGTAAAATAAAAAAAGCCAGCAATATACCGGCCTGAAAAGGCGCAGTGATACTACTGACACAAGTACAAACTTAACAGCGTGTGCAATGCAGTCATTACTCCGCAACACAAGCCCTAAAGCCTGTGTACCCTGACGGGCAACGCACAAAAATCAATTACATTGCAATTTTAACACAATATATAGTGCTTGTCAATTCAAACATTCTATATATTGATTTTGGATTTTCTTTAAATTTTCTTTCCTCTTTGCAGAAGTTCTTTCTTCCCCGCCTATTTATAGGATGTATCGGATCATTTGGTAATACCGGATGATCCCTACGCTCTTTTAGTACCTTGACAAGTTCATAACCTCTATGGGGAGTTATACAGGAATTCTGGACAGTGTGCGATGACCACAGAAGCGCGCCCATAATCGAAGTGTTGCACAGCAGCAGCCTGAAATACACGGCAGAACCGTTCTGGCGTAGGAAATGGCCCCATTAGAGTTCTTTTGTTATTTCAATACTTCCTGACCTCAAGACCGTTTTCATTGTTTTTGTTGAAAACCTTCTTCTACAAATCGTAAGGGATCATTGTAATCGAAAAAAGGAGGACGATTATGGAGAAAAGAAAACCGAATGACCTACCGCCGGAGCAGTGCTTGGCTGTTGATACCGATACCCTTTGCAAACTGTTGTGCTGTGGAAGACACACTGCGGTACAGATTGGGGATCTTGCCAATGCACGCATTACCATGAACACCCGTGTCCTATGGAGTGTCCAGCGTATCAAAGAATATCTTTATGATATTTCCGGCTAAATAACCATGCCAGTAAGGCGCACTACACTTTTATAATCAGGAGGTACCAGTAATGGCAAAAGTGAGAAAAGACAACAAAGGACGAAATCTTCGGCCCGGAGAAACACAACGGGCAGATGGCAGCTATATGTATGTCTACAAATTAGGCACTAAAAAGAAATATCTCTACGACTCCGATCTCGCAAGTCTTCGTGTCAAAGAAAAGCAGATCAACAAAGATAAGGATGATGGCATCCGTACTCAGGAAGCCATGAAGCTTACCCTGAATGATATGTTCAAGGTCTACATGAATAACAACATCAAACTGAAGCCCTCTACCAGAGCAAATTATCTTTACCTGTGGGACTTCTATGTGAAAGAAGAGCCTTTCGCTAACATGCCTCTGCCACAAATCCACAGAAGTGATATTCTCGCGTTTTATACCAAACTGCTGAAACACGGCTTTGCTATCAACTCACTGGAGAGCATCAACACCATTGTTCACCCTACGCTTGAAATGGCCGTGGACGACGATTACATCCGCAAAAATCCCAGCAAGGGCATTTACCGCAAGCTCAAGACGGACGGCAGCGCTCCAAAGCCTAAACGGCGGATCGCACTCACTAAAACGCAACAGCAGAATTTCCTGCGTTTTATTGCCAAGTCCCCTACATACAGCCATTGGCTCCCCATCATGACTGTGCTCCTTGGAACAGGAATGCGTGTAGCAGAATGTACCGGCATTACCAAAAGCGATATTAACTTGAGCGAAAACACAATCTCGGTCAACCACAACTTAATCTACCGGGTCATTGACGGAAAAGCCGGATTTCACATTACCACTCCCAAAACTGAGAGCGGTACACGAATTATCCCTATCCTCTATCCAGAGGTGGCCGAGCAGCTTCGCCTCCAGATTGAAACCATCGACGCATTGTATCCAGACGATCAACTGGTGTTAGGAGGAGTTCACGGTTTTGTTTTCCGCAACAGAACCGGCTCATTCATGAGCGCCCACAATATCAATCGGGCGATTGAGAGAATCAGCGTAACTTACAACATGGAGGAAATGGATCAGGCTGAACTGGAAGACCGTGAACCGGATCTGCTCCCTCATTTTAGTGTTCACAACTTGCGGCACACCTTCTGTACCCGGCTCTGCGAAAGCACCAACGATGTTAAATTCATTCAGCAAGTCATGGGGCATGCCGATTTCTCTACTACAATGGACATCTACACCCATATCACACAAGAGAATATGCAGGAGAAGGCAAAAAACATTAGTGTGAACATGAAGCTGATGTAAAAAGAAAGGCGAATCTGCATTTTATAAGCAGATCCGCCTTTCATATTGCTTCATCCGGTTTCGTAGGGTCTCGCGCAAAAGTTGTAGAAAAGTTGTAGTAACGCGATTTTTTGTAGTAAATGACCTCTTTAGTACAGCTTTGCTCCTGCCGGAATACTGTCATCCAGCATCAAAAGATTTAAGCCTTCCCGTCCGTCATACTCGTACACTGCGGAAATCAGCATACCCTCGGAATCAATACCCATCATCTTTCTCGGCGGCAGGTTTGTGATTGCCACACAGGTCTTACCAACCAGCTCTTCCGGCTCGTAATACTCGTGAATACCGCTTAAAATGGTGCGTTTCCGGTCTGTTCCGTCATTCAGTGTGAATTTCAAGAGCTTCTTGGACTTCGGCACTGCCTCACAGGCTTCGATCTTAACCACTCTGAAATCAGACTTGCTGAATGTCTCAAAGTCTACATCATCTGCAAACAAAGGCTCGATTTTCACCTTGGAAAGATCAATCTGTGCGCCTGGCGCGGACACAGTTGCATCCTCTGCAGAACCATTTACCGCTGCTTTTTCGGCTTTGTTTTCAGCCCGCTTTGGTTCCAGGGTCTTCATTGTCGGGAACAGCAGCACATCTCTGATCGCCTCAGCCCCTGTCAACAGCATACACATACGGTCGATACCGAATCCGATACCACCTGTAGGCGGCATACCAATTTCCAGTGCGTTCATGAAGTCTTCATCTGTTGTGTTGGCTTCATCATCACCCTGTGCAAGCAGTTCTTCCTGTGCTTTGAAACGTTCTCTCTGATCGATCGGATCATTCAGCTCTGAGTATGCATTTGCCATTTCCCATCCGTTCATGAAGAACTCGAAACGTTCTACATAGTCCGGATTTTCCGGTTTCTTCTTTGTAAGTGGTGAAATCTCAACCGGATGATCCATAACGAATGTCGGCTGAAGAAGGTGTTCTTCTACATATTCTTCGAAGAACAGATTCAGAATATCACCTTTTTTATGTCTTTCTTCAAATTCAAGATTGTGTGCTTTCGCAAGTTCTCTTGCCTGTTCAAGAGTTTCTACTTCGTTCCAGTCAACACCTGCATATTTCTTAACAGCATCAACCATTGTGATACGCTCGAACGGCTTTCCGAGATCCATCTCGATTCCTTTATATACAATCTGAGTAGTTCCAAGAACTTCCTGTGCAACAAAACGGTACAGGTTCTCTGTCAGATCCATCATGCCATGATAGTCTGTGTATGCCTGGTAAAGTTCCATCAGAGTGAATTCCGGGTTATGTCTTGTATCAAGACCTTCGTTACGGAATACACGTCCAATCTCATATACTCTTTCCAGACCACCAACGATCAGTCTCTTCAGATAAAGTTCCAGAGAGATACGGAGCTTCAGGTCTTCGTTCAGGGCGTTGAAATGTGTCTCGAACGGTCTTGCAGCTGCTCCTCCGGCATTCTGTACAAGCATCGGAGTCTCTACTTCCATAAAGCCTTCATTTCCAAGATATTTACGGATTGCGGTAAGGATCTTGGAACGTTTAATAAAAGTATCCTTTACTTCCGGGTTCATGATCAGATCCACATATCTCTGACGATAACGGGTATCTGTATTTGTCAGTCCGTGGAACTTCTCCGGAAGGATCTGCAGACTCTTTGAGAGAAGCTTTACAGCAGATGCATGAATGGAAATCTCCCCTGTCTTTGTTTTGAATACTTCTCCTTCAAGACCTACGATATCACCGATATCCATCTTCTTGAATGCTTTATATTCTTCTTCTCCGATACTGTCTCTTGCTACATAAGACTGGATATTTCCCTGTAAATCCTGCACATTACAGAAAGATGCTTTTCCCATCACACGTTTGGACATCATACGTCCTGCGAGTACAACGTGTTTTCCTTCCAGTTCATCAAAGTTGTCTTTCACTTCCTGGCTGTGATGTGTTACGTCATATTTTGTGATCTCAAAAGGATTCTGTCCGTTTGCCTGCAGTTCTGCAAGTTTCTCACGGCGCACCTTTCTTAAATGATTCAAATCCTGTTCCTGTCCATTGTTCTGCTGTGTTGCCACTTTTTTCACTCCTTCTCTCTGCTGTATACCATCTTATACTGAACGATTGATCTTCAGTACTTCGTACTCAATAACTCCTGCCTGTGTCTCAACTGCTACTACGTCTCCGACTTTCTTACCGATCAGGGCTTTTCCTACCGGAGATTCATTGGAAATCTTACCTTCCAGGCTGTTTGCTTCTGTAGAACCTACCAGCTGAAATACGATTTCCTCTTCAAATTCTTTATCATATACATCTACTGTACATCCGATGTTGATGGTATCAAGATCTACATCATCTTCTACTACAACTTCTGCATTCTTGAGGATTTTCTCAAGTTCTTCGATACGTGCCTCGATATCACGCTGCTCGTCCTTTGCTGCATCGTACTCAGCGTTCTCTGAAAGGTCTCCCTGTTCTCTGGCTTCTTTGATCTTTCCTGCTACTTCTTTTCTTTTCACAACTTTTAAATTTTCAAGCTCATCTTCCAGTTTCTTAAGTCCTGTATAGGTGAGTAATGTTTTCTTTGCTTCCATTATAATTCTCCTTACTTACCGACAAATCATTTTCTATTCAAGCCGCAGATACTGATTTTATCCGCATTTAAAGCTACTTTCACAATTTCATTATTATACATATTTCCGGCGACTGTGTCAACAATTCTTTGCTGGTTTAATATATGCAAAAACGCATTCTCTCATGCGAAAGAACACGTTTTATGTCTATCCGATTTTTTCCATTAAAAGGTTCTCCAGTTCTTCATAACTTTCCACCTGATTGATCTCATCTCTGAGCTTCGCAGAACCCTGCATTCCCTTGGTATACCATGCCACATGCTTGCGCATTTCACGGATTCCGATATAATCTCCCTTGAACTCGATCTGCAGTCTTGCATGACGCAGCATTGTTTCCCGGATCTGGTCTGTGCCCGGTCTTTCCGGAATGGATCCGGTCTCTTCATATGCCAGTAATTCCCTGAAGATCCATGGATTTCCCTGGCAGCCTCTTCCGATCATCACACCATCACAGCCGGTCTGCTCAAACATATCCAGTGCCTTCTGTCCGCTTGTCACATCCCCATTTCCGATTACAGGAATCTTCACTGCTTCTTTCACCTTACGGATAATCTCCCAGTCTGCATTTCCGGAGTAATACTGTTCTCTGGTCCTTCCATGTACTGCGATTGCCGCTGCACCTGCTTCTTCTGCAACCTTCGCAATCTCCGGTGCATTGATACAGGTATCATCAAATCCTTTGCGGATCTTTATCGTCACCGGTTTCTTGATCGCTCTTGCTGTCTTATATACAATATCATAGATTCGCTTCGGATCCTTCATCAACGCCGAACCTTCTCCATTGCGCACGACCTTTGGAACCGGACAGCCCATATTGATATCCAGGATCTGAAATGGAAGTTCTTCGATCCGCTTTGCCTGCTCGGAAATGATGTCCGGATCTTCCCCGAAAAGCTGAAGTGATACCGGGTATTCTCTTGGATCGATCGCAAGCAGCGCCTTGGTATTCTTATTCTTATACCGGAGCGCCTTTGCACTGATCATTTCCATGCACAGAAGCCCTGCTCCCTGTTCCTTGCATAACAGACGAAATGGCAGGTCTGTTACCCCTGCCATCGGTGCCAGCACATAACGGTTCGGAAGCTCTACATTTCCTATCGTCAGTGTCTTTATCATTCAATCTCTTCCCCCAGAAAAAATACTTTGTAATAAAGCTGAAGCTGTGTCAGAAGCTCCTGCTTCTTCTCGTCTGTCTGAATCTCCTTGATCTTCAGACGGCTTCCGATCTCGTCAAACATCGGATCTCCCTCTGCAGAAGTCACTTCAAATTCCAGCTCCCCATTCTCCTCAAATACAAGTGTAAGGATTCCCCCGACATCATGTACATACAGCACACACATGATCTTCAATTCATCTTTGATGTGCTGTGGCAGATTATCAAAATCCGGATTCATATAAAATTTTTCTTCGTAAGAGTTGGCTCCGCATAATACGATCTTATCCTGATACATAAATTCTCCTTCTATACATACCCATAAATTCCACGTACCGAAACTTCTCCGGCAAAGACAGACTTTCTGCTGCCGTCTTCACATTCTACCTGCAATTCCCCGGTCTTGTCAATCCCCAGTGCCAGTGCATCATATTCATGTTCCGGTTCCAGTACACGCACCCGACGCCCACAGTTTACCAGCAGACGGTTATAATCTTCCATGATCGGCTCCAGACTTCCCGCCTCGCAGACCGCTTCGTAGGCTTTTTCGAAATGCTCCATGATCGCAGCGATCAGCTCAAACCTGCGAAATTCTTTGCCCGCTTCGATCCGCAGCGAAGTCGCTGTCTTTGCGATATCTTCCGGAAAGGATTCCATATTGACATTGATTCCGATTCCGATCACTACATGATTGATGTAATCGATCTCTGCGCTCATCTCCGTCAGTATCCCACTGATCTTCTTTCCACTCACGACCAGATCATTCGGCCATTTGATTCCTATATCCAACTCAGTCTTTTCACGCAAAGCTTTCGTTGCCGCATATGCCATGACAAGTGTCAACATCGGTGCATCTGACGGATTCATCACAGGTCTTAACAGAATCGACATGGAAATACTGCTGCCCGCTGGTGATTGCCAGCATCTGCCGCGTCTTCCTTTTCCCGCCGTCTGCGTCTCCGCAACAAAAAGAGTTCCATCTGCACCTCCGGCCTCGCCAAGTGCTTTGGCCCGGTTATTAGTCGAATCGATCTCGTCATAATACTCCAGATTTTTCGCCATCCATTTTGTCTCCAGACAGCTTTTTATCGCATCCGCGGTAATCCGATCCGGAATATCCACAATGCGATAACCTTTGTTTCTCACGGCTTCAATCTCATAGCCTTCTTCTTTTAACTGATTGATTGCTTTCCACACAGCAGTCCTGGACACCTGAAAGTGGTCACAGAGCTGCTGCCCCGACAGATACCCATCGCTCTGCCGGAGCATCTTTAATATCTCCGCTTTCATGCTTATTATTCGTTCTCTCCTAAAGTTGCAACCATAACTGCCTTGATTGTATGCAGACGGTTCTCAGCTTCATCAAATACTCTTGACTGTGGTCCTTCAAATACTTCTTCGGTAACTTCTTTTTCTTTGATCGCCGGCAGGCAGTGTGAGAAGATTGTAGTATCTTTTCCTGTACGTTCCATCAGAGCTGCATTTACCTGATATGGCTTTCCGAGACGCTCTCTTTCCTGCTCTTTCTTTTCTTCACCCATGGAAATCCATACGTCTGTGTAAATGACATCTGCTCCCTTTACACCATCAAGGTCATCGGTGATCTCGATAGTTGCTCCGGATTCTTTTGCATATTCGTCACATCTCTTCCACAGAGATTCCGAAGTCCAGAGTGGCTTCGGTGCAACGATTGTTACATCTACTCCGATTTTGGCGCATCCTACCAGAAGGCTGTTCGCAACGTTGTTGCGTCCATCTCCAAGGTATGCAACCTTCAGACCTTTCAGGTGTCCGAATTCTTCTTTCATGGTAAGGAGCATAGCCAGACATTGTGTCGGATGTGTAGTATCTGTCAGACCATTCCATACCGGAATTCCACTGTACTCTGCAAGTACATCTGCGTATCTCTGTTCAAATCCACGGAATTCGATTCCATCGAACATTCTTCCAAGTACACGTGCTGTATCTTCGATACTCTCTTTATCGCCTAACTGGATCTCATTACCTGCAAGGTATGTCGGGATTCCACCTTCATCCTGTGCTCCCACGGTAAATGCACATCTGGTTCTTGTAGATGGCTTTTCAAAAATAAGGGCAATGTTCTTTCCTTCCAGGCTGTGTCCTTTAATTCCTGCTTTCTTCTTTGCCTTTAATTCACCTGCCAGGTCAACGAGATATTCAATCTCTGCCGGTGTATAATCTTCCAGTTTCAAAAAACTTCTTCCTTTTAAATTCATCTTGTAGTCCTTTCTCAGCTTTGCAATCGCATGGACGAATTTCGGCAGTTTTTCTTTTCCCTCATCTGTACGAGTCTCGTACTTTCTGCTCGTCTCATTCCACAGTTCATCTGCTGTATAAATATTATATTTTGGAATTCTCATGAGCTTCGCACTTGCCTCCAGCATTCCATAGAACAACTCTCTGTCTGAACAGCCGATCGGCAACTTGAGTTTGAAACGATATTCCGTCTTTTCAAGTTCGCTCAAAAGCTTCATTATTTCTACATAATAACACTCTTCTCGTGTTTCTTCAATATAGTAAATCGATCCAGTGAGCCCGTAAAGCGCTCTTTTTGCATCATAATAGCCAATTTTCAAATTCTGTCTGCTCCGCTTTGCCGAAAATTCGAGAATACTGCCAAGTCCTACTCTCGGTTCGATCTCCAGCAGAGAGCCATCTTCCGGAATCGTCGTCTTCGGCACTCTTCCCGGACCAAAGATCCTTACCTGGATCAGATCCTTATATCCCCTTTTTAGAAGAGACGCGGTCGGCACATTATTGACCGCACCACCATCAATATATGTCTTGCCGTGCAGCGGTTCATTTTTAAATCCAAGCAGATATGCGCTGGCAAGAAGAAAATCCTCCAGAAGACCTTCCGGTATATCTTCAATACTCAGATCCAGTTCCTTCATATCCGATACAGAAAATGTCAAAAGGCAGAATTCTTTTCCGCATTTCCTGATCTTTTCTTCGTCTACAACCTCATGGATCAATTCCTTAAGCGGTGTAATATCAATTCCACCATCTGCAAGCTTCTTCCAGAGACCTTTCAAAATCTCTCTTATGGATGCCTCTCCATCAAAGAACTGTTCCATCAACTCATCATCCACATCCATAACACGGGAAAATACCATCTCTTTCCAGATATGTCCTGCTTTCTCCAGATCTCCCATACAAACAAGGGCGCCATTCAGAGCGCCCACAGAAGTACCCGCTACTGCACTGATCTTCACACCAGCTTCCGAAAGAGCCCGCCACGCACCGATCTGATACGCACCTCTGGCTCCTCCTCCATCGAATACCAATCCATATTCTTTATTTAAATCGATTATCGGTTTCATCAAATCACACTCTCCTTTGCGCTTGATTTCCCCTCATCACTACCGTCGCTGTCTTGCCGCCTCGAACATCAGAACCGAAGATGCAACCGCCGCATTCAGTGATTCTACCTCTCCACACATCGGAATCTTGATATAACACTCTGCTACATCTGCCACTTCATCCCGAAGTCCGTTACCCTCATTTCCAATTAAAAATGCTGTCCCTCTTGTGTAATCCTCCTGATCGTAGCTGTTCTTTCCTTTCAGATGTGCCGCATAGGAATGAATCCCGGCTTCTGCAAGTACTTCCAGAGTTTCTGGCAAATGCTCTACATACACAAACGGCATTCGGTAAACCGATCCCATCGTTGAACGGATCACCTTGGGATTGTAAATATCCACACAGTCGTGACTCATGATCACGCCGGTTACGCCTGCCGCTTCCCCTGCACGGAGAATGGTTCCCAGGTTTCCCGGATCCTGCAGATTATCCAGCACCATCAGAAGCGGTTTCCTTCCCTGCGCATCCAGATCCAGCATCTCACATATCTCACAGCTCCTCTGCTCCATCACAAGCAGGATCCCCTGTGGTGTCTTTGTATCTGACACGTGGGAAAATACATGATCTGACAGGATTTCCAGCTGTCTTCCCCATGCCGAAAGTCCCAGCTCTTCTCCATATCGGCTGTAAAACTGCTCCGATACATAAACCTCTCTCACCTGCGCACGCGGAGCTTCCCGGTACATCCGGATCCCTTCTACGATATAGACGCCTTCTTCATCACGTGCCTTTCTCTTTTTCTGCCATGTAACAATCTGTTTTACCCTGGCATTTCCTGTACTGGTTATCATACTGTAATCTCTTTCCTTTTATTCTTTTTCATTACATCTTGAAACGATATCCCACACCCCAGATTGTCTCAATATACTGTGGATTTGAGGTATCATATTCAATTTTCTCACGGATTTTCTTGATGTGCACAGTTACCGTTGCGATATCTCCGATGGATTCCATATCCCAGATCTCGCTGAAAAGTTCATCCTTGGTATATACATGGTTCGGATGACTGGCAAGGAAGGTCAGAAGATCAAACTCTTTTGTTGTAAAATTCTTCTCCACTCCGTTTACCCACACTCGGCGTGCAGTGGTATCAATCTTAAGTCCACGGATCTCAATCACCTTATTCTCTTCCACGGCACTTCCGATCAGCCGCTCATAACGTGCCAGATGTGCTTTTACCCTTGCCACCAACTCGCTTGGACTAAACGGCTTGGTCATATAGTCATCAGCCCCAAGTCCGAGTCCTCTGATCTTGTCGATATCATCTTTTTTCGCAGATACCATGATGATCGGTGTATTCTTTTCTGCACGAACCTTACGACAAATCTCAAAGCCATCCACGCCCGGAAGCATCAGATCCAGGATCACCAGATCAAAATCACCGAAAAGCGCCTTATCAAGCCCTGTCTGTCCATCATTTGCAACCTCTACTTCAAATCCACTCAGCTCCAGATAATCTTTCTCCAGATCTGCAATACTCTCTTCGTCTTCTACAATTAAAATCTTACTCATTTATCGGTACCTCCTGATATTTTCTGATTACAAAATACATCACTGTGCCAACACCTTCCCGGCTGGTCGCCCAGATTTTGCCACCGTGATCTTCAATGATCTTCTTCACGATTGAAAGACCGATTCCGCTTCCGCCCTTGGATGAATTCCTTGAAGCATCCGTCCGGTAGAACCGGTCAAATATATTCGGCAGATCTTTCGCTGCGATTCCTTTTCCGTTATCCTCAAGCTCTACCTGAATAAAATCACCTACGTCCTTTACCCGCAGATTGATCAGCCCGTGCTCTCGTTCCATGTATTTCAAAGAATTGCTGACAATGTTGTTGATCACTCTCTTTAACTGTTCCGGATCTGCAATGATCTTCTGATCACCCTCTACATAATTGAAATAACCAAACTCTACATTCTTTGAATCCAGCTCCATCTCAATATCTTCGGCACAGTCATTGAAATAATCGTTGACTGAAAGCGGTGCAAAGTTATACGGGATCCGGTTTGTATCGATCTTCGCATATAAGGTCAGTTCGTTGATCAGCGTATCCATCTCATTCGCCTTATTATAAATGGTTCCGATATATTTTTCCATCTTCTCCGGCGTATCTGCAACCCCGTCACGGATTCCTTCCACATAGCCCTTGATCGCTGTGATCGGCGTCTTTAAGTCATGGGAAATATTGCTGATCAGTTCTTTGCTTTCCCGGTCACTCTTCAGCTTCTCCTCTGCATTATCTCTCAGACGGATCCGCATCTTTTCAAATGCCTGCATCAGCCGTCCCATCTCATCATCTTTTTCCGGCTTGATCTCAAAATTCAGATTGCCTTCTTCTACGTTCTGCGCTGCTTCCTGCAACTTGTGAATCGGACTGATGATACTTCCATAAATCCACACCATCATGATCATCGCTGTAAATGC
>UMLQ01024069.1_pt1 | contig 12346 bp, 12 predicted proteins | sample 1966631 | NCBI WGS metagenome assembly UMLQ01 (sample SAMEA4836206, study PRJEB28245) | human gut metagenome | biome: gut microbiome; material: fecal sample | place: Denmark | collected 2008 | reverse complement strand
ACTGTCTCGTCCAGGTCTCCTATGCCATCGGCGTTGCTGAGCCGATGAACATCACTGTCTTTACCCGCGGCACAGGTGTAGTGAGCGATGCCAAGCTCGCTGAACTTGTTCGCGCAAACTTTGATCTGCGTCCTCGCGGCATCATCAAAATGCTCGATCTTCGCCGTCCGATCTATTCGAAGACGGCTGCTTACGGTCATTTCGGCCGCGAAGAACCGGAGTTCACTTGGGAAAAGACCGATAAGGCTGCCACTCTGCGCGCCCAAGCGGGACTTTAAGGATGTTTCCTTTCTCAGTTTGACTGCGTTCCAGTTTTGTTTTAAACAGTCAGCTTAGAAACTAGGAAGAGAAGGCCGGTGCGGTGCTTGAATGTGCCGCACCGGCCTTCTCATTCAATGCTTAGCGCCAAACCCGAACAGATTCGTTGCAAAAAACCAAATCCAAGCGACCGTTGTAATATCTCAACTTTGTTCCAGAACCAACTTTCGGTTACTCAAGCAATTCGTTTCGACGCATTCATTATGAAAAAACGCGTGCTCACCGGCATCAATACGACCGGCACACTTCACATCGGCAATTACGTCGGCGCCATCCGGCCGGCTATCCGCGACAGCAAGAATCCAGATGTCGAAAGCTTCTTCTTTCTCGCCGACCTGCATGCGCTCATTAAATGTCAGGATCCAGTCCGCATTGAGCGCAGCCGTATGCAGATTGCGGCAACATGGCTCGCCTGCGGCTTAGACCCTGAACGCGTCGTTTTCTATCGTCAGAGCGATATTCCAGAAATCCCCACACTCAACTGGCTTCTTTCATGCGTCATGGCTAAGGGGCTTCTGAATCGTGCTCATGCCTATAAGGCCAAAGTTGACCAGGCAACAGCAGCCGGACGCGACCCCGACGCAGATGTTTCAATGGGACTTTTCTGCTATCCGGTGCTGATGGCCGCAGATATTCTGATGTTCAACGCTAATGAAGTACCTGTCGGACACGACCAGCTTCAGCACCTTGAAATGGCTCGAGATGCTGCGCAGCGCTTCAACAATTTGTATGCGCCTGCAGACAAGCCGTTCTTCGTCATGCCGCAGGCAACTGGCGGCAGCGCCGTTGAGGTTCTTCCCGGCCTGGACGGCCGCAAGATGAGCAAGTCATACAACAATGTCATTCCTCTTTTTGAAGGCGGACGAAAGGCGCTTGATGAGGCAATTTCTCGCATTGTTACCGACAGTCGGCTCCCTGGCGAACCTAAGGATCCTGACAGTTCTTCACTTGCCGTGCTGTATCAAGCTTTCTCTACGCCAGAAGAAACGCAGAGATTCCGTCAGGAGTTGATTGACGGACTAGGCTGGGGTGAAGCCAAAAAGCGTCTTGCTGAAAAGATTGATGCAGAAATCGGCCCGATGCGTGTTCGTTACGAAACCCTAATGGCCCACCCAGCACAACTTGAAGATATTTTGCAGGCTGGCGCTCAAAAAGCTCGCGCCATCGCCACGCCATTCCTGAGCGACCTTATGCATGCCGTCGGCCTCAGGAGCTTCACGGAGCCAGTATCTGCCGCAAGTACGAAAAAAAAGCAGAAGAAGGCGCAAGCGGATGTCATGATTAAGCAATATCGCGAAAAGGACGGACTCTTTTACTTCAAGCTTGTTGCCGCTGGCAGAGAATTGCTTGTCTCAAAAGGTTTTGAATCGGGACGGGAAGCCGGCCTTTGGATCCGTCGCCTCAAGTCTGAAGGAATCGCCTCACTTGCTGATGCCCCCGTTACAAAACTTGAGGATGTTGTCGAATCCGATATAGAGAACGCGCTCAAGATGCTTGCTGTTGAATAAGAATTGCGAAAAGTAAGCGCTCACTAACTATCGATTACTACAGTCCCCTAGCGGCGGCCTATAATAGCCGCCGCTTTTTTTATTCCGTCTGTCGAGGAGCGCTGCGACGAATCAAGGAAGTTTTTTGCTTCGAAAAACTTCAGGCTTCGCCAGGCTCGACAGGAATCTGCTTTCTCTAACGGCGCTCATCCCCTGACTACTTTCTGAGGACGCACAATGAGCGCCAATGATTACGTTATTGCTGATCTGAGCCTCGCCGATTGGGGCCGAAAGGAAATTCAGATTGCAGAAGTTGAGATGCCTGGCTTGATGGCTATTCGCAGAGAATACGCTGCCACTCAACCGCTTAAGGGCGCACGCATCTCTGGTTCTCTTCATATGACCATTCAAACGGCCGTTTTGATTGAGACGTTAACGGCCCTCGGCGCAGAAGTTCGCTGGGCGAGCTGCAACATCTTTTCAACGCAGGATCACGCCGCTGCAGCCATTGTTCAAGACGGCGTATCTGTTTTTGCCAAGAAAGGCGAGACGATTGAGGAATACTGGGCCTATACGCACCGCATTTTCGAGTGGCCTGACGGCGGCTTCTCGAACATGATTCTTGATGATGGCGGCGATGCAACGCTGCTTCTGCATCTGGGGGCCCGCGCCGAAGAAGACCGCAGTGTTCTCGATCAGCCGACCTCCGATGAGGAAAAAGCGCTCTTTGCAGAAATTCGCAAGCATCTCGATCTTGACCCGCATTGGTATTCCTCTCGCCTCTCGCATATCAAGGGCATTACGGAAGAAACCACGACAGGCGTGCATCGCCTCTATCAGATGCATCAGCGCAACGAACTAAAGGTGCCAGCCATCAACGTCAACGATTCAGTGACGAAATCGAAATTTGACAACCTCTACGGCTGCCGAGAATCGCTTGTTGACGGCATCAAGAGAGCAACCGATGTTATGGTGGCAGGCAAAGTTGCAGTCGTCGTAGGCTACGGCGATGTGGGTAAAGGCTGCGCACAAGCCCTTCGTGCACTGTCTGCACAGGTCTGGGTTGTCGAAATCGACCCAATTTGCGCACTTCAAGCGGCCATGGAAGGCTATCGCGTTGTAACGATGGATTACGCGAAAGACAAGGCTGACATCTTCGTTACCGCAACAGGCAACGTTCGCGTCATTACTCACGATCACATGATCGCCATGAAGAATGAAGCCATCGTCTGCAACATCGGTCATTTCGACAGTGAAATCGACGTGGCGTCGATGCGGAAGTACCGTTGGGAGAACATCAAGCCTCAGGTAGACCACATCATTCTGCCCTCAGGCAATCGCATTACGCTTCTTGCCGAAGGCCGTCTTGTCAACCTCGGTTGCGCAACGGGCCATCCCTCCTATGTAATGAGCTCCTCTTTTGCGAATCAAACGCTTGCACAGATCGAACTTTTCTGCCATACCGACCGTTACCCGGTGGGGGTTTACATCCTGCCGAAGATTCTTGACGAAAAGGTAGCGCGTCTGCAGCTTACCAATCTCAATGCTCAACTTTCCGTGCTCACTGACGAGCAGGCCGCATACATCGGCGTGCCGAAGGAAGGGCCCTACAAGTCGGAAAACTACCGTTATTAATGAGCATTGAGCTGCATCGACTCAAGCGATTCTGCAGCCTTCATTAGAAAAAGCCGCGCGGGTTTATATCCCAGCGGCTTTTTTCGCGCCCTTCAGATTTTGATCATTGCGTTGTGAAAACGAACTTTTTCTTCGGTCAGGATGCAGTCCAGCGGCTCGTCCCACGATTCAAAAAGCTCTGGCTGCACACAGCAGGCTTCCAGCGCAACCCCGCAGAGGAAGGCTACCCTCCCATTCTGTTCCTCTCTCCGCATCCGTGCTATGTAGCGATCAAAAAAACCGCCGCCATTGCCAAGTCTATGACAACTGTCAGAATAGCCAACGCAGGGAATCACAAGAAAATCCGGGGATACACCATGCCCCGTTGAAGAGATGATGCCTTTAGCATCACGGCAGATGTTTCCGTCAGCGTTCGGATCCCACTGTCGATAGCTCATCATATCGTCGGCATCAATAAATGGAAGCGCCAATGCGCGATTGTCACCAAGTTCAAGCCAATCGCAGAAAATGCCGCGCAAGTCCGGCTCCCCCAAAAGCGGCGAGTAAATCCCTATTACCCGCGAAGCGTTCAGCTTTTCACATAAGCGTTCTTCTGCTGCGTCTTCGAATCTTCCAGAGAGAAGGCGAGCCAGCTTACCTACGATTTTTTCTTCCGCATCGATAAGTGCATCGCTGCGTCGCACACGCAGTGCACGGCGCATCGTATTTTTTGCTTCAGACATTTTCAATTCTCCTTCTCTCGAAATCTTCCCTGCAAGGTGCCGCTATATTAACGGGCAATACCTACTACTTCTATTTCTTAGCCGAAGCTTGGATGCCTGTGTCGTTCCCGCTACGTGTTACTGCCTTTTGTGCGTTTTTTGCGCTCGCTGCTGCCACGGCTAGTTCGTCGCAAGCTGCAGAGACGCAGATTCCCCCAAGCACAGATAAGGAGGCTGTCGAAATCGAATCGGACGGCTGGTTCAACATTCTTTCGCTCTTCAGCCAGGAAGACCAACAAGAGCTGTCCCTTAAGAACGCAGTCGCATCTGATACAGATACGGATTCAGCAACCTCGACATCCATGCCCAGACGGCGTCTTATTCCCAGGCGGCTTGTCCCCATTACGATTGCAGAACGCTTGCAATCGCTAAGAGAAGCAGAAATAGACGCTCCCATCATCACTGAGTCAGCAGCCATGGTTAACCCTGCTGACGTCATCCGCGCTGTTGATCAAGCTTTTTCTGTGCGGGAGCCCTTCTTTGAACGAACATTCAATATCGCAGCTGCAGCAGAAGCAGCTGATGCCGCAGGCCAATTAACGGCGGAACTGCTTGATCTGCCCGCCGTGGATCCCCTCGACATCGCGCTTTATGCGATGCCGCCAGAACCGCTTGATAACGTCTTCTTAGCGGCCAAGGATGCCTATGTCCACGGCGATATCGCTGCGCTTAAGGAACTTTCGCCGTTACTTTCGAAGCATCTGCTCAAGGACTACGTCGAGCTTTGGACGTTGGTACTGACGTTGAGGGCTCAACCAGACGCTCCTGAAGTGGCTTACAACTTCGAGCGATTCATTGAGCTTCATCGGGGTGAATACATCGGAGAAGAAGCTGCTTTTCAATATCTGCGACTAATGGCAAGCCGCATGAATGCCGAACGCTTCGATTTTTTCTACGACCTGCTCGTCTGGCATCAAAAGGATTCAGATCTGGCCGCTTGGCATGCATTTTATGCACTCGGCACGCCTGACACCCCCCCGAAACCAGAACTGCTTAAATCCGCAAAGACTCTTTATCGGGATGCCGTGAACCCGCTTTCGGACGCCTACCGCACGCTTGGAGAAGCGATCGTTAAACGCGATCGAAGCTGGGCATGGCCACGAGTCATTCTTCTAATGCAGCGAGGAAAATGGGATGAGGTCAAGCGTGTGCTCGCAGATGTACCGAGACCGGAACTCCCTGCGTCAATTGCATCACTAGGCTCAATTTTAGACAACCCTATCGAATGGTTTCGTAAACAGAAAGATTTGTCCTCTTTGCATGCTCGATTAGGTGTCTTTGCAGCACTGCGTCTTTCTCGTACGTCACCCGAACTTGCGGCAGAAATTGCAAGCAAATGCCTGGATCGTAAGGCAAGTGCATTCTGGCGCTCGCTTGTTTGGATGCGAATTGGTTATTCAGGTACGGTCAAGCTTGAGGACAAAGCCTTCAGCTGGTATCGAAAAGCGGGGCGTGCTTTTGAGACTCGCCCTTTACTCGTATCAGATGCAAAAGCACTCGTTGCTTGGTATGCACGTGCTGCGCTTCGAGCCGGCAGTTGGTATTCGCTCAATAAAATCATCGATGAAATGCCTGATTCGCTTCGTGCGGATGAAACCTGGGTTTACTGGCGAGGACGCGCACTCGCTGCCCGCGGACTCGAACGACAAGCAAAGCACGAATTCGAGCGCATTGCGGGTAATTACACGTTTTACGGGAAATTAGCTGCAGACGTGCTTCACAGACCTTACGCACTGGGATCTTCCATCAAAAATCCTCCCCAATCGCAGGAAATTGAAGCTTGGGAAAAAGATCCGAGCTTGGCTCGTGCACGCGCACTTTATCGCATGCATCTCTACATAGAGGGACATAAGGAGTGGAACTGGGGTGCCCGTACTCTAAAGGATCGCGATTTTGTTGTTCTAGCTGCCTATGCCAAGGAAAAGCTCCTCATTCACCGCATGATCAATACAAGTTTGCGTTCGGGCCACGATATCGTAGATATTCGCCAACGCTACCCAATGCCGCACTACGCCCTTTTTTCACGCGTGAGCCAGGCTCAACAAATTTCGCTTGCCTGGATCTACGGTCTTATTCGTCAAGAATCGCGTTTTATCCCAATGGTCAGCTCCTCGGTTGGAGCACAGGGACTCATGCAAGTCATGCCAGCAACAGCCGATTGGCTAGCCAAACGGCTAGGCGTTTCCGCATATGATCGAAGCTTGCTCACAGGGCTAGAAATGAATTTAGTCCTCGGCAGTGCTTATCTGCACATGCTTTTTGCTGACTTAGATTCGAGCTATGTACTTGCCACGGCAGCTTACAATGCCGGCCCCGCTAAAGCCAGAAGCTGGCGAGCAGCGCTTTCTGAAAGCACGGAGAGTGCAGTTTTCATTGAAACTATCCCATATTACGAAACGCGCGGCTATGTGAAAAACGTTCTCTCAAACACGCTCACATATAGTGTTCTTCTTGGCAATCCGATCAAAAATTTCACTTCCTTCATCGGACGCATTCATCCAAGCTATGCAACCAACCCCAACATTCCCTGACACTGCCCGTTCATCCATGCAAATCTTCACCGTTGGCGGCTACGTTCGAGACCGTCTTTTAAACAAACTCGGCGAAGCGAATCAGCCCAATGATCGTGACTGGGTTGTTGTCGGAGAAACGCCGGAAGGCATGATCCGCAGAGGTTTTTTACCGGTAGGAGAAGATTTCCCCGTATTCCTTCATCCTAAGACTCATGAAGAATACGCACTTGCCCGTACCGAACGGAAAACAGCTCCCGGCTATCACGGTTTTGTTTTCCATGCCGCTCCTGATGTGACGCTCGAAGAAGATCTTCGACGGCGTGATTTGACCATCAACGCGATTGCCATGACAGAAACGGGCAAGATAATTGATCCATACGGAGGCGTGAATGATCTTAAGGCCCGCATTCTCCGTCATGTCAGCGACGCTTTTGCGGAGGATCCTGTTCGAATTCTTCGCCTCGCACGTTTTGCCGCAAAGTTTCCGTCTTTTTCAATTGCTCCCGAAACTATGTCGCTGATGCGCTCCATGGTAGCCGCGGGCGAAGCAGACGCTCTTGTTCCAGAGCGCGTCTTGGCAGAATTAACAAAAGGGCTTGCAACGCCCGTCCCATGCCGCATGTTGGATGTGTTATCCGCCTGCGGATTCTGGCAACGCCTTTATCCAAACTTTTCCTTCGATGCTCCAGCACGACGTGCGCTACACATCACCGTTCGCGAAAGACTGTCGATGCCTGCACGCTTTGCGGCACTTGTTTCCAGTCTTCCTGACGACAAATGTATTCGGCAGTTCCTTGGCTCCATTCGAGCAAGCGCCGAAAATCTGAGCTTTGCCGAAGTCCTCAAGCGCATTGAATTCGATTTAAAGCGGCTTGATGAGCCCAATGATGCCGTCTCGATTTTCTTAAAAGCAGATGCGTTGCGCCGTCCGGAACGCATGACTGAACTGCTGCGGTATCGTCGGCTCGTGCTAGCCGACGCGGCTGCTTCGCATGCGCTTCTTCAGGAACAGCGCATACAAGCTGCTTTCTGCGCATGGCGAAGCATCGATGCAGGTGCTATTGCCAAAGCACAAAAGGACCCGAAAACCATACCCTCAGCGGTTTTTAATGCGCGAAAAGATGCGGTTGTTAAGGCTTGGAACTCGCTAGAGAAGCCTCCCTACTAACACAGCCACCAGGAACAACAAAATCGTGCTCATGAACGGCAATTCAATCTGACGCCCGCAGATCTTGAAGCTAAGATCTCCTGGCAGTCGGCCTACGCCGAAACGCCGAAGCGTCGGAATGCTCGTCAGAATGACGATTAAAAAAATAAAAATGACTATTGCCCATCGCATGATGCTGTCATTTTAGAGGCTTCGCTGCTCAAAACCTTGCTTTTTTCCCTTCTCCACTGATTCAGATGCTTTGTTTTCCAGATGAAACTTTCCTTCGATCCCGTTGTCGCCGTGTGTTTATTTCGGGACTGACTCTTCCCTGCTCCATTGGCATTTACAACAACGAAAAGGAGATGCGTCAGCGTTTGCGGCTTGACTGCGATGTCTGGACACTTAAACAAGTTGATAAATTCGCCGACGAAATCAATTGCGTTCTCGACTACGACCTCATTAGCGGCATTTTGCGCCAAGCAACTGCAAACCATACCAACCTGCAGGAAACGCTCGTTCGCAGGCTGATCACTAAAATTGCTGAGCTACCCGGCGTTATTCTTGTTCGTCTGTCTTCCGCAAAACTCGATGCCTATGCCGACGCAGACGCTGTCGGTATCGAAGAATGGTGCGTCGGCTCATCCTTTTCTACTATTTCTTCTCATGATTGACCACGCCATCCCTATCATTCCTTTGCCCTCTGATTCCTCCGACATTTTCCGTGAGAAGAATGACCATTCTTCAGGGATGACACTGTCCGAACGCAACAAGCTCTCAGTTTCACAGAGAAAACTGGAAAAGCGCATTGTTCGTCTAACTGCACAAGCCATTACCGACTTCAACATGATCGAAGAAGGTGACAAAGTGCTGGTTGCGATGAGCGGCGGCAAAGACAGCTATGTGCTTCTTGACGCGCTTAAGACCTTGCGAGCGAGAGCGCCCATTCGCTTCGATCTCATTGCGGTCAATGTGCATCAGCATATCCCGCAATTTCCGCTTGAATCTCTCAAGGCACAGCTGGCTGCTTCCGGCGTTCCTTATCACATAGAAGATCAAGATACGAACGCCATCATCGAGCGATTGATTCCTGAAGGCAAAAACGTCTGCTCTCTCTGCGCGCGACTTCGCCGCGGCATTCTTTATCGCGTTGCCAACGAACTTGGCTGCACAAAGATTGCCCTTGGTCATCACATGGATGATGTAGTCAGCACATTTTTGCTTAACCTCTTCTATGGCGGACGCCTCAAGGCTATGCCGCCCAAACTTAGAAGTGACGACGGCAAAAACATTGTCATTCGTCCGCTGGTATATGTCCGCGAGAAGGAGACGGAAAAGCTCGCCAAGATCCGCGGTTATCCGCTTGCTGCCAAGGGCATCTGCGGGGCAGGAGAAAATTTGAAGCGACAAGAAATCAAAGAACTCATCCGCAGCTGGGACCGAGAATTTCCTGGTCGGGTTTACAACACTTTTATGAGTCTGCAGCGTGTATCAGCATCACATTTGATGGATAAATCGCTTTACAGCTTCGACCGTTTTGTCCGCATAGCAGAGCAGAACAGCACCGAGTCATAAAGCAGCACTCAATTCTCAGCAGATCTGACGAAGACTGACGGCCTCATTTTTCGTTTTTCGATACAATCAAAGCCGCTTTACTACTACAGTCCAACACCACTCGACCGCCGAGTTTCGGCTAGTTAGCCCGAGTGCTTTTTTGGTTATCACGAGATGCGTACCCGTTCTCTTAAAGTCATTGACATGGCTGTCCACGACGTGGCCACCATCACCGCCGACAAGAATATTCAGGAATGCGCTGCTCAGATGCGCGCTGAGCACGTCGGGAGCCTCGTCGTTATCAACGCCGATCGCAAACCGATCGGCATGATCACGGACCGCGATATCGCCATTGAAGTTGTAGCCCGCAAGCGTAATCCTGAGGAACTAACAGTAAAGGATGTCATGACAGCGCCAGTTGTCACCGCGACACCCAATGAGGGCATGGTGACTGCACTGGCACGCATGCGCGAATTCGGCATCCGCCGTCTTCCAATTGTCAGCGAAGAGGGCACCATCGTCGGCGTTATTTCCAACTCAAATCTGATTGAAGAGCTTTCGGAATTGCTCGGTGGCCTTGTCCGCAACATTCACTCATCAAAAACACGCGAAGTGACGTTGCGCTCCTAGCCATCTTTTCTCCTCTCTTTGCTCGTCAAGGAATCAGGCCTCGGAATTCCGGGGCCTTTTCTTTGTTTCACGTGAAACACTGCTTCTGCAACATATCGCACATGTTTCACGTGAAACAGGCTGCTTGTTCGTTCATACCGATTGTCGTCCGAAGATGAGGTTGCATCCGCAGGTAGCTGCAAAAACGCTTTCCCCATTTGAAAAAAACCGTTCATTCACACATCTGCGCGAATGAACGGTTTGTGCTTTTAAAGCATCAGTAGCATTTACTTCTTCGACTTCTTATCGGCCTTCTTCCCTGACGGCAGGATAAGCGGTTGCAGATCGGAGCTGTACGCCTGCGGCATCCCGATACCGCCAAGACCACCATGATTTTCTGCCGTCTCAAACATGGCGCTTGCTCGCCCAACAATAAGAGGATTGACGGGCCCCACTGCCTTCAAATTACGATGCGCATAAGGAATGGCATTCAGCACATAACGCATGGCATTCAGGCGAGCGCGCTTTTTATCGTCGCTCTTGATGACAGTCCAAGGCGCTTCGGATGTATCCGTTGAGAAAAACATCGCTTCTTTTGCTGCTGTGTAATTGTCCCAAAGATCTAGCGAAGCTCGATCAATCGGAGACAGCTTCCAGCGCTTAAGAGGAGAGACTTCTCGCTCTTTGAAGCGGCGACGTTGTTCTTCACGGCTCACGGAGAACCAGAACTTGATCAGATAAATGCCGTTGCGAACCAGGTTGCGCTCAAAGCCAGGAACTTCGCGCATGAACTCGTAGTATTCATCGTCTGTGCAAAAGCCCATTACACGCTCGACGCCGGCGCGGTTATACCAGGAGCGATCGAAGAAAACGATTTCTCCCTTGGTTGGCAAATGCTGAATATAGCGTTGGAAATACCATTGTCCGCGCTCGGCTTCCGTCGGCTTATCGAGAGCTACGATACGTGCCCCACGAGGATTGAGATGCTCCATGAAACGCTTGATGGTTCCGCCTTTGCCTGCTGCGTCTCGTCCTTCAAATAAGATAACAACCCGTTGCCCCGTCTCTTTTACCCAAGCCTGAAGCTTCAGCAACTCAACCTGCAGATGATATTTTTCAGCCTCATATACTTTTCGGCGCATGCGATTGACATACGGGTATGCGCCCTTGGGCCAATCTGGGTTGAGCTGATTGTCTTCAGCCTCTTTTTCCTGTTGCGTTTTGCCTCGACGCTTACTGAATTCGCTCAGAAGCGCACGCAGAATGCTTTCACGATCTTCTGGCGACTGACCTGAAAGAATGTCGTTAATAACGTCTTCTTTGCGCGCATACCCCCGCTCCGTCATCGAAACCTTAAGGTGATTGAGAATGTCTCGACTGTTACGGAAACGAGGGGGACGATCAATTTTTTCGTTGGCATAGAGCGGCTCGCGCTTTTCGGTGCGTGATGCCCCTCGCTTCTCAGATGCTTCAACATTAGCATCGGAAGAAGTCGGCGCAACAGGTGCTGCCGCTGTTTTTTCATCGGTTTGCTGAGGGATCTCCGAGTTCTTTTTGGAAATATCTGTCATAAGTGCAGACTCCAACTTTCTTTAGTTTTAATAATTGGAATTCCTCGGGCAAGCCACAACCATCCTTATCATCTATCCCGTTTGTTGCCCAAAAGGAAATCATAGATAACCTGCCTGGGAAGACCGGTTGCCTTTGCACCAACGGCTGACAACCGGGAAGCAGGGAGCTCCGAAGAAAGCGCATTCAACCATTTGCGCGCCTCCTCGTTTAAGCCTACCCCCGAAGAGCGCATTTCATCAATGAGGATTACATACTCCCCCTTGGGATCGTGTCTCTGTGCCCACGCTGAAAGATCTTCAGCATGCAGCCTCGTTATAGTTTCAAATCTTTTCGTAAGTTCCCTAGCGATAACGACACGTCGTCCGCTTTGCAAAACTGTTCCTAATTCTTCGAGAAGACTGATAATTCGGTGTGGCGCCTCATAAAGTACAAAAGGTCTTTCATAATGCGCAAGCTCAGAAAGCACGCTATGTCTTGCGTTTGGCTGAGGCGGGACGAACCCGACGAAACGAAAGCCTTCGCCTAGCAGCCCCGCAGCGGATAATGCTGTAACTACCGCACTGGCGCCAGGAATAGGAATCACCCGCTTGCCTGCATCAAGCACAGCGTCAACAACCCGAGCACCAGGATCTGAAACAGCAGGGGTTCCGGCATCCGTCACCATGGCAACTTTTTCTCCGGCATCGAGCCGCGCGATGATTTGCTCTGCGCCAGCTCGTTCGTTATGCTCACGCACGGAAAGAAGTTTGG
>UMLQ01054890.1_pt1 | contig 12373 bp, 8 predicted proteins | sample 1966631 | NCBI WGS metagenome assembly UMLQ01 (sample SAMEA4836206, study PRJEB28245) | human gut metagenome | biome: gut microbiome; material: fecal sample | place: Denmark | collected 2008 | reverse complement strand
CTGATGATACAAGCCATGCGTGCGGGAGAGGAGTTATGTACTGTTTTAGGCGAGGATGCGTTGGCCTCGGAGTGCCGTATGGTAGCTTCCAAGGCTATTGAGTTTTCCCTTTGGAAGAAATCCCGGTTCCCTTCGGAGAAAGATCGGATTACGCCCGGGGATAAACAGGCCGCCGCCTTGATGGCTCTGGCGGGTATTATGGATGCTAAGGAGGCGAACGAGCGTTGCTTGGCGGTGGACGGGGCGAAAGGCTTCTCTACGTTTTACGGGTATTATATGCTACGGGCGATGGCGTTGGCTGGTAATTACCAAGGTGCGTTAGATGTGATCCGTACGTATTGGGGAGCTATGCTGGATGTAGGTGCTACGACGTTTTGGGAGGATTTCAATATGGAATGGCTTCCTGACGCAGGGCGTATTGATGAGCTGGTCCCCGCTGGAAAGAAAGATATTCATGGAGATTATGGGGCGTATTGCTATCAAGGTTTCCGCCATAGCTTGTGCCATGGATGGGCTTCGGGTCCCACATCGTGGTTAAGCGAGTACGTATTGGGCGTACAAGTAGTGGAACCGGGTTGCCGTACGGTACGTATCATCCCACATCTGGGAGATCTCGAATGGGTGGAAGGTACGTTTCCCACGCCTTATGGGGTGATTGAGATCCGACATGAGAAAGGTGCGGACGGTAAGGTGATAAGCCATATCAACGCTCCTGAAGAGATACGAGTTACCCCGTAGCTCTTATACTTAGTTGTAGAATGTATATAATTATAGAATATATGAAACAAACTATTTGCATCTACGCTTTCGCCGCCCTCTTATTAGGCGGTTGTAAAAGCAATAATGAATTAACGATACCTACGAATCTCCGTACGGAATACCTTACGGAGCCTATCGGCTTGGATACTTCGTCTCCTCGCTTTACATGGGAATACTCCGGAAATGAGGAGGGCTTTAAGGCTTCCCGCTATGAGGTACGGATCGGTACGAGTCCGGACGACTTGCGGCCCTATGCGGAGGGAATGGCCCTGAAACCTCATACCCGTTATTACTGGAATGTTACGGTATGGGATGGTGAAGGGCGTCCGTGCGCTACCTCGGAGACGGCTTCTTTCGAGACCGCTAAGTTCGATCCCTCGGATTGGTCCGCCTCTTGGATTACCGATCATAAGGATAAGGAGTTCGAGCCTGCCCCTCTGTTCCGCAAGTCTTTCCCGGTAGGCAAGGAAGTGAAGGATGCCCGTGTGTACGTAGCATCTGCTGGGTATCATGAGCTATTCATCAATGGCGAGCGGGTCGGAACGAATTATCTGGACCCGGGGTATACGCATTTCGATAAACGTATCTTGTACGTGACGCATGATGTTACCTCTTTGCTGAAGCAAGGCGACAACGCCGTGGCCGCTGTTCTGGGAAACGGCTGGTACAATGAGCAGTCCGTGGCGGTCTGGAATTTCCATGAGGCACGCTGGCGGAATCGTCCCCGCCTGCTATGTGAGTTACGTATTACCTATACGGATGGTACGACGGAGGTGATTGGTTCGGACGAGACTTGGAAGACTTCCACCGGGGCCTATACCTATAATAATATATACAGCGGCGATAAATTCGATGCCCGGCTGGAAGAGGCCGGATGGAAAACCGCTCATTTCGACGATAGTAAATGGGAAGCGGCACTTCCGGCGCAGGCTCCGGCACCTCTGTTGGTAGCCCAGCAAATGCCGGGAATCCGTATCACGGAAGAGGTGAGGCCCGTGTCTATGAAACGTTTCTCCGATCAGTTATACGTATATTCTTTCCCGAAGAACATGTCCGGCCTTTGCCGCTTGAAGGTGAAAGGTGAGGCGGGAACCCGTATCACGTTAAAACATGGTGAGTTGTTGAAGACAGACGGTCGCTTGGAGCAAGGCAATATCAATGTATATTATCATCCGGTCAAACCGGACGAGGTATTCCAGATGGATGTCTTTACCTTGAAAGGTACGGGAGAGGAGGAGATCTTCATGCCTTCCTTCTCTTATCACGGTTTCCAATACGTGGAGGTGGAGAGTAGCCGTCCCGTTACTTTAACGGAAGAGAACTTGACCGGCTTGTTTATGCATACCGATGTCCGTCCGTCCGGTTCCTTCGCTTGTTCGAATCCTCTATTGAATAAGATATGGGAGGCTACGATGCAGGCTTACCGCAGTAACCTGCACAGTATCCCGACCGATTGTCCGCAACGGGAGAAGAATGGCTGGACAGCCGATGCACATATTGCGATCGACCTCGGTTTGCTGGGCTTCGATGGTATCACGCTTTATGAGAAATGGATGGATGACATTATCGACAACCAGCGTGAGGCGGGTGAGATCTCCGGTATCATCCCTTCCAGCGGTTGGGGATATGGCGAGTGGCCGGGTCCGGTTTGGGACGCTGTCATGTTTATCATCCCGAACGCCTTGTATGATTATTATGGCGAGTCTCGTAGTATAGAGCGCTTATATCCTACGATGTTGCGGTATCTGGATTATTTGAAGACGAAAGAGAAAGACGGTTACTTGCCTTTTGGCTTGGGTGACTGGGTGTATTGGAAAGCTACGACGAATAATGAATATACCTCTACCGCCTACTATTATCTGGATTATAAGTTGATGGCTCGCTTCGCCTCTTTGCTGGGCAAGGACGCCGCTCCTTATCAAGAGAAAGCGAATACCCTCAAATCCTTGATCAACCGGAAGTTCTTCAACGCCGAGACCGGTGTGTATGCCGAAGGGACCCAAACGGCGCAAGCCTTGGCCTTGTATCTGGGACTTGTACCGGAAGGAAAGGAACAACTTGTGGCGGATAAGCTGCGTGAGGTGGTAGCGGGAAATAACTATTTCTTGGATTTTGGTCTATTAGGCAGTAAGACCGTTCCGGCCATGCTTACGAAATATGGCTATATCGAGGATGCCATGAAGATGATCACGAAGACCGGGGCACCTTCTTGGGGATATTGGGTAGAGACGATGGGTTACTCCACATTGCCGGAGACGTGGACACTTAGTCCGAAGTTTGCCGACGCTTCCTTGAACCATGTCTTTATGGGAGATGTCTCCGCTTGGATGATGAACCAGCTGGCCGGTATCAATCATGACGACTCGGCTCCGGGCTTCCGTCATATCCGTATCACGCCTCATTTCGTGAAAGAACTGGATTGGGCGAAAGGTGAGTACCATTCCGTACGCGGCCGTATCGCCAGCGAATGGAAACGGGAGGGGGATAAGGTTATGCTTACCGTGACGATTCCGGCTGATTGCTCCGCCGATATCGTGGTAGGCGATCAGACCGAGACCGTATCCGCCGGTACGCATACGTTTTCATATCCGGTGTGATAAGAACCGTATGACTTTAGTAAGCCGGTAATGACATCGCCTATATTGGCTTATTTTACCTAGTTGTAGAGACGGGGCGTGCCCCGTCTCACCATAGACTGATAGTATTTAAGTTGCCATTTAGCTGGGATGAGACGGGGCACGCCCCGTCTCTACAACTGGGGATTTCGAAAGCAAATAATTGAGAACCTTAAAGATTAAACGTATGAACAAGCTACTTCTTGCTCTTCTATTGTTTCTCCTATCTTTCAGCTGGATAAAAGTGACTGCCTCGGACAGTTGTCCCGCTTCCTTCCCTTGGAAAGCCCAATGGATCAATACCGAGCGTTGCCAAAGCGCTACGAATACTTGGTTGATCTACCGTAAATCATTCGGCGTGACGGATGTCCCGAATCAACTCATCGCCCGTATCGCCGCCGATTCCAAGTATTGGCTTTGGATCAACGACCAACTGGTTATCTTCGAGGGTGGCTTGAAAAGAGGACCTTCTCCTTCCGGGACTTATTACGATCCGGTAGATATCGCCCCTTACCTGACAAAAGGCTCGAACACCATCGCTATCTTGCTCTGGCATTTCGGGAAAGACGGTTTCAGTCATATCAACAGCGGGAAAGCGGCTTTGTTATTCGAGGCGATCGCCCCGGGGTTGGAGATCGTCTCCGACGCGAGCTGGCAGTGCGCCTTGTATGAGGCCTATCAAAATACCGAGGCCCCTTTCCCGAATTACCGTATGCCGGAGAGTAATATCCGCTTCGATGCCCGTCAAGCGATAACAAACTGGAACCGTACGAGTTTCGAAGGTTCCCTTCCGGGGGCGGTCTGCGTCGGTAAGGCGGGGAAAGCTCCTTTCGGGGAGCTGGTGGAACGTCCGATACCCCAGTGGAAAAACAGCGGCCTGTTATCCTATGTATCCGTCCGGGAATCCTTGAGAGGCGATACCCTGTTCTGTCGTTTGCCCTATAATGCCCAGATCACTCCGTATCTAAAAGTAGAGGCGGAGGCCGGGAAGACTATCCACATCCGGATGGATAATTACGAGGGAGGAAGCGAGCGCAACGTACGTGCCGAATATATCACCCGTGAGGGTGAGCAGGAATACGAAAGCTATGGCTGGATGAACGGCCATGAGGTCTATTACATCATCCCCGAGGGCGTGAAGGTGCTGGATGTGAAATACCGTGAGACCGGTTACAACACGGACCTCGCAGGCTCTTTCCATTGTGACGACCCGTTCTACGACGAGCTTTGGCAACGTTCTGCCCGTACCTTATACATAACGATGCGTGACAACTATATGGACTGTCCCGACCGTGAACGTGCCCAATGGTGGGGCGACGAGGTGAATGAGCTAGGCGAGGCTTTCTACGCCCTTTCTCCGTCCGGGCAGAAACTAGCCGTAAAAGGCATCCATGAATTAATGAATTGGCAGCGGGAGGACGGAACGCTCTACGCTCCGGTTCCGGCGGGTAATTGGGATAAGGAGCTTCCTTTACAGATGTTGGCGTCTATCGGTTGGTACGGTTTTTATACGCAATATTATTATAGTGCCGACAGTAGTTTCGTACCGATGATATACGACCGGATGCGCCGTTACCTGCACGAGGTTTGGCAAGTCGATAAGAGTGGCTTGGTGATCGAGCGTCAAGGTGCTTGGAGCTGGGGCGACTGGGGCGAGCATGTCGATATGGGCGTATTGACCAACTGCTGGTATTATCTGGCCTTGAAAGCGGAGCGAGCCTTCGCCCTGCAACTCGGCAAGGATAAGGATGCCGATGAGATCTCCCGGATGATGCGTAGCATAGAACGTTGTTTCGACACGAAGTTCTGGACGGGTTCCGCCTATCGCTCCCCCGGCTATAAAGGGGAGACGGACGATCGCTCCCAAGCCATGGCGGTTGTTTCCGGGCTGGCCTCGAAAGATAAGTATCCGGCACTGACGAAGGTACTTAAAAAGGAGTATCACGCCAGCCCTTATATGGAGAAGTATGTCCTAGAGGCCCTTTTCCAGATGGGCGAGCCGACGTTTGCCTTGGAACGGATGAAGCAACGTTACACCCGTATGCTGGATTATGCTGAATACACGACCTTGTTCGAGGGATGGGGCATCGGAGCCGAGGGCTTCGGTGGCGGCACGATCAATCACGCTTGGAGCGGTGGCCCGCTTACCTTATTGAGCCAGAAGGTCTGTGGTATCGAGCCAACCTCTCCCGGCTTCCGTACCTTTAAGATCACGCCTCAACTGGGTTCCTTATCGGAAGCCTCTGCCTGCCTAGAGACTCATTATGGAACCATCCAAGTAAGTATCAAGAAGAAAGGCAAGCGATTGAAGTTCGATCTCCAAATCCCGGAAGGCACCTCCGCCGAACTGATAAGACCGAACGGCACTCGCAAGCATCTCGGCCCGGGGCACCATTGGGTGGATTAGTAATCTGTGTGTTTGTTATGTTTCTCAAAAACAGAAGCAAAGAATAAATATTTTGGTAAAGAACGGAATTTATCCTACATTTGTAATATATAAGTATTATATCGAAGGATATGGAAAAAGAGAAAAATAGCAAGATTACCAGAGAAGAGGCTTTGCGTCGGTTGGAGACCGCACGGAAGCTGAAGCGAGAGTATGTAGCTAAACTGGAAAAAGAGATGAAAGAAGAGTTTAAGAAACGTACAGGGCAAGAAGCTACTTATTTTGAAGTATGGTAAGCCTTAACCTTAAACGTATAAATTCTAATTCTCCTTATGCGGTAACAGCTCTTAGGGATTCTATGTGTTTCCGGTTTGTTACGGACTTTGGTGTGATTTATTATGTCAGTTTTCTCGAGGACGAATTGATGCTTAGTGATGAATCCTATCAATTTATTATTGCTAATACGAATAATAGAAAGTCTCCTCGTGATTCTAAGTTGAGGCGGGCGATAATGGCGATAGTCTATGAGTTTTTCGAATGTTCTAATACAACTCTGTTGTATATTTGTGAGACAGGAGATAGCAAGCAGAGTATGCGCAATCGCCTTTTTGAGTTTTGGTTTCATTCCTCGCCGCGTAAATCTGATTTCGCTTTCATGTCTGCGGACATCCGAGATGCGGATGGGATACAGAATTATACGGCGATTATTATTCGACTCGATAATCCCAATTTGAAGTCTATAGTCGCGGAGTTTACTGAAACAATACAAATGCTTAGTCAAAAGCCGGAGTAAAATGTATGTATTTTCTCCGACCCGGGACACCATCAAGTGGATTAGTGATCGCCCTCTGTTTTCTTGCGGACATACACCCGGTGGCTTCCATAACCCGATAGGGTGATTCCACTCGTCGGGTCGCTACTGAGGCGTAGTAGCTCACGGTTTGCGCTACTACGTTTTAGTCCGGTGACAGCCATGTAGTCTTGTATGCGCAAGAATGGGTGTTCATCAAGGTAATCCAATGCCCGTGTCCGGCGTTCCTCTTCGGTGAAGGGCGATTTCCGGACACGGCTGATACCTCCCCGTCTTAAATCGCAACGCAGGTTAGTCTCCCGTATCAGTTCCTTGTCGGCCCGGTAGTTGATACCATTCACCTCGATACTCCGTGCGTTACGCTTCGGTTCGTCACCATCCAGCGAGTCGATCTCCTTGTCCTTCGCTACGCCTAGGCGGGGCGTGAACGTACCGATGCCATCCAACGTGACCGACTGCCCTTCCGCCATGCAATAGGCCAGATGTTCCGCTACTGTCGTCATCACCTGTATTACGCTACCCCTGCTCAAGCCCGATCCGGGGTAGGTGATCCGTTCCACGAAATCCTCCATGTCCATGTTCCGTTGTATCTTCATCCGATAATACACAGGCTTTTCCCCCGTCCCGTTCAGGTCGCACATCTCTTGCTTGATATATTCTGCCATAACTGCTACTAGGTATAATTGTTCGTATCTTCAAGTTAAAAACATTCTTCTTACTATATACAAATATACTTACTACTTGATCTATTTCCAAATTATCACCGTGGAATATATAGACCACGTCATGATTTGTATATTCCCCGTCTTGATCTGTACAGACCACGTCGTGGTTTGTAGAATTATACAGTATGCGAACAAGAATCCATAAGCTATCGAGCAAGAATTCATATAGGAGTAGAGCGTTTTTTGCTTAGGGGAGTAGAGGGTAGACAGGAAGGTAAAAGAACGTATGCCGCGTAAAAATGTACGTCCGTATACCTTATATCCGCGTATTTATGTATATTTGTATGGCGAATTGGTGCTGAAAAATGTGATGATTAGCTATATTTATCTGCGTAAAAATGTTGTATTCATATGGAAAGAACTGTTTTAAAGGAACTTATTGAATGGAAAGAAAGAGCGGACAGAAAACCTCTTATCCTTAATGGTGCCAGACAAGTGGGCAAGACTTGGTTACTCCATGAGTTTGCCAGGCTTGAATATAAGAAAGAGGCTTATGTCGTATGTCGTAAGAACAATCTTGCCCGGCAGCTTTTTACGCAGGACTTTGATGTGGAAAGAATTTTGCGTGGTCTCCGTGCTATGACTTCGGTGGATATTACTCCGGGTGATACGCTCGTCATTTTGGATGAGGTACAAGATATCCCGGAGGTATTGGAGGCGTTGAAGTATTTTAAGGAGGAAGCTCCGGACTACCATATCGCGGTGGCGGGTTCGCTTTTGGGAATTTCTTTGCATGAGAATATATCATATCCGGTAGGCAAGGTTAATGTCATCAACCTGTATCCTATGAGTTTCGAGGAGTTTCTTATGGCGAAAGGAGAGAAAGAGGCCTGTAAACTACTTATGAGCCGTGACTATGGGATGATGAGTCTGTTGCATGAGAAGTATGTGGATCTTCTCCGCCAGTATTATTATGTGGGAGGCATGCCGGAGGCTGTTTCCAAATACGTGGAGACCGGAGCTTTACGGGAGGTAAGGCGTATCCAGCAGGAGATTCTCCAAGGTTACGATCTTGATTTCTCGAAACATGCGCCCAAAGAGCAAGTGCCGCGTATCCGGATGGTTTGGAACAGTGTGCCTTCTCAATTATTCAAGGAGAATAAGAAGTTTATCTATGGCGCTTTACGTAAAGGCGCGAGGGCCAACGACTTTGAGCTTTCCATACAATGGCTTGTCAATGCGGGTTTGTTGTATAAGGTACCTCGATGCGCGAAACCCGAGTTGCCGCTCGCCGTGTACGAGGACTTATCGGCTTTCAAGCTTTATATGGTAGACCTTGGCTTGATGGGAGCGATGGTCCAGACCGATCCTGCGCAAGTCTTGATAAAGAATGATATATTCAAGGAGTATAAGGGTGGACTAACTGAGCAATACGTTTTGCAACAGATGAAAAGCAAAGGCGTGTCTCCCATTTATTATCATACGGCGGACAATTCACGCCTAGAGCTTGATTTCATCATCCAACGGGGAGCGGAAATGATCCCGATAGAAGTGAAGGCCGAAGGAAATGTCCGGCCTAATTCCTTGATGAACTTATTGGACAAGGTACCAAGCCTGCATGCGGAGCGATATTCCATGCTGCCTTACAAGGAGCAAGGCAACCTGACGAATATTCCTCTTTATGCGGTATGAAATAGCAAAGGGCTGATCCCGGTTATCATCATCGCCTACACCCAAGGCGATGACGATACGGGAAAGCATTATCTACTTGCCTTTCTGTCGCTTGGTGACTGAGAATTTAGAGTATTTCTCATATTTGGAGCCTTTGGAGAATATATCTGGCATATGTCTCGCCGCAAACCGTAACTTCTCCTCATCCGTATGGAAATCCTTTCCTTCGCAATATTTCTCTATGTCTTTGGCAGCCTCAAGAAAAGCGTCCTTTTGGGATTCGGTCACGATCGGTAGCTCCGTTGAGTCCGCCTCTATTGCGTTTCTCGGATCTGCCGGTGCGATCATAAAGATCTTTTCGTTACATTCCCCCATCTTGATGTGAAACTGCACGTATTGCTCATCGGTAAGCTCAAGGAAATCTTCTTCTTTAAGGATAAATCCATATTGGAATGTTAACTGCATGGCCTGCCCGCCCCAACCGAATAGTAAATCAAAAATATCCATAGCGTAAATTTTTATAAAGTTATTAATGTTCTAGTATGAAACCTAGGCTAAGGTTTGGGGCAAAGGTAATAGATATTTTGTTTGATAAGGCGTATTTGTGGGTATTTGTAGGGGGGAGATGATGGAAATTCGCTATATTTGTGATGTTTCCATCATGTTGAAGCCGTTTGTTTTTAGGTGTGGTGGGATGGTCGTAACATAATGTTTATCTTTATGAAGGGAATAATCCCATTGCATAAGCTTCGTACTTGTAATAAGGTAATGAAATGGGTTATTTGTCCGAATACGATTATTTTGAATTTTGTATTTATTTAAAATGTGATAGAAGTGGTGTATTATGAAGATGTTATATCCATCTAAAGAACAATGGCAGGGCATTATCCAAGAGGGTAAATTTGTAATAGATGAATGCCCTAATCTACATTTGTTACCATGTAATATAAGCCAGAATGGGGAAAGATCTGTAGTTTTTAAGATGCAGGATAGCTGTAATGGTAAATATTACGCATTGAAATGCTATATTTCTGATACTATTAATAGGGCAATAAACAAGGGAGATGAGATTGATGAAAAACTATTAATGATAAGAAAAGAAAATTATAACTCTTATGTGAGTTATTTTGAGTACAATGAGCAACCTTCATATCTTGTGGATTTTAGATATGTGACAATTACAATTGATTCAATTATATATAAAGGGAATGTCCCGGCTGTATTAATGGATTGGATTGAGGGAGTAACGCTTGGTGATTGTCTGAAAACGCTAAATGTATGGATTCCGAATCATTTAGAAAAGTTGAATATTATCTATTTGAGGTTTATACAAGTTGTGTCTGATTTATTTACAAAAGATTTTATTCATGGTAATTTATCTTTCGATAATATTATAGTTCAAGAGGATAATGATATAAGATTGGTTGATTATGATAATTTGCATATGCCATTTAAAGGTGAGCAACAGAGATATTTTAGTGTTGCTGGGATATGTAAGTTTTTTTTAACAGCGGAAGAAAGTGATAAATATGAAATTTATTTTGATTTGCTATTTATTATTAAGGCAGTTGTCTATTTAAAATGTAAATTATTAAATAAGGATGTTTCTCTGTTTGAAGAACAAGTTTTGAACGGAATCTATTGTAAAAAAATCGGTATAAGCGATGAGCTATTATTGTTGTATGGGAATATTGATGTGAAAGTTTTAATGACTTTATATTATAAGATTATATATGAACAGGATGTAAATTCTGTATTGTTTGTATCAGCAGCATTAGGTGTAAATTTAGAGAAGATACAACTTATAGACAATTATAAAGCGTTAGACAGAGAGTCTGATTTTTTGAAAAATATATGTCTTACTCAGAAATTCTCTTTTCAAGAACTTTCAATTTATAAAAAAATACTCGATTGGAGTGAGATTAGTAAAAATAAACATATAGAGTGGAATGATAAGACGATAAATGCTCTAAAAGACTGTATTGATTGGCCAATATTTGTACAAGAGCAAGATCTTTGTTTTCTTTCTGAAAAAAGGAAGAGCTTTTTGAAATTAGGATGTTTGTGGGTTGATAGATATTTTAAGGCTCTTGATCTTTGGTATTTTGAACATGGTAAAGAAAGTATAGATGCTCCTTATTTAAAGCGAGAGATGTTTTGTTGGTTTTGGAACTTTATAACAGAACGGTTTGATGAAGAAGGTGACTATTGTTATTCTATTAATGCAATAAAACCAATACTCTGTAAATATTGGATTAATGCATCTATGAATTATAGAGAGTGGTATTTAAAGCGTGTAAATAAAGAAAAATTCTATCTGCCAGTTGAATTTATAGTGGCTTTTTCAATTGATGATCTAATTCCTATTATTCCTGCACCAAATGATAGTTTTAATTTATCTAAAATAAAGCCATCTTGCTTACCTTTAAATAATTTTTCAGATGACTTATTTAAACCTTTAGATGACATACCTAGTCCTTTAGATGATATGTGTGATGATTTAGTGGAATATTATGATCAAAAATGGAAATTTATTGAAGTTAAAGGTGTCGTTAAATACTATGGCGATGGTGGTGGGGCAGATGGTGAATGCTATAAAGCTATAGAAAGTGAAAGTGTAAATAAATTAATTGTTAGTTATCTATGTCTAGATGAACAAGTGCATGTTAATTATGAATTAGTCCGTTTTTGGATGGAACAAAAAACTTTAGATGTTTTTTGTTGGAAAAATTTATCGGCGAATAGAATGTTTATCAAGACGGAAGATATAATAAATATATTTTCGGATTACTGGGATTGGTCTATCCTTTGTGATAGTGATAATATACCACAAGATATTTGGTCTATATATTTCTTGGAAAATTATGAAGCTCAATTAGATTGGGATATTTTGAGTGATAAAGAACAGATTGGAAATCTCTTGTGGAATAAAGCTTTAATAAATAGATTTAAAAATAAATGGAATTGGCATATTTTGTGTAATAATCGTTCAGAATATTTGTGGACAGATGAGTTATATCAAATTTTTAAAGAAAAATGGGATGAACAAGATCTATGCTATCCAATTAAATACAATATAATACAATGTCCCAATTTAGAGTTGTCTATTTCATATAAGGATAATATTAAAAATTTCCATGAAAATCTTTCTTTGATATTGACACATCGGGATGAAAATACATTTTGGGTAGATCTGAATGAGCTTTATAAAAAGATAAAGTGGGATTATTCATTGCTTTCTGTTTTAGAAAATTATTTTTCTCAAATAAAGTTATTTTTTTACGATGAAAATTTTTATCGCTTTTGTAAAGAAAATAATGAAATACCATGGAAATTGTCATGGATACTGCGCTTTAAGGAGAAAATAGAAGTGCATACATTGCGTTCAAATCCATATTTGCCACTAGCCCCTCAGTTACTAAAGGAGATGAATGAAAAATGTGGTAATGATTACGAATTTGTACAT
>UMLQ01034705.1_pt1 | contig 12606 bp, 13 predicted proteins | sample 1966631 | NCBI WGS metagenome assembly UMLQ01 (sample SAMEA4836206, study PRJEB28245) | human gut metagenome | biome: gut microbiome; material: fecal sample | place: Denmark | collected 2008 | reverse complement strand
TTTCTGCTCCTTTCTTATAGCTGTACGAAGCCTTGACCGAAAAGTTCATCGGGACACCAATTCACGTTGAAGTCCGACTCACCAATGCAGTCACAATGACCGGACAGGAAGTCGGGATCCCGCTGCTCGCGCATCATCATATATGCAACCTCTTCAGGTGTTGCTTTGACCGTTTCGCCTTCGCCGTAGAGGAAGGCTTGCGCTCTGACGTTTACAACGGTGTCTTCTGTGATTTCATCGAGGAACTCATGATATGCGGTCCAGCCTTCGAGATCATCGGTCTCCTGAGGAAAGCCGCCGACAAGGAATTCGGATTCATTGTAATCATCACGCATGGTGACCTTGGAGAATAGGATTGCCATTACTCGATACCTCCCATCTTCTGATCGCTGAGATACTCATCGAACTCGTCGCCGTTCAGCATGAACCAATCATCACCGCCGTGCCAGAAGCTGACGTACATATCGCCGTCCTCCACGCGAATGGATCGCTGTTCCAAGCCTTCGCCGTAGCCGTCCGAGCATTGACCCTCGAGCCAATCCTTGAATTCTGCTTCCTCATCAGCAGTGAAGGGAGCAGTAAGCTCGGCGCGAATGCATCCGTAAAGAACACCATCAACGTTCTGCGTACTGAAGTGTACCTCCTTAAGCTTTCCGACAGCACCGTTGCTACCGTCGAAGTAAGCTGCGAGATTATCTTCGTCCCGAGCATCTTCCAAACGGATCAGATCACGGATTCGTTCCTCGTAAGGAGCAAGATAACTGCCGTCATACTCGTCGGGATATTCTTCCATGTTGCCGTATTCATCACGGCTGTACACGTTTGCCACCAACGGGCAGTAGAAGTATTCGGTGGTGTCTTCCATACGGCTCTCGAGCATGAACTTATCAAACTCAGCGATGGAGGAGACCTTTCCGGACATCACGGCTTCCATAGCGTCCAGCCTGTTTTGGTAGGACAGATTCTGATAGAACTCACACATGGTGTTCACGAGGGAAAGCGTATCTGTGGGAGAGATCAACAGGGCGAGCCTTTTCTCAAACTCGTTGTTTCCGATGATCTTCACCTTGATCGGTTCTTCCTCTTCATCCATGCATTTGATTTCATGTGCCGGCTTTCTGATGCCGATGGAGCCGAGGTGGTCAGCCATAAGGTAACGTTTGCACGGGAATTCCATGACTAAGGTGTTGCCTTCGTTTTCGATAATTGCTGTAAACATTGCCTTTTCCTTTCTTTCGTATTTCGCTCTCACATACTTGAAATTTTCGTTTTTTTATGGTATAATGAGGGCAATAAAAAAGCCCTTTCGAAGATGTTTCCACCATCAAAAGGGTTATGTATTTGTGGTTTGACCACAATTTGACCAGTATTGAATAAACTATGAACTCGCACTCGGATGACCAGTTTTGACCACAATTTTGACCAGTTTGCCCGATGTAACACACGGAATTAACGGAAATATCGGAAAGAAATAGCCCCGAAAACCGTAAAAAACGGGTCAAAAAGAGCGTTTACCAAGCAAAATAAACTATAATTTTTGTTTGGGATGCGGGGATCGCACGTTCGAGTCGTGTCACTCCGACCATTTTAGCGGTTTTGACCGCAAAAGTCGAATCCGCAAAGTAGTGTTACTTTGCGGATTTTTTATTGGAGGCAGCAAATGAAATGTCAGGTATGCGGTTCGGAAAGTGGAAAATACCCATTGTGCAGAGTCTGCAATATCAAAAAAGAGCAAGGAGATATTATTAAATGCCCTTCTTGCGGACGATGGCATTATGTCAATCAGCTATGTACAGCATCGATATCTCATTCAGATGACCAAAGCTATCTATATGAAAAAAAGCAATCTTTAATAAGCAAATCCGAACAGGCTTTTTTTGCGGCAATAAAAGAATCTTTGCCTCCCGATTATTATGTGTTTCCGCAAATAAATCTTGCCTCATTTATTGAGAAAAACGACAATTCAAGGTATCACAATGAGCTGTTTCGTAATGTGGATTTTCTGATAACAAGCAGCACTTATAATCCATTGGTAGTGATAGAAATTAATGATATGACACATATGGATGCGGAACGTAAGGAACGTGACACAAAAGTTGGAAAAATATGTGACGAAGCAGGTGTTAGGCGCATAACTTTTTGGACATCCTATGGAGTAAACAACACCTATATAAAAGAAAAAATAGCTGAAGCTATATCTTCGCCAGTTAATCGTATACATCATTTTTCTATAAATCAACCCGTTGGTGATACCAACACAATTCCCGATGGTAGCCGAAAAAAAGTGAAAAAACGCGGCTGCTATATCGCAACTTGCGTATACAAATCCTACGATTGCGCGGAAGTTTGGACGCTTCGAAGATTCCGTGATAACACTTTGAGCCAAATATGGTACGGCAGATTATTTATTCGGATATACTATGCAGTCAGCCCGATTCTTGTTAAATGGTTTGGGAAGGCAAAATGGTTTGAAAGATTCTGGAAACGCATATTGAACAAACTGGTGAAGGAGTTACAGAGTAGAGGCCTTAGTAATGAACCATATATCGATCCAAATTAATATCGTTTTTCAAAAATCGGCCGAAAGCGAGCCAAAAAGGTTCGATTTCGGCTGAGAAGCATTCACTATAATAATTTTGTCACCGGAGGCTGTGTACCGTAGTACCGTAATGCCGGATTAGGTGTCCAAGTGAGCTTGGGTTATTGTTGTTCAATAGCCGAGGCTCTATTTTTTAGTTTTGGAGGTTTTTATGAAAAACACGAGAGTCACTCTTGTCCCGCTTGAAGCGGACGACCGCGAGCAATTTATACTTGATAATCAATGGGCGTTCAAGTACGGTGCAATGGAGGAGTTTGGAGAGCGTGATAATCATCTTGATTTTGACGGCGAGATCATATCTCGCAAAACAATTGAACGCAGCATTGATTCTCCCGACAGCGAAACGTACCGTATAGTTGTTGAGGGAAGGAAGGTTGGCGGAGTCATCCTGAAGATCAATAAAGAGACCAACCGCAACGAATTGGAGATCCTTTTCGTTTCACCCGAAGAGCATACCAAAGGCATCGGCTATGGTGCGTGGTTGGCGATTGAGGCTCTGCACCCAGAAACTGTCGTTTGGGAGACCTTTACGCCCTATTTTGAAACGCGCAACATACACTTCTATGTGAACAAGTGCGGTTTTCAGATCGATCAGTTTTGGTGCGAGTATTTCAAACCCGATCACGAAATGCCGGATGATGAAGAACATGATCCCGATGAGGGGCCTGATGAAATGTTCAGATTCATCAAGGTGATGAAACCGTAAAAATCCTTTTCTTTGCTTTCCGAGGCGCAAGTTTTGAGGGCTGACCGTTTGCTTTGGTCAGCCCTCGCTCTACATCATCCCGACAAATTGATATTTGATGATTTACTTAACTGCTTTAATCGTATATGTTGCTCCCCAATTATTTAACACAACAACTGATGAAAAACCTGCTTCAACAAGAGCTTCGCTTTCGTGCTTCACAGTAAGAGGTATGTCGTAATGGTAGAATTCATCATCAGTAATTCCTTGTTCTGCTTTCAATGCTAACAAATTTCGTCTGTGCATCTGTTCTTCATCATCGGATAATGAAAAATAATCCGTAAGGATAAAATATCCCTTATCCTTTAATGCCTTATGTAGTTTGGAGTATAACTTGATCTTTTCTCCTTTTGTGAAATGATGAAGACTCTCCACCGACACGGCTGCATCGAATACCTCCTCGCCAAAAGGCACATCAAAATACGAGCCGAGCATCAAGGTTATATCCTTGTTCGCAAATTTTCGCTTGAGTTCGGCTAACATTCCTTGTGAAAGGTCTATTCCCGTAACCATTGCTGACGGATTCAAAAGGTAGTATTCTTGAAGTTCCAATCCCGTGCCACAGCCCAAATCAAGCACGTGGCAGTTTTCGGTGGTGGGCAATTGCTTTGCAGTAAAGGGATAGAATTCGTTTGCGGATTCGATGTTAGTCATCATATGCTCATCATATCCATCAAGTCTTGCTTCGAAGAAATCACTCATTTTTTCAAGCATCATAACCTCCGTCAAATTCCCATTTATCGATGAGAATATTATATCATATTTCTATGAACTTTTCAAGCGATTAGGCTTTTCTTTGGTTCCTCCGGCACAATTTTTGTGGGGCGACCGTTCGTGGTCGCCCCTTTGTGCGTTATGCGTTCTTCGCTTGTTTTTTCATTTCTGCGATTTCCGCTTTCATAGTTTTTATCAGCTCGGCGAGTTTTTCTTCACATTCCTCTCGTGTTTTGGCGTACACGTTTTTGGATATGCGTTTTCCGTTGACTCTTGGCGTGAATCGTCCTTCGTAGAGATGGTCGTTTATCATCGTCACGCAACCAGTTCCGGGCTTGCGAATCTTGCCCTTGTACGGCTCAAATTTCGGCTTCGGTGTGGCAGTTGCCTGTGCCTGTTCACTTGCCTTGGGTGGCTCCACGCTTTGCGTGAATTCGGGCATCTGCGCGTCTGTACCGCCGATTTCTCGGTCGATTTTGACCGCTGCTTGTCTCTGCATCGTATCGGTGATATGACTATAAATGTTGAGTGTGGTCTCGGCGCTGATGTGTCCTATCATAGCGGAGAGCGTTTTAATATCCATACCGTTTTCGAGTGCCATTGTAGCGAAGGTGTGGCGTAGGTCGTGGAATCGGACTTTCTTACATTGCGCCCGCTGCAATATCTTTTGAAATCTTCCATAGAGTGAGTCGGGATTTCTCGGTTCGCCTTCCTTCACGGGTGATGGAAATACCCAATCACAGGTGGCGTTTTTATTAAGCTCCGCAAGAATTTCTACCATGCCGGGCGGCAGAAGTATCGTTCGGATCGAAGACTTAGTCTTGGGCTTGGATATCAGCGCCTGTGTACCTTTCTTTACCACCTGACGCCTGATGTGAAGCTCGCCTGTATCAAGGTTGACATCTTTCCATTGAAGGCCGAGTATCTCCCCACGGCGCATTCCCGTGGTCAGCTCGAGGAGGAAGAACTCGTAGTATCCTTCCTCGTGCGCTTGGATCAGAAATCGTCTGATCTCGTCCTGTGTCAGCACCTGCATTTCTTTTGCCTTTTTGGGTGGCAGTCTGCAACCGATTGCAGGATTGGTTGTGATCAGACCTTCCGTCACTGCCTTTTCCAGTGCGGTTCGACAGGTGGTATGGCAGGAGCGCACCATTCTGTCGGACAAGCCCTCGCCGTAATATTCTACAAGTCTGCGTCTGCCCCCTTTCTTCAGCCTCGCGTAGAATTGTTGCAGATCGTTCTGCCTTCCCAGCGACCGTCTTTGCGAAGGAATATACTCCCTTCCCCATATTTTCTTTTTGCCATTGATTACTCCTTAATCATAATATTCTGCATAATATTGCCCACAATATTTGAGGCCGCTTTCTGCATATCACTTGTAACGTGGGTATAGGTATCAAGCGTGAAACTGGCGTTCGTGTGTCCGAGAATGCCTACAAGCGTTTTGGGATCGACTCCGCCGTGTGTTGCATGCGTGGCAAAGGTGTGGCGTAGGTCGTGAAATCGGATCAGCGGAAGTCCATCATGTTTCAGTATGATCTTTAGCTTTCGGTAGGCGGTGGCAGGGCTGATTGGCTGTTCAGGATACATGAAATTCGGGAACACCCATTCGGTGATTGCCCTCTGTTTGCGGTTTTGAAGCACCTCTGCCACGCTCGGCGGCATCAGAATACTGCGGACTCCGGTTTCGGTTTTGGTCTCGCCGATGCTGACACCGCTGCCCTTTTTGACCGACACCGACCGCTTGACTTGGAGCTTGTTTTCCTCGAAGTTGATGTCCTGCCACTTAAGACCGCAGATCTCACCTCGGCGTAGTCCCGTCATGACCTCCACGTAGAAGAAGTCGCACCAGTACTCATGCCCGTTGATGGCTTCAAGGAAGGTTTCCAGCTGACTGTCGCCGAGTATTTGTTTTTTGGGATAGTTGCACTTAGGAACGATTGTTCCGTTCGTCGGATTCTTTACCAGAAGTCTCTCCCTGACGGCAACGTCAAAGGCTCCGTGAAGCATCATGTGTACCCCTCTGACCATGCTGTCGGCAAGTGTCTTGCCGTGGATCGGATGCTCACGGACGCGCCCTTCCTTCTTGATTTTATTATAGAATTTCTGCATATCGGCCGTGGTCAGCGACGCAATTTGTTTGCCACCAATGAAGGGCTTGACCTGATTTTTTACCATAGCCCGATAGGAATCCAGCGTGCTTTCACGGATGGTGAATATCATATACTCGTCAAGCCATTTGTCCAGCCACTCGCCGAGAGTCATTCGACAGTCCTCGGTGAGATCAACGTCACGGTACAGCTCTATGAGATGATGCAGTTCCTTCAACGCGCTTTTCTGCGTTTTTGCGAATGCTGACTTGTACATGGGCGAGCCGTCATTCTTGTGCCCGACAATGATTCGGGCTTCCCACCGCCCATCGATACGCTTGCGTATCGTACCGTCACCCTGCGGTCTGCGTTTTGCCATTATAAATCACTTCCTTTCTGTGAATTTCTCTGTATCCCAAACATATCACATGTTCGAGACAATATCCAGCGTTTTTTCGAATAGTTATCAAATTGTTATCAAAGCTCCTTTCGGTTAATACATAATAATTCCTTGCCTCTTGGCTTGGTTCTCACGGCGTTGATAGACCTCGTTTGCCTCATCGCAGAGGATGAGCTTCTCGTCATCGTCGGCATCCTTCATGGCAGTTTGCATCGCAATGATCTTGGCGTGAGCCTTCTTGACCGCCTTTATAATATTCTGCTTCTTGTGGGTATCGTTTGCGCCTGCATCGCTTGCATCAAGCTCAAAGAGATCTGACAGAGAGAGCGTCTTTGTGTAAGCTGCTCTGCCGGGGAAGGCGGCTACCGCGTCGTGAACGAAGGACATGGGGGCTTCGAGCTTGGCGGTGTTTTCGCCAACGTCCGCACTCTCATCCCCAACGATATACTTGTAGAACGCAGGGAGATTACCACCATTCTTCTTTTTGTAGTTCTGACGGTAATGGCGCAGGCGTGAGAGCACCTTGGTGGAATCGGCAGAATACAAACGCTTCGCCTTATCGATCTCCATGCCCGACAGCACGGCGAGGACGCAGATGTCGTGATAGATGTCCATAGGGTGATGTTCGCCCCGCTCGGTGAAGAGTCCATCCCACAGTAAGCAGTTGAGGAACTGGGAGAGGTTGACGATCTCTCCAATCTTGTTCTTGGCGATGGTCTGATCAAGCTTTGCAAGGCTTCTCGGAGTGTTCCCATATTCGGATCTGCCGATAGGATCCACCTTGCAAACGGGAACTTTCAGAAGTTCATAACCGGTAATCGCGCCGTTTACCAGCCACTTGTCGTTGGTAACAAGCATGGAGTCGGAATCGTAATCGCAACCGCCCAGCCTTTGCTGTATATTACAGAGGCGCAATATTTGAGGGTTTAGCCGAGTTGCTCCTATCTGCCGTGAACGTATCAAAGCGACACTTTGTCGCTTTGATCTCTGTTTTCAAGTCCTCAAAATGAGGACTTGAAGCGCGTCCTTGATATTACGGTTCGTTTTCAAGGTTCAAAATGAGGCCTTGCTACGGGTTCAACGCCTCATTTTGAGGCGTTGAACCACAGAAGTCAGGAGCATTGTAGTTTAACCGACAAAATGTCGGCGAGAACATCCCTGCGAATCCTCTCTTTCATGTGATGTCTGTATTGTACATCAATAAAAGAGAGGTTTGGTCGCATGGCAGGCGACAAATTATTTACTCAAATCCGTGCTCCATTCTGCTTCCTTGAATCCAACAAGAACAAAACCGTCTCCAACGAGCAACGGACGCTTTACAAGCATACCATCGGTTGCAAGGAGTTTCAGCATTTCATCCTCACTCATTGAGGGCAACTTGTTTTTCAGGTCGAGGGATTTATAAAGCAGACCGCTGGTGTTAAAAAACTTTTTCAGTGGTAAGCCGCTATTCTTGTACCATTTTGTCAACTCATCAAGTGTAGGATTATTGAGCTTGATATCTCTAAGCTCATATTCGATTTTATTATCGTCGAGCCACTTCTTTGCCTTTTGACAAGTGGTGCATTTGGGGTAGCAGATAAATTTTAACATAGTCTAATCTCCTTTTATTCACAGACTTCAATGTAAAAACTTACAGGACGGAAACCATCGTTGCAAGAAATCATTGCAGATTTTTTGTTTTTCATCCACCCATCGTAAAAGTTCTCGCCACCGTGTGCAAGAGTCATAATGAACGGTGAAACGCTGTCCCACGCACTGTCACAAAAGCCATCTGGTTTTTGCCAACCTTCGCAGAAAAACACCTGACCTTCCTATAAGCCACAGGTGTGTTCGATAGGATTTTCATATTTGTCGATCAGATCGTCATACCGTGCCTTTCGCATCACTGTTATTTTTATCTTCTTCATCTCTACGCTCCTAACAGGCTCTGATCAAAAGCAAACAGCGCCTCATTAATTTCAAAAATATTATAATTGCCTTTGCTGATAAAGTATTCGATGATGATGTCAAACTTGTTGCTATGCGATAGTGCAAACCCTGCCTTGCGAAGCATATCCTCGGTTTCATCAAGTGAAAGCTCCAAGGAAATCGCAAAGGCAAGCGCGGTAGGTTTGCTCGGCTTGTAATTGACGTCACTGCGGATTTTTGAAAACAGTTTGCGGTCAATGTTCGCCTTCTTATAGCACTCGGTATCGGTCATCCCTTTTTCGTCGATCTTGCGCAGGAGCATCTGCGAAAAACTCTCGTCAATCTGCTTCAGCTTCGCATCCAGATCATCCTCAAGGGGCATCGCCTTGCAATCGCACGTTTCAAGGATATCATCTTCTGATTTCTTCCGTCTTTTGTGCGGAGCCATCGGTGGGAGTGCATTCATACGGATACGCTCGCGGCTGTAATCGGTATGCTCGTCCACATAATTGTCATCAATGTATTCGGCAATATCCGAGAACAGCTTCTCGCCGATCTGATACGACGCCTTGTCGAATATGACGATATAGACCGTCATTTCGTTTTCAAGAAGGAAGTCGCTGATGACGTCGATGGCAACCTTCAGAGCCTGATCCTTCGGATATCCGTACACGCCCGACGAGATAAGCGGGAAAGCCACCGTTTCACAGCCCCGCTCCTTCGCAAGCGCCAAAGACTCACGATAGCAGGATTCAAGCAAGGTCTTTTCGCCGTGTTTGCCGTCGTTATAGATAGGACCGACGGTATGTATGACATATTTCGCAGGCAGATTATATCCACCCGTGATCTTCACTCGGCCGGTCTTGCAACCGCCAAGCGTTTTGCACTCGGCAAGCAAGCCCGAACCTGCGGCACGGTGAATCGCACCGTCAACACCTCCGCCGCCAAGCAGTGACTCATTGGCGGCATTGACAATGGCATCTACCTTCATTTTTGTGATATCGTTTCGTACTATTTCAAGCGGCATAGGTGACTCCTTTCATTTGAGTTGTTTTGACTTTTTCTTTGTTGTTTTCGTCGCCTCAAAGCTCACGTTCACAAGGAACTTCACCACATCCTCGGGTGCATCGGGCAGTAGCACCGAGATCCAATGGAGCTTGTTCATGTGATAGGCAGGATAGACACCGTCCGCCACGCCAAAGGAGCCGAACATCTCGATCGGAAGCTTCAGATTGACAACGTCGATCATTTCGTCGCTGTCAAAACCAAACTTACACCTGGACACGCGCATCACAATGGCATACCATTTGCGGTTATCCACGTGCCTGAGCACCGCCGTTTCAAAATCCTCGTCAAACGGATAGTCCGGCGATGTACCGTATGTACCCGAGCAGTAGGAAAGGAAAGATTGTTTTGTCATTTCAAGTTGCTCCTTTTCATTGCAACTCATTTTGATTATATCGCCCAAATGGGCACGATGAGGTTATCCCTGTCAAATGCTCCAAACTGCTCTGCCATGCATAGAACAGCACCTGTGCCAAGTTGCAGAGGGGATTTATCAATCACGCCGAATGTGCGAATGATACGCTTGTCGGGAGTGGCAGTTTTTTTGATCTCCAGGGGGCAGAGCTTGCCGTCGCCCTCCATAATGACGTCGATCTCTTTGGCATCGCGGTCGCGGTAGAAGTACAGGTACGGCTCACGTCCTGCGTTCTGATATCCCTTCAGTATCTCGGATACCGTGAAGTTTTCGAGAAGAGCTCCGCTCATGGCACCACTTTCGGCAACCTCGGGACTTGACCACTTGGTAAGATAGCAGACGAGACCTGTATCGTAGAAATATACCTTGGGTGTCTTAATGGTACGCTTCAGCACGTTGTTGGAATAGGGATGCAGAAGGAAGATGATACCAAGCGTTTCAAGAATGTCTACCCATGCTTTGGCGGTAACCATATCGATTTCGGCGTCCTCAGCAAGTGCGTGGTAATTGAGCAATTGTGCGGTTCTGGCGGCTATTGCGGTAATAAAGCGATTGAATTTTAATGCGTCTACCGTTCCAGAAATATCGCGTACGTCGCGCTCTACATACGTGGATAGATAGGAGGAGTAATACATGTTGCGGTCGGCATACAGTCCCGAAACGATACCGGGCATGGATCCGCGCCAGATGCGCTCGAAGATGGTGGGAGTATCGACCGGAGCAATTTTTTTGCATTCATCCATCAGCACATTCATATTCGTTGTAAAGGGAATGCAATCTGCACCGATGATTTCGCGTTGGGACAGGGGAGACATATGCAGAAGCGCTACGCGACCTGCCAAGGATTCTTGAACTCCGCGCATAAGACGGAAGATCTGAGAGCCCGTCATCCAGAAATCTCCGGGATTGTGATGCTCATCTATATGAATTTTAATGTATGTGAACAATTCGGGAGCATACTGCACCTCGTCAATCAATACGGGTGGCTTGTGGATCTGCAGAAAGAGGGCAGGATCGTTTTTTGCCATATCGCGTGTAGTAAGGTCATCAAGCGACACATACTCTCGTCCCTTGTTTTCCTTTTCGGAAAGTGCGCGAAGCATAGTTGTTTTGCCTGACTGACGCGGTCCTGTCAGAAGAATTGCCGAATAAGACTTCGACAGTTCAAGAATTCTGTTTTCCATATGACGTGCAATATAACTCATAAACACCTCCGTAATGGGTAAATTGCGGCTGATTTTAATTCTGATACTATTATAGCCGAAATAATCGGCTTTGTCAATAGAATTTCGGCAGGTTTTAAGAAAACACATAAATCTGCCGAAGCAATATTAACTCCTTAAGAGAGAAGGTGTAATAGGGATATACTCGCCCGGCGGTTATCTTTGATTCCAGCGGTGCAAATATTTCACCGTGAGGGGACTTGAAATATTCGCTGTTTTATGGTATAATAATAGTAGCAAAAAAGCCACCTCGGAGCGAAACTTATGGTTCGCATGAGGTGGGAGAAAATATGGAGTTTGGATTGCGACCACATTTTTGACCATTTACGGATTCGTACTATGTGGAAACAGTGCGACGGGGAGCACCCGAAAGCATCAAATTCGGACTAAATAGTATTAAAAAACACGCAAAAACCCTTATTTTACAAGGCTTTTAGCGTTTGGGACTTCGATGCCGTCGGTTCGAATCCGGCCGCTCCGACCAGAAAAAAGCACTTGCTTACGCAAGTGCTTTTTTCAACTAAATCCGCCGATGACGGAAGAAATCCACCTTCGGTGGATGAAATCGCTTCGCGATGAAATCTGCCTTACAGCAGGAGATAAAGGCGGATTTAATTTCATCTGAGGCGAAACGCCGAAGATTTCTTCCGAGCGGAGTGAGGATTTCATCGTGCAACGCACGATTTCATTTCCTTTCGGCTCTGTATCCGGATTCGAACCGGCGAAATGCTTTTTTTGATATAGATTCCCCACTGCACCAAATCTGTGGACAGATTCGAACTTGCGAAACACTTGAAATGTCTACCAAAGTGTGGTATAATAAATGAAAAAACAAGGAGGATAACTACTATGACCCCCAAGGAACAATGTGAAGTATTGTTAGATAAATTACTCCCGTTTGCAGTAGATCAAATAAAAAAGTATCGCGAATTCTACCCGTTTGCCGCCGTTATTCTTATGGATGATTCCGTAGAATTGACCGGCAGCTATGACGTTAACGAACATCCCGAATCAAAAGACGTTCTTGCTGACTTGATACAGATACACAAGCAACTGGCTGCCGAAGATAAAATCAAAGCCAGCGGTATCGTTTGGAATGCGGGTATAGCTTCCGCAGATGGCAAACCCACCGACGCGATTATCGTAAGCTTGGAACACAAAGACGATTATTCTATTATTGTTGGTGAGCCTTATAAAGTCGGTCTTTTCAAAAAGGTTACTTTTGGTAATTTGCTTGCAATGGAAGGAAAACACGATATTTTTTAAGGATACATAGGACTCGTTGCAAGCATGGCGTTGCGTCCCGGAAGACAGCGGCGGGGTGCAACTCCCATCACCGCCAAGGGGTTACCATACCCTCTGTAAAATCAGCGTGCATCTAAATTGGCCACACACGATTTTGCATCTAAATCGGACACACATCACAAAAATCAGCCGAAAATGA
>UMLQ01067066.1_pt1 | contig 12644 bp, 10 predicted proteins | sample 1966631 | NCBI WGS metagenome assembly UMLQ01 (sample SAMEA4836206, study PRJEB28245) | human gut metagenome | biome: gut microbiome; material: fecal sample | place: Denmark | collected 2008 | reverse complement strand
GTTGAGACCGTCGGCGCGGAACGGCTCGTTCACGACGACGCCGTTTTCCTGCTGCCAGCGGAAGTTATCAAAGGAAAATTCATCTGCGAGCAGTGCGTTGATCTCGTCCGCGCTCTTCTCCGCGGCCTCCCCGGGCGAGAGCAGATAGCGCAGCTCGGCGGAGACATTGACCCTGCGGTTCTGCAGTCCGTTGTAGAGCGGGTCGCGCGCGAACGCGCCGCAGGTACGCAGCAGCACGACCGGCACGCCGAGCGCCTTGACGCACTTGCCGAGGCTCTCCGGCAGCGGCGTGGCTGTGCCGTCGAAGCTGTAGCTCGCCTCGGGATAGAGGAGGATGGAGCTTTTGAGCTTCTTCACCGCGTAGAGCATATCGCGCACGAGCGCGGTGTCCGGCTGAAACTTCCGCGTGGGGATGCAGCCGAGTGCGCGCATCAGTCCCGCCTTGCCCACAAAGCCGTCCGACGTGCAGACGATGTTGAAGGGGCGCGGGTAGAGCACCGCCGCAGCGATCTTCAGGTCCAAAAAGCAGGAGTGATTCATCAGAACGAGACAGGGCTCGTCAGGGCCGAGCCGCTCCATGCCCACGCGGTCACAGCGAAAATGCGTCGCGCGCAGGTCGGGCGCGGACAGCGCGCGCAGGAGCGCGCGGAACAGCATGGACGGACGGCGCGGCAGCGTGTGCTTTTCTCTCGGCTGCGCGAGCGCCTGCTCGTAGGGCATATCCACGACCTTGATCTTCATGGCGGACCTCCTGCAAGGGGATTTATATTTCCTCAACAGGATACCATGAACAAGGCCTCAATGCAATCCAAAATCAGGCGCGGGCGAGAACGTGGCTGCGGTCGAGCACCGCATAAACCGCGACGCCGGCGGCAATGCCGAACACGCCCTGCACAAGGTTGCCGGGGATGGATGCCGCCGCGGCCAGACCCTTGCCGAGCCACAGGCTCGCATAGCCGAAGTAGCCGAGGACCATGATGATCTCTGCCGCCGCGCCGCCGATGAGCTGCGCCGCCAGCTTGCCGCTGCGCTCCCGCATGGCCTCAAAAATATACGCCGCGGCGACCGCCATCGTGAACTTGATGACGAGCGTGCCGGGGGCATAGTGCGGATAGCTCAGCAGGTCGGCGAGCATCGAGCCGAGGCCCGCCGCCGCGCCGCCATACCACGGCCCCAGCGCCCACGCTGAGAGCAGCACGGCGCAGTCGCCGAGGTTGACGTAGCCCTGCATGGGCGAGGGCACCTGGATGACCATCGTCATCACGGTGCAGAGGGCGGCGAACAGCGCCGCGAGGACCAGCTTACGCAATTTCATATCCGTCATGAAAATCATCTCCAAAAAAGTCTTGCATTTCTGCTTGGTCTGTATTTTAATCAGAATTGGACTTAATAAAAGCATCAAATCAATATATTTTCATAGAATCAGATTGGAGACGCCCATGCTCACCTACGATCTTGACCGGCGCGGCAAGCTCGCGCGCTACGATTATCTTTACCGCTGCATCCGTGAGGACATTCTCGCGGGCCGCCTGACGGCGGGTGAAAAGCTGCCGAGCAAGCGCTCACTTGCAAGCCATCTGCAAACGGCGGTCATCACGGTGCAGAACGCCTATGCCCAGCTCGAGGCGGAGGGCTATCTCTACACGCGCGAGAAGCGCGGCTACTACGTCGCCGACGTGGAGCGGCACCCCGCCGCGCCCGGGCACGCCCCGGCCCGGAGCGCGCCACAGCCGCAGCGTTCGTGGCTGCTCGATCTCAGCTCCGGCGGCAGCGGGACGGAGGACTTTCCCTTTTCCGTGTGGGCAAAGCTCATGCGCCGCGTGCTGAGCGAGGAGGGCGAGGCGCTGCTGCGCGCCACGCCGCCGAACGGCGCGGACGCGCTGCGCAGGGCCATCGCGCAGCATCTCTACCGCTTCCGCGGCATCTCCGCCGCGCCGGAGCAGATCGTCGTCGGCGCGGGCACGGAGTACCTCTATAACCTCATCGTCCAGCTGCTCGGGCGCGAGGCCGTCTACGGCGTGGAGGATCCCGGCTACTCCAAGGCCGCGCGCATCTACGCGCTCGGCGGCGCAAGGACTTCGCCCGTGCTTGTGGATGAGGGCGGCGTGAGCCTGAGATCTCTGGAAATGAGCGGCGCACAGATCCTGCACACCTCGCCGAACCACCAATTCCCCACCGGCGCGGTGACGCCCATCGGCCGCCGGCAAAGCCTGCTGCGCTGGGCGGAGGCGCGGGAGGGCCGCTATATCATCGAGGACGATTACGACAGCGAGTTCCGCTTCACGCTGCGCCCCATCCCCACGCTGCAAAGCATCGACCGCGCGGGGCGCGTGATCTACGTCAACACCTTCTCACGCACGCTCGCGCCCTCGCTGCGCATCAGCTATATGGTGCTGCCCAAGAGCCTGACCGAGCGCTACCGCGCGCAGCTCGGCTTCTACTCCTCCACCGTGCCGGCGATGGAGCAGCACACGCTTGCGCGCTTTTTGGACGAGGGGTATTTTGAAGCGCACATCAACCGGATGCGCAAGTCCTACCGCGCGCAGCGCGACGCGGTCATCGACACCATTCTGCAAAGCCCGCTCGGCGAGCACTGCCGGGTGTCCGGTGAGGACGCGGGGCTGCACTTCCTTCTGACGATCGACACGAAATGCACCGACCATGTGCTGCGTGCCGACGCCGAGGGGCGCGGCGTGCGGCTCTCCTTCCTCTCGGATTTTGCCCTGCGTCCCGGCTCCGCGCCGCAGCACACGCTGGTCATCCATTACCCCGGCATCGACCTTGGACGGCTTCGCTCGGCGCTGTCCATTCTGGAGGCGCTGCTGTATTTCCGCGACTGGAAATACAAGGGCAGAAAATGAACTCCGTGTAAACATTTCTATAATTCGCTAAAATATTTATATAAATCTATTGACAAAAGTTTTTGCTGTGCTATGATATGGTACAGCAAGGAAAACCCCGGTAAGGAGGTGCATGATGAAAAAGAATCTATACAGCCTGACGCTCTCGGACGAGGTGGTGCGGGAGGTCGACGCGCTGGCTCACCGGCTGGGCACGAACCGCTCGGCGCTGGTGAACCGCATCCTGTCCGAGTACGTCTCCGTCCCCACGCCGGAGCGCAGGATCAACGATATTTTCGAGGCCATCGAGGCGCTCGTTTCCCCCTCGCGCGAGCTGGTGCCGTTTTTCGCGCCGAACTCGCAGTCCATGTCGCTCAAATCGAGCCTCGCCTACAAGTACCGTCCGACGGTCAAGTATGAGGTCGATCTCGGCGGCGGCGAGGATACGCTGGGCACGCTCAACGTCGTGTTCCGCACGCAGTCGGCGGAGCTGATCGCCGCGCTGACGGACTTCTTCCGTCTGTGGGCGCGTATCGAGAATGTCTGTCTCGCGCCGGCGCTCGGCGGCACGATCGCCTGTTCGCTCTACGACGGGCGCTTCGTCCGTCCGCTCGCCATGCCGCGCGGACACGCCCGCTCGGCGGAGGACATCGCCGGCGCCATCAGCGCCTATGTGCAGCTCTTCGACCGCCTGCTCAAGGGCTATCTGAGCGGCGATCTGAGCGCCAAGGACGTGGAGCTGGCCTACCGCGGCGACCTGCGGGGCCGCGGGCTTCTGATTTAAGCGATTCGCAGTTTTGTCAATAGAGGTGAATTTATATGAACGCTGAAAAATATACCCAGAAAACGCTGGACGCCGTCAAGACCGCGCAGAGCATGGCGCAGGAAAACGGCAACCAATATCTGACCCCCGAGCATCTGCTCTATGCCCTTGTCGATCAGGACGGCGGACTCATCGCGTCGCTCTTCGGCAAGATGGGCGTGGACTGCGACGGCCTGCTCTCCGAGCTGGACACGCTGATCCGGCGTCTGCCGAAGGTCTCCGGCGGCAGCGGCGAGGTGTACGCCTCACCGGAGACCGGCAAAATTCTGAACCTCGCCGAAAAGACCGCCGAGAAGCTGCACGACGATTATATCTCCGTCGAGCACCTGATGCTCGCCATCTTCTCCGAGGGAACGAGCGACGTCAAGCAGCTGCTCCAGAGCCACGGCATCACGCGCAGCCGCTTTACCGACGAGCTGAGCAAGGTCAAAACTGCTCCCGTGACCTCGGACAATCCCGAGGAGACCTACGACGCGCTCAAGAAATACGGCACCGACCTTGTCGAGCGCGCCCGCAGCAAGGAGCTTGACCCCGTCATCGGCCGCGACGCGGAGATCCGCAACGTCATCCGCATCCTGTCGCGTAAAACCAAGAACAACCCTGTGCTCATCGGCGAGCCGGGCGTCGGCAAGACCGCCATCGCCGAGGGTCTTGCCCAGCGTATCGTGCGCGGCGACGTGCCCGAGGGGCTGAAGGATCGCACCATCTTCTCGCTCGACATGGGCGCGCTCATCGCGGGCGCGAAGTACCGCGGCGAGTTCGAGGAACGCCTGAAGGCCGTTCTGAACGAGGTCAAGAAGTCTGAGGGGAAGATCATCCTCTTCATCGACGAGCTGCACACCATCGTCGGCGCGGGCAAGACCGAGGGCAGCATGGACGCAGGCAATCTTTTGAAGCCCCTGCTCGCCCGCGGCGAGCTGCACTGCATCGGCGCGACCACGCTCGACGAGTACCGCCAGTACATCGAAAAGGACGCCGCGCTCGAGCGCCGCTTCCAGCCTGTACAGGTCGACGAGCCGACGGTGGAGGACACCATCTCCATCCTGCGCGGACTCAAGGAGCGTTATGAAATTTACCACGGCGTGCGCATCCACGACAACGCGCTCGTCGCCGCCGCGACGCTGTCTGCGCGCTATATCACCGACCGTTTCCTGCCCGACAAGGCCATCGACCTCGTGGATGAGGCCTGCGCGATGATCCGCACGGAGATCGACTCCATGCCCGCCGAGCTGGACGATCTGCGCCGCAAGATCATGCAGCAGGAGATCGAGGAAATGGCCCTCAAGAAGGAGGACGACCAGCTCTCCCGCGATCGTTTGGAGGAATTGAAGAAGGAGCTTGCCGACGAGAAGGAGCAGTTCAACGCCATGAAGTCCCGCTGGGAGGCGGAGAAGAACGGCGTGGAGAGCGTCAAGAAGCTCAAGAGCGAGATCGAGCAGATGCACGGCGACATCGAGCGGGCACAGGCAAATCTCGAGTACGAGAAAGCCGCGAAGCTCAAGTATTCCGATCTGCCCGCGCTTGAAAAGCAGCTCAAGGACGCCGAGGCTGCGGCCGAGAAGCACAATAGCGACAACTCCATGGTGCATGACACCGTGACCGAGAACGAGATCGCCGACATCGTCGGCAAGTGGACGGGCATCCCCGTCAGCCGTCTGATGGAGGGCGAGCGCGAAAAGCTGCTGCGCCTCGACGAGATCATCCATAAGCGCGTGGTCGGACAGGATGAGGCCGTTCGCCTCGTGACCGAGGCCATCCAGCGCTCGCGCGCCGGCATCGCGGACCCGAACCGCCCCATCGGAAGCTTCCTCTTCCTCGGCCCCACGGGCGTGGGCAAGACGGAGCTGGCAAAGTCGCTCGCGGACTGCCTGTTCGACGATGAGCACAACATGGTACGCATCGACATGACCGAGTATATGGAGAAGTTCTCCGTCTCGCGTCTGATCGGCGCGCCCCCGGGATACGTCGGCTACGACGAGGGCGGTCAGCTGACCGAGGCCGTGCGCCGCAAGCCGTACAGCGTCGTGCTGTTTGACGAGGTCGAAAAGGCGCACCCGGATGTCTTCAACATCCTGCTGCAGATCCTCGACGACGGCCGCATCACCGATTCGCAGGGCCGCACGGTGGACTTCAAGAACACCATCATCATCCTGACCTCGAACCTCGGCTCGGCCGAGCTGCTTGACGGCATCCAACCGGACGGCAGCATCGCCGAGAGCGCACGCAATGCCGTCATGGGCGAGCTGCGCCGCGCGTTCCGTCCGGAGTTCCTCAACCGGTTGGATGAGATCATCCTGTTCAAGCCGCTGACGAAGGAAAATCTGAACGGCATCATTGAAATTCTGATGCAGGGTCTGCGCAAGCGCATGGCGGACAAGACGCTCAAGCTCGACGTCACCGACGCGGCGAAGAGCCTCATCATCGAGCGCGGCTTCGATCCGATCTACGGCGCACGCCCGCTCAAGCGCTACCTCCAGAGCGCGGCGGAGACGCTGATCGCGAAAGAGATCCTGCGCGGCGACCTGCCCGCCGGCAGCACGCTCGTGCTCGACGCGGAAAACGGCGAGCTGACCTGCCGCAAGAAGTAAAAAGAGCAGCAAAAAAGCACCGCGAAAGCGGTGCTTTTCTGTTACTCTGCGTCGAAATCGGGATAGCCGTTCTTGAGTTCCTCGTTGTAGATGGCGCGCTCGCCGCCGATGAATTTGGGGCGCACACGCGCCGCCAGCACGATGGCCTGCCCGATATGATCCTGCTTGAGCCGCACGGGAACGGCGACCTTCTTGAGGTGCATCCCGATGAGCGTGCCGCCGATGTCCAGTCCCGCGTCGGCGCGGATCTCCTCGAGCGCGACGGGGTGACGGAAGCTCTCATAGGCAGCGGTCGCAAACGAGCTGCCCGCCTTCGGCTGCGGCAGAACGTTGACGATCTCCGCGTTCGGCACCGCCTCGTGCTCCACGATCAGCGCGCGGTTCAAATGCTCGCAGCACTGCGCCGCGAGATAAACGCCCCTCGGCGCGAATACGCTCTGCAGCCCGCGGAAGATGGCCTGCGCCGCCTCCGGCGTAGACCAGCTGCCGACCTGATGGCCGACGACCTCGCTCGTCGAGCAGCCGATCACCACGATCTGCCCGCGGTGCAGGCGCGCCGCCTCGACCAGCTCCTGCGCGGCATTTGCCGCCTCGCGCTCGACCTCGGAGAGCAGCGCGTGGTTTTCCACTTCATGTACCGTTCCTGCCATATAAAAGCACCTCTTTCATTGTCTGTTGTGTTCTGCCGCCGCGATCTTGTCCCTCGTCTCCCGACGGATCTCCTCGCGCAGCCGCTTGAGATAGTCGGAAAACGCCACGTTTTCGTCGGCGTAGGTCAGATTCAGTTCATACTCGCGCGGCAGCCACGTTGCAATATCGGACTCGTTGTGCTGGATGACCGCCTCGAGCTTGTCGAGCGCCTTGTAGAGCCTGGCCTCGTCCGTCTCCAGCGCGTCCATCTCGGCGTAGAGCGTCTTCAGCTCCACGCTGTACGGCGCGGGAAGCGACGCGACCCAGGTCTCCAGCGCCGAGCGCTCGCGCTCCTCGTCGCCGCCGGACTTGAGAAAGCTCGGGATATCGCCGGTAAAGCACTCGCCGAGGTCGTGGATCAGGCACATCCGGATCACCCTGTCCATGTCCAGCGCAGGAAACTCGTCGCGCAGGAAAAGCGCCGTCAGCGCCAGCCGCCAGCTGTGCTCGGCCACGCTCTCGCGCCGTCCGCCGGAGGTGTAGCAATGCCTTGTCTCGTCCTTCAGGCGCTCCGCCGTGTGCAGCACGCGCAGCAGCTCCTTTGCCTCCATACCGTTCTCCTCCGTTTCGCAGCGTTCCTTACGGGCAGTATAGCACGGCGCGGACGGTTTGAAAAGCCCCCGCGAAAAAAATCGCGCGGTGCGTCCCTTGCATTTTCCCCGCCGCTCGGGTATAATAAACGCAGCTGCGGAAAAGGAGGTCACGCCATGTCGCAGGTCACGAAGCGGGCGCTGGAGGCTTCGCTGAAGCATCTGCTGCTGCAAAAGCCGCTCAACAAGATCACCATCAACGACATCGCCGAGGACTGCGGCATCAACCGCATGACCTTTTATTACCACTTCAAGGACATTTACGACCTTGTTGAGTGGTGCTGCGAGGAGGACGCGAGCCGCGCCCTCGCGGGCAAAAAAACCTACGAAACGTGGCAGCAGGGACTGCTGCAGATCTTCGAGGCCGTGCAGGACAACAAGCCCTTTATCCTCAATGTCTACCGCTCCGTCAGCCGCGAGCAGGTGGAAAACTACCTCTACCGCATCACCTACGACCTGCTTGAGGGCGTGGTCGAGGAGCAGGCGCAGGGCATGAGCGTGCGGCAGGAGGACAAGGCCTTTATTGCCACGCTCTACAAATATATGTTCGTCGGTCTCATGCTCGACTGGATCAAAAGCGACATGAAGGGCGACCCCGCGCTCATGGTGGAGCGGCTCGAGCAGGTCATCCACGGCAGCGTTTCCGCCGCGCTCGGGCGGCTGCGGACGGACAAGCCGCTTTTATCAAACCCGGCGGAATGATAAAATTTTATACAGTTCCACGCCCCGTGATAAGTTTTTTATCACGGGGCGTTTTCTGCCGATTGTTCTTTTTTCAAAAGCGCGGTATGCTTTCCCCATCAAAAGGAAAACCTACCGTCGCCCGGCTCCCGGGGTCGAACGTGTTTCGTGAGCCGGCGGCCAAAGCAGAAAGATCGAAAGGAGAAATGATCCATGTATTATTCCAGCGGCAACTATGAAGCCTTTGCCCGCCCCAAAAAGCCCGAGGGCGTGGACAACAAATCCGCCTACATTGTCGGCAGCGGCCTGGCGGCCCTGACCGCCGCGTGCTATCTCGTCCGCGACGGACAGATGAAGGGCGAGCGCGTGCATATCCTTGAGAAAGGCCCCACCGCAGGCGGCGCCTGCGACGGCTGGAAATTTGAGAACATCGGCTACGTCATGCGCGGCGGCCGCGAGATGGACAACCATTTCGAGGTCATGTGGGACCTGTTCCACTCCATCCCCTCCATCGAGACCGAGGGCGTGAGCGTGCTCGATGAATACTACTGGCTCAACAAGGCCGACCCCAACTACTCCCTCTGCCGCGCGACCGAGAAGCGCGGCCAGGACGCGCACACCGACGGCAGGTTCGACATCTCCGACAAGGGCGCGATGGAGATCATGAAGCTCTTCTTCACCCCCAACGAGGACCTGCAGGACAAGCGTATCACCGACTTCTTCGACGACGAGGTGTTCAATTCCAACTTCTGGCTCTACTGGCGCACGATGTTCGCCTTTGAGAACTGGCACAGCGCGCTGGAGATGAAGCTCTATATCCAGCGCTATATCCACCACATCGGCGGACTGCCCGACTTCACGGCGCTGCGCTTCACGAAGTACAACCAGTATGAGTCCATGATCCTGCCGATGGTCAAGTACCTTGAGGGCTTCGGCGTGCAGTTCCACTTCGGCGTGCAGGTGACGAACGTGGAGTTCGACTGCAAGAGCGACCGCAAGGTCGCCAAGCGCATCGACATCCTTGAGAACGGCGCGGCGAGCGCCATCGACCTCACCGAGAACGATCTCGTGTTCATCACCAACGGCGGCTGTGTGGAAAACTCCTCGATGGGCAGCCAGAACACCCCCGCGCCCTACAACACCGAGATCAAGGAGGGCGGCGGCTGGGATATGTGGCGCAAGATCGCCGCACAGGACCCCGCCTTCGGCCACCCCGACAAGTTCTGCTACGATCCCGAGCAGACCAACTGGATGAGCGCCACCGTCGAAACGCTCGACCAGCGCATCATCCCCTATATCACCAAGATCTGCAAGCGCGACCCGTTCTCCGGCAAGGTCGTCACCGGCGGCATCGTGACCGTGAAGGATTCCTCCTGGCTCATGAGCTGGACCATCAACCGTCAGCCGCAGTTCCGCTCTCAGCCCAAGGATCACTGCCTCGTGTGGGTCTACTCCCTCTTCACCGACAAGCCCGGCGACTTCGTCAAGAAGCCCATGCGTGAGTGCACCGGCAAGGAAATCTGCATGGAGTGGCTCTACCACCTCGGTGTGCCTGTCGAGCAGATCGAGGATATGGCGGAGAACAGCGCCAACACCGTGCCGGTCATGATGCCGTATATCGACGCCTTCTTCATGCCGCGCGCCTACGGCGACCGTCCGAAGGTCGTGCCCGACGGAGCCGTGAACTTCGCCTTCCTCGGTCAGTTCGCCGAGACGCCGCGCGACACCATCTTCACCACCGAGTATTCCATGCGCACGGGCATGGAGGCCGTCTACACCCTGCTGAACATTGACCGCGGCGTGCCCGAGGTCTGGGGCAGCGTGTATGACGTGCGCGACCTGCTCGACGCGACCGTGAAGCTGCGCGACGGCAAGAAGCCCATCGACATGGAGCTGAACCTCGTGGAAAAAATGGCGCTCAAGAAGGTGCTCGGCAAGATCGAGGGCACCGACCTCGAAAAGCTCCTTAAAGAGTACCACGTCATCTGACATCGTTTCCACGCGAGCTTCTCATAATGAAAGCGAGACGCGGAGCCTCAAGCAGGGCTTCGCGTCTCGCTGTTTTCTTTTGTTATCTCCGTCCCGCAAGGCAGCAGAGCAGGAACACGAGCAGGTTGCAGAGCACCACGCTCGCGCCGACCGGCGTGGAGAGGAGGTACGAGGCGATCAGCCCCGCGCAGAAGCACACCACGCTCAGCGCGCCCGCGCACACGACCACCGCGCGGAAGCTCTTGAAAATGCGCATGGCCGAGAGCGCGGGGAAGATAATGAGACTGGAGATGAGCATGGCGCCCATCATGCGCATTCCGAGCACGACCGTCAGCGCCGTGAGCAGCGCGAGGAGCGAGTGGTAGGCGCCCACCTTCACGCCCGTCGCGCGGGAAAAGCTCTCGTCAAACGTGACGGCAAAGAGCCGATGGTAGAAGAGGATAAAGAGCGCCAGCACGGCAGCCGCCAGCGTCACCGAGAGCGCCACGTCGCCGCGCGACATGGCGAGGATGCTGCCGAACATATAGCTGTCCACATCCGTGGTCATGCCCGTGGTGAGACTCGTGACCACAATGCCGATGGCGAGCGCCGAGGCCGAGAGCACCGCGATGGCGGCGTCCGCCCCGATGCGGCTGTGCTCCGCGATGCGCAGCAGCAGGAACGCCGAAGCCACCACGACCGGCACGGAGAACGCCAGCGGCGCGAAGCCGCAGGCGACCGCGACCGCCAGCGCGCCGAAGCTGACGTGGGAAAGGCCATCGCCGATCATGGAATAGCGCTTCAAAACGAGCGGCACGCCGAGCAGCGCCGCGCAGAGCGAGACGAGGATGCCCACGGCGAAGGCCCGCAGGATAAAGGGATAGGTGAACATTTCCAGCAGCAGACTCACAATGCACCTCCAAACCGCTTGCCGGCGGGGGAGGCAAGATACTCCGCCACCGTGCCGAAAAACCAGCCGTCGCGCCCGATGTGCAGGATCGTGCGCGCCTCGCGCAGAGCGCCGCGCATATCGTGCGTGACCATGATGACCGCCATCTTCTCTTTTTCGTTGAGGTAGCGCAGGGTCTTATAGAGATCCTGCGTGGCGGCGGGGTCGAGACCCGTGACCGGCTCGTCCAAAATGAGCAGGCGGTCCGCCGCGCACAGGGCGCGCGCGAGCAGCACGCGCTGCTGCTGTCCGCCGGAAAGCTCGCGGTAGCAGCGGTTCTGCAGCTCCAGCACGCCGAGCTTGCCCATGTTCATCAGCGCCGCGCTCTTCTCCGCGGCGGAGTAGAAAAAGTGCAGCCCGCGCTTGTTGGCAAAGCCCGAGAGCACGACCTCGCTCACCGTAGCGGGAAAATCGCGCTGCGCGCTCGTCTGCTGCGGAAGGTAGCCGATGGCGCCCGCGCGCTGCGCGGGGCAGTCGATCGTGCCGGCGAGCGGAGGAAGCAGCCCGAGCAGGCTTTTCATCAGCGTCGACTTGCCGCTGCCGTTCTCGCCCACCACGCAGAGGTAATCCCCCGCGCGGACGATAAACGTCAGATGCTCGAGCAGCGCGCGGTGCTCGTAGCCGAGGCTTGCGTCACGGCACGCAAGCAGAATATCCCGATCCATCACAGCAAGCCTCCTTTCAAAGCCTCGTAATTTCGCTGCATCAGCGTTAAATAGGTCTCGCCCGCGTCGAAGTCCGCGCGCGAGACGGTCTGCATCGACCACAGCCGTTCGATGCGCGCGCCGGTGCATTCGCTCACCGCCTCCGCGACCTTCTGGCTGCTCAGGTCGATGGTGTAGACGACCGGAATGTGCTCGTCGTTCACCTTGTCGATGAGGTACTTGAGCGTGGCGAGGCTCGGCTCGGTGTCGCCCGAGCAGCCGTGGAACGCCGCGCGGTAATGGAGGTCGTATTCCTCACAGAAGTACAAAAACGGGAAGCGGTCGGCAAAGATCAGCAGATCGCGCACGGCGTTCGCGCGCAGGGCGCGGAGGTCCGCGTCGAGAGCTTCAAGCTGCGCGCAGTAGTCCTCGCAGTTCGCGCGGTAGAGATCCGCGTTTTCCGCGTCCGCCGCGCAGAGCGCGTCGGCGACGACGCGGCAGAGCCTGATGGCGTTTTTCGGCGACGTCCAGATGTGTTCGTCGTACTCGACCTCGTCGCTGTCGTCATGGTCATGCTCCGCATGGTCGTGAAGCTCGTGGTCGTGGTCATGGTCATGCTCATGCGCGTGGTCGTGGCTGTCCGCGCCCTGCATCCCCTCGGAGAATTCCTCCTCGCGGGCATCGACAAAGTCCATCATGCGCAGCACCGTGCCGATGTCCTCGCCCACGGCGTCGAGCATATCGTCCGCCCAGACCTCGCCCTCGCCGCCGTTGTAGATGAAGACGTCGGCGCGCGAGATGGTCACGGCGTCGAGCGGGGTCGGCTCAAAGCTGTGCGCCTCGCGGCCCGGGGCGAGCAAAAGCGTCACGT